>Ga0075444_10000516_pt1 | contig 22873 bp, 20 predicted proteins | sample CoawatmetaG01DNA_FD_76836 | JGI IMG/M metagenome (GOLD analysis project Ga0075444, IMG submission 76836) | Marine microbial communities from the West Antarctic Peninsula - Coastal water metaG017-DNA | ecosystem: Environmental > Aquatic > Marine > Coastal | place: Atlantic Ocean: West Antarctic... | reverse complement strand
TACAGTTTTAATATTTTGTATTTTTGCTTCAGTAATTGAAGGTCTGAGATTTGGAGTAGTTAGCTTATTTTTTATGAGCTTAACTGCTGTAATATTTATTGTCATTGATAATCCAAAATTTGATTTCAAAGCTAAGTCCCTAATTTCACTAGCTATTGTCATTCTTTGCTCATTACCATTAACACAAAATATAAAATCTGACACTAGATGGGTAACATTAATTGAAACAATTCCAATAGCAATGGATACTGAAAATAATACTTTTTGGCGAGATGAAAATTATAATAATGTCCCTAAACTTACAGATGGAACTGATGTTAACCATTCAAATTATATGAGAGTGGCATGGGCAGTAAAAGGGATTGAATTTATTACTAATGACATTTTTGGTATTGGATATGGAAAAAATATTTTTGGCCATGCTATTGAAAAATATGAGAAAAATAATACAGTACGTGGTTGGCATTCTCATAGTGCAATAATTGATTTTACAATTGGAGTCGGTCTAATAGGCCTTATAATTTGGTTATTATTTATTAGTAAAATAATTATATCTTCAACTAGTGTATTTATAAATTCTGGTAACTATTTTTCTTTACTCACTATTTTTATTACATCTGGTTTTTTTATTAGGAGCATAATTGATAGTAATATGAGAGATCATATGTTTAAACAGTTCTTTTTGATTCTAGGAATTGCTCTTACACTAACCTTTTATGAATACAAAAAGAAACAAAAAGAATTATAGGAAAATTTATTTTGTACGTGCCAACAATACTAAATATGGTGGCGCTGAAATTTATTTGTCTCGAATTTCGAATGTTTTAAATAAAAATAATATTGACTATGATGTTATAAACTCAATTTTCCCTACTTTTCTTCCATCCTGGTTACGTGCTATTTTATTTAATCTGCAAGTGTCTATTTTTAAAGGTAAGCGCTTTTATTTTTCTCTTGAACGAATTACGTGTCCTGATATTTACAGGGCTGGAGATGGAGTTCACAAAATATTTCTCAGTATTGAGAAAAAATCCAAGCTAAACCCTCTTCATCCTCTGTATTTATTTCTTGAAAAGCGCTGCTTTGAAAAAGCCTCTAAGATTATTGCTAATTCTAAAATGGTTAAAAATAATATAATAAGTGCTTATGGGATAGATTCAGATAAGATATCTGTTGTATACAGTGGGATTGAATTAAAAGAGATCAACTATCAATACTCATTTCAAAAAATAGCTCAAGAATTTCAAATCAAGGAAGGCTCTCCAATTATATTATTTGTTGGCAGTGGATTCAAAAGAAAAGGTGTGAAAGAGTTTTTACAAATTATTGCGGCTCTTAAGAATAAAGAAGTAATTGCTTTTGTTGTCGGTAAAGAAAAAAATCTAAAAGACTATAAGGTTTTGGCTAGTGAATTAGGCATTCAATCAAGAGTTATTTTTACTGGCGCAAGATTGGATGTGAATGACTTTTATTCCATCAGTGATATTTTCTTATTTCCAACTCATTATGAGCCTTTTGGAAATGTAATTCTTGAGGCAATGCATTTTAAAAACGTAGTTTTTACTACTAGCCAGTGTGGTGCTAGTGAATTGCTTAGTCATGAGTATATTATGCAAAAACCCACTGATTTTTCAATTATAAATAAAATCGACAAATTATTAGAAAATACTCCATCTTTAAAACTAACTCAAGAAAATAATAGAGCGAGGTCAAAACAATTTTCTATTGAGAAAAATTTTGAAAAAACCTTAAAAATAATAGATGAAGTTATTAATTGAACTACCAACTTGGCTAGGTGATACAGTAATGGCTACTCCAGCTATAGAAAATCTGGTAAATCACTTCAGCAATGTTGAGATAACTTTGCTTGGCTCAACTGTGTCTATTGGCACTCTAAGAAATCACCCAAATGTTATAAAAACTTATATTTTAGATAGAAAAATTAACAATTTATATAGAACTGTAAAAAATCTAGGTGGATTTGATTTATTTATCTCTTTTAGAAGTTCTTTTCGCTCGAAATTTGTGAAGTTTTTTATAACAGCTGATAAGAAATATCAATTTGATGCTAGTAAATATGACAAAGATCATCAGGTAGAAAAATATAATAATTTCATTAATGATGCTATGAGTATAAATAATCCTACAGGTAAATTATTGCTTCATATTAAAAAGAAGAAAAAGATTGGAAAAAATAAATTATTGGGAATAAACCCAGGAGCATCTTATGGAAGTGCTAAACGCTGGTATCCCAAAGAATTTGCTGATCTTGCCTATAATTTATCAGATCAGTATGATATAGTTATTTTTGGCGGTAAAGAAGAAAAAGATATAGCTGCAGATATTGAGCAGTATTTAATTCAAAAAGGTGTTAATAATTACCAAAATCTAGCAGATTCATTAACAATTCAAGAGCTAATTTCTGAAATTGCTAACCTTGACTTATTTGTTACTGGTGATAGTGGGCCAATGCATTTAGCGGCAGCATTTCAAGTCCCAACAGTTTCAATTTTTGGTCCAACTAATGATAAAGAAACATCTCAATGGATGAATTCAAAAAGTATGATACTCAAAAAAGATTTAGAGTGTCAACCATGCATGAGGCGTACCTGTCCACTGAATCATCACAATTGTATGAAGCAGATTAAAGCCTCAGATGTATTGGGTGCAGTTAAGAGTTTTAATTAAGTCTTAAACTCTTGATCAATTAAGTGGCAAATTGTGTGTCCAATAAAAATATGCATTTCTTGAATTCGTGGAGTGTCTTCAGAAGAGATGGCTAGGTTAATATTACAAAGCTTATTCATTTCTCCACCATTTTTTCCACTAAATCCAATAGTAATACAATTTAATTTAGATGCTATTTTAAGAGCACTAATAACATTTTCACTATTACCACTAGTGCTAATACCAATTGCAACATCTCCCTCATTTGCTAGAGCTTCAATTTGACGATCAAATACATGGCTATAACCAAAATCATTACCAATTGATGTAATAACTGATGTGTCAGTCGTTATAGCGATGGCTGGTAACCCTTTGCGCTCTACTTTATATCTACCAATTAATTCTGCAGCAATATGTTGTGCATCAGCAGCACTCCCTCCATTTCCAAATATTAAAATTTTTCCACCATTCTTTAGGCTTTCGATGCAAAGCTGTGAGCTTTTGATTATTTCTTCGGCTAAGTGATGGAGTGAGTTTGCAACTTGTATATGCGCATTAATTTCATTTTTAATAACATCTCTCATGATTCTTTTATCCTTTCAATTGTCTTGGTTGTGCTCTTACCATCTATATATTGAATTATTTTTAATTCTTTAACAATATCTTGCCCAGATACTTTTTTGCCTTCATAATCGCCACCTTTAACTAGGATATCTGGAGTAATAAGTTTAATTAACTCAAAAGGAGTGTCTTCATCAAAAATTACCAAATAATCAACTACTTCAAGTGAAGCAAGAATGTAGGCACGATCAGTTTGATTATTTATTGGCCGGTCGTTGCCTTTAATATTTTTCACGGATGCATCAGAGTTAAGACCTAAAATTAAAATATCACCAAAGTTTTTGGCTTTTTCTAAGTACTTCACATGTCCAATATGTAAGATATCAAAACATCCATTAGTAAATACAATTTTTTTGCCTTTATTTTTTAACTCACTAGCGATAATTGATATTTCATTCCAGTTTTTAATATGTTCATCACTGCTAGACTTATTTATACTTGACTCATATTCAATTATTTCATTCATTGTTGCAGTTGCAGAACCAATTTTACCAACTACAACGCCTGAAGCTAGGTTTGCAAATTTTACTGCTTCATCAATACTTTTATTACATGATAATGCAAATCCCAATGAAGCAAGAACAGTATCACCAGCACCAGTTACATCAAATACTTCTCTTGCAACAGTAGGGTGAATGCGTAATTCATTATCAAATATAGCTACACCTTGTTCACTTAAAGTTATAAGGGAGACTTCAAGGCTACACTGATCCTTAAGAATTTGAATTGCCTTGGTAAGACTTTTATTATCTTTAATAGAAATATTTGTTGCTTCACTAGCCTCTTTTTTATTAGGAGTTAGTAAATAAGCTCCTTTATATTTTGAATAATCTAGCCCCTTAGGATCAACTAATATTTTTTTCCCATTTTTACTAGCAATGTTAATTAATGACTGAGTTAAATCAAAAGTTAGCACTCCCTTTCCATAATCAGATAGTAGTATTAAATCAAAATTATTAATAATCTCCTCAAAGGTTTTAATAATTGTATTTTGCGATTTAATATCAATTTCATCCGTACTCTCATGATCGTATCGAACTACTTGTTGTTGTTCAGCAATTATTCTGCTTTTTTTACTACTAACTCGATTTTTTTGACTTATTAAGTAGTTAGTATTTACTTTAATGTTTTCTAATAACTTTTTAAGTTCTACAGATGTTTCACACTCACCAATTACACTAATTACTTCTACTTTTGCCCCCAGGGCATTAAGATTATTAATTACATTGCCCGCTCCACCCAGAACAGTACTTTCACTATCAACATCTATCACTTGAACTGGAGCTTCTGGAGATACACGTTTACAAGAGCCCCATAAGTAATGATCTATTATCAAATCACCAATAACTAGTATTTTTGGTGTTTTATCTGAAAGGCTAATCATAAATAATTGTTTCCATATAATCGTTTTATTTCATGAATATAGGCTTTAATTCCTTCTTCCAAAGAGAAATTAGGATTAAATTTTAAATTTTCTTTTGAAAGTGCTATGTCAGCTCTGGTATCTACTTGATATCCTGAATAAGGGTTGGGAATATAATTATTGCCCAAGTCTGTGCATAGTTCATTTTGTAAAATATCGGCAATATCTTGAAAACTTCTAGAAATTCCAGTACCCACATTGTAAATATTTTTATGGCCAGATGACCTAGATATACAAGCTTTGATGTTTGCCTGAACTACATCTTCAATATAAATAAAATCTCTTAAAATTTTATCTGAATCTTCAAATAAGCATGGCGCACTTCCACTCAATATTTGGTGACCAAATTGAATTACCATTGAAGATGTTTTTAATTTGTAAAATTCTCTAGGACCATAAACATTAAAAAAACGCAATCCAGTTATTTGGACATCTGGATTTTTTATGGCAAATTTTTCAGTAATACAGTCCATCATATATTTGCTATAACCATATGGATTTATAGGATTTTCAACACCAACAATCTGAGGTGAGGCTGAGTTTCCATATGTTGCTGCTGAACTTGCATAAACAAGAGTTGCACCATGTTCCTTTGTGATTTTTAGAATATCATAGAAAGAATTTACATTTATTTTCATAACTAGCTCTTGGTTATAAGCTCTCGTATCTGAAATAGCTGCATGATGAAAGATATAGTTAAATTTATAATCACTTAATAATGTCAAATCATCTTTTTTGGCTATATTGCCACATATCACATCACCCATAAAACCGATTAAGTTTTTATAATGCCCATAGCTTTGAAGATAGCCTTTTTCTGATATTACATCATTTTGAAAGCAATCAAATATAACAATCTTGGACTTTGGGAAATTATCTTGAATATAAAAAGCCAGGCTACTTCCAATAAACCCAGCTCCCCCAGTAATTAAAATGGTTTTATTATTAAAATTAATATTACTATTAAGCATGCTGATATATTGAGTTTTGGGTTAAATCAATGAATAGAATTTTAATACAGATTCTACTTAATATTTAAAAGTAGAGTAATTATTTTTTTTGAGATTGGGCTCTAGGAGAAAAAATGAAAAAATAGCTTGAAGCATAGTTCCATAAAAGTGACAAAGTTGCTGCAAATAATTTTGCGATAAGAATGAACATCATTGGTGAAAAAAATAAAATCGCAATAGTAGAAATTATCGCTCCAATAGTATTCAGCAGTACATATTTTGTAATTGTTTGGGCACTATTTGCTACAATAGAATTACTAAATGTGTAATTTTTATTTAAGACATAGCTAGCTATTACGGCGATACTAAAGGCAGTTAAGTGAGAGTTGATAATATTCCATTCAAATACAAAAATAAGCAAACTAAATACAATGAAATCAAGAATTGTGCATAGAATTCCAACTAATCCAAATTTTGCTAGCTTATAAATATGTTTTGTAATTTCAAAATTAAACAAAGTTATACAATATCATTATCTTTAGTTTCGCTAGATTTAGAATGAAGGATCTGTTTTGTAAAATAGAGTGGTCGATTTTTGGTCTCACTAAATATACGACCTAAATATTCACCAATAACTCCAAGAAAAATAAGTTGAATTCCCCCAAGAAGAAGAATAAGAACTACTAGAGTTGGAAAGCCCTGAACAGCTTCGCCAATGACTATTACTTTAAATACAATATAAATAGCATAGAGAAAAGATGCAGCTGCGATCATTAATCCAATGTATGTTGCTAGCTTTAGAGGTGCAATTGTAAATGCTGTGATACCATCAATTGATAAATTCCACAACTTTATATAGTTCCATTTTGTTGTTCCTGCATACCTTGAGTCACGATTGTAACTTACACCAACAGAAGGGAAGCCAACCCAAGCAAAAATTCCTTTCATAAAACGATTATGCTCACGAAGCTGTTTAACTGCTTCTGTTGCATCTTTACTCATCATTCTGAAATCACCGGTATTAATAGGTAATTTTACTGGTCCTAATCTTTGCATTAAACGGTAAAAAAGTTCAGCAGATTTTTTCTTTAGCCAAGTTTCTCCATCACGTTTTTCTCGTTGGGCATAAACAACATCATATCCTTCTGCCCATTTTTCAATCAACTTTTCTATAAGCTCAGGAGGGTCTTGAAGGTCAGCATCAATAATAATAGTAGCATCACCCTTTGAGGCATCAATGCCTGCAGTTGTTGCGATTTCTTTGCCAAAATTACGACTTAAATCAATTATAGTAATTACCTTGTGCTTATCGCGAAGCTTTTTCATGATTGACAGCGTTTCATCATGGCTTCCATCATTTATAAATACTAATTCATAGTTTTGTTTTATGTCATTCATCACCATAGATAAGCGATTATAGAATTCTTCTATGACTTCATTTTCATTAAAGGCAGGAACAACAATACTTAAAAGAGTAGGTTTTTTTTGATCTCTCGGACTTATGCTGGATTGCATTATATTGCTCCCATATTAATTATTCTCGTTTTCAGTTGATAAAATTGTAACATGCCCATAATGAGGTAGTTTTAATTTACTTCCTCCTCTTTTGATTATGTTCTCCTCAAGGGGAAGCATAAAATTTGTGTACTGATAATCTGAAGATTGAGATAGCTTATCTGTCACGAATATACAGTCAAACTTCAAATCAAAATATTTTGAATAATGAATTTTTTCCAGCTTACTTGGTGGAAAAATCCAATAATCAGTTACATTTTTTACTTTAATATTTGTAAATGCTCCTATAAACATTGCATCAGTAGAAGCCAAAACACTACTACAACGATTAATTACTGACTTTATCGACTTTATCTGCTCTTTATTTCTATGTAATTCATCATTTTCTAGCATTGAAATTTGAGTAGTTTTGATAGAGTTACTTATATTAATCTTAATTTCATTCCAGTATAAACTTGGCGCATTTAAATATTTAAGGATAATAAACATAATCAATAAGGCGCTAATATTATTAACTTTATTATTACTAATCCTTAAAAAGTTTAATACTTTATATCCTATTTGGTATGTGAGCCATAAATAGGAGGATATAAAAATAGGTGCCCATATCACTAAATATCGTTCCTTTTCCATATTAAAGAATATTGTTAGAGATGACATTAATATTGTTGAAATTATGAGAATAATTAATGCTGGATGGCCTCTGCTAAAAGAAAATGCAAAATATATGATCATCCCTGTAAAAAATAAACCTGCTATCTTTACTATTTTAAATGTAATGCCCTGTTTATTTGAGACCCACTGAGTCTTATAATTTGCTAACCGTGATAGCATTGCAATATAATCTTGTGATTTTTCAATTACTGTTTCAAGGATAAATATTGGGTTCTCTTTGACTGCTGATAAAATATCTGAAGCTGAATTAAATGGTCCTTTATCAAAGTAATACATGTGCTGTTCTGGAAGGCAGCACTTTCCATGTGTCTTTACAATGTACCTTTCGTGATATGACTGAATAAAAGATGCATTAGTCATTGATTTTCCATCTGTGGGAAGCCAGTCCGGGCTAGAAAACCATGCGTTATTAAAAGGGTGTGGTGATTGTCGCAAAGAAGTCAAAATTACAATTAATAAAATAGGCACAAAATAAACAATGCAAGATTTTAAATATTGTAGTCTGTATCTTTTTTTTGATGCTAGATACAAATCATAAATAATAAATAAAACAATTAATATTGCATAAGTTCCTCTAAATAAGAATGAGAAGAATAATAAGAAATAAAATAAGCCTAGATTCAAGTTATTCTCTTTGCCTATTCTGTAGCCTATTGCAAGATTAGAAAAACATAAGGCCATTGTCTGCGTTGGAGGCTCACCAACTAAAATAAATGGAAGCCATGCAGCTGTAGCTAATAATATTAATGGTATCCAGGCTAAATTACGAAATAAATAAAGAAAAGAAAGGGCCAGTAGAGTTGATGAAACAATGTGATGTAATATTATGTTGGTTGGGTAATTTAGCCAGCTAAATAGAGAAAGATAGATGGTAAATAATGGACTACGCTCATTTATTAAAAATGTGCCAGTTTCTTGAAATTCCTTGTTAAAAAACCAATACCCCCAGCTTTCACTTCCAGGCGTCCAATTTACAAAAGTAGATAGAACAGCAATACTTAATACTAGAAGAAAATAAGTAATATTAAGTAATTTTTGTTCAGGTACGTATTTGTTCATTTAATTATTAAATCAATATTAAGGCAATAAGGTATTTCACTTAGATATTAGTTTTTTTTTAAAGTCCTACCCTGTATAATTTTTTCATTTTAACGTAAAAACTTTAAATGAGAGTAGTTATAACTGGAGGAGCTGGTTTTATAGGTAGTCACTTAGCAGACTTTTTAATTGACTCAGGTGATGAGGTTTTAGTAATAGATAATCTCAGAGTTGGTAGGGTTGAGAATATTAAACATCACTTGGAAAATCCAAATTTTAAATTTCTTAAAGCAGACATCGTTGATTATGATTTAATAGAGTCTTCTTTTAAAGATGTTGATTGGGTTTTTCATCTTGCAGCAATGGCTGACATTGTTCCATCAATTGAGAATCCAACTGAATATTACAAATCAAATGTTAATGGTACTTTTAACGTTCTACAGGCATGTAGAAAATTTAACATTAAAAAAATAATTTATACTGCATCTTCTTCATGCTATGGAATCCCAGATGATTATCCAACAAATGAATTAGCAGACATTCGTCCTCAATATCCATACGCTTTAACAAAAAATTTAGGCGAACAATTGGTTATGCACTGGTGTGAGCTTTATAACCTTCCTGCAGTATCGTTACGTTTTTTTAATGTTTATGGGCCAAGAGCTAGAACCTCAGGAACTTATGGTGCAGTTTTTGGAGTATTTTTAGCTCAAAAGATTGCGAATAAACCATTTACAGTTGTTGGCGATGGAAATCAAACGAGAGACTTTACTTTTGTATCAGATATTGTGAATGCTATTACCACAGCCGCTTCTAGCGAAATTAGTGGAGAAATTATAAATATTGGATCAAACGATACTTATAGTATAAATAGACTTGTTGACCTTTTAGAGGGTGAGGTGACTCATATTCCAAAGCGTCCTGGAGAGCCAGATTGTACATGGGCTGATATTTCTAAAGCAACTCAGTTATTAGATTGGTCACCATTAGTTAGCTTAGAAGATGGTGTAAAATTATTATTGAATAATCTAGACTATTGGAAAGATGCACCCGTATGGGACAAGAAGTCTATAGAAAAAGCAACAGAAAAATGGTTTGAGTATTTAGATAAATGATAAAAAAAATTAAAAATATTAATGAGCTTCCTCTTATTATTGGAGAGCTTCAAACCCAAGGTAAAAAAATTGTACACTGCCACGGTGTTTTTGATTTACTTCATATTGGACACATTAAACATTTTGAAGAGGCTAAGGCTCTTGGGGATGTTCTTATAGTATCTATTACCCCAGATGAGTTTGTAAATAAGGGTCCAGGGCGACCAGCATTTACAACTAAACTTCGCTTGCATGCCCTGGCAGCTTTGGAAGTGGTTGATTATGTAATTTCAAATAAGTGGCCAACAGCCATTGAAATCATAAAAGAACTTAGGCCAAATATATATTGTAAAGGTCCAGATTATAAAAATCCTTCAGATGATATTACAGGGAAAATAAGTGAAGAAGAAGAGGCAGTAACCTCTGTTGGTGGGAGAATTGTTTATACGGATGATGTGACTTTTAGTTCAAGTAACTTGCTTAATAAATTTGGTGATCTGCACTCAAATGATCAAGAAACTTTTATCAAAAGTATTGTTGATAAGTATAGTTTTGAAGAAATCAAATTACAGGTTGAAGAATTTAAAAAACTTAAAGTTCTCATAATTGGCGAAACAATTATTGATCAATATGTTTTCTGTGAAGCTCTTGGTAAGTCTGGGAAGGAGCCTGTTTTAGTTTTACGTGATTTAGAGTCTGAAGAATATTTAGGTGGTTCAATAGCTACTGCACGTCATTTGAGTGAGTTTTGTGAGAGTGTTTCCGTACTAAGTTTTTTGGGAGATAAAGATGAACATCGTTCATTTATTGAAAATAATATTGAAGAAAACATAAACTTAAATTTTTTAATAAAAAATAACTCACCAACAATTATTAAAAGAAGATTTGTTGATAATGTTGATAGAAAAAAAATACTAGGAGTTTATTCGATTAATGATGACTCACTCTCAAAAGGAGAAGAAACTGAATTTTTGAATTCGATTGATAAGCTTGCTAAAGAAAATGATTTAATAATTGTTTCTGACTATGGCCATGGCATAATTACGCCTGTAATTGCAAATCATATTTCTAATATGGATAAATTTGTTAGTTTAAATGCTCAGGTTAATGCTGCAAATATTGGAACGCATAATATTAGACAATATAATGATATTGATTGTCTAATTATTAATGCTAATGAGCTTCGCCATGAGATGCGTCAAAGAGATGGAAATATTGAAGATTTGGCTGCTAAACTTAAAGACTCAATTAGTGCAAAGTATATGACAGTGACAAAAGGTAAGAATGGTGCATTTTTAATAAGCGATAAAAAAGAAGCGACAAATTGTCCTGCATTTGCTAATCAAGTAGTCGATAAGATTGGTTCTGGAGACGCATTACTATCTTTACTATCAGTCTGTTTATTTATTGGTATGGAGGAAGATTTGGCACTTTTGATTGCATCTATCGCGGCAGCTCAATCCGTAGAATCTATTGGAAACAGTTCCCCTATTAATAAAGTTAACCTTTTAAAAACAATTTCTCATTTTCTTAAATAATATTATGACAGACCATGATTTTATAAAAACGTATCTTGAAGATCTATCTTTAAAGTTAAAGCCGAATACAGAAGTAATTCAAAAATTAATTTTGGTACGAGATCTATTAGTAGAGACTACCAAAAAAAATAAAAAGATTTTGATTTTTGGTAATGGAGGTAGTGCAGCTATTGCAAGCCATTTCAGCGTTGATCTTACTAAAAATGCTAATCTTCGATGCCTTAATTTTAGTGATGCTGATCACATAACTTGCTTTGCAAATGATTATGGTTTTGAACATTGGGTTGAAAAAACTATAGACTTTTATGGTGATGATGGAGATTTGCTAATTGTTATTTCTTCTAGTGGTAGTTCTAATAATATGATAAATGGTGTTAAAGCTGCTCGTAAAGGTAATTTTAGCTCAGTTGTAACTCTCTCTGGTTTTACTCATGATAACCCTCTTAATCAATTAGGAGATGTTAATCTTTGGGTTGACAGTAAGGCATATAACTTTGTGGAAAATATTCACCAGATTTGGCTTTTAGCAATTGTAGACCTAGTTATTGGTAAAAGAGAATATTCTGCTTAATAAATTTAATTAAATTAATATAGGAAATAGATTATGAAAAAAGTTTTTATAACTGGTGGTGCTGGTTATGTAGGTGCAGTGATGGTGCCTCATCTTCTTGAGCAAGGCTTTGAGGTCACAGTTTTAGATTTAATGATTTATGGTGAGCATGTTCTACCAAAACATCATAATTTAAATGCTGTTAAAGGGGATATTAGAGATCAAGACTTGTTAAAAAAGTTAATTCCTGGTCATGATGCTGTAATTCACTTAGCTTGTATTTCAAATGATCCTAGCTTTGAAATGAATCCTAATCTTGGTAAGAGTATAAATCTTGATGCGTTTAGGCCTTTAGTTGAAATTTCAAAAAATGCTAATGTTAAAAGATTTTTTTACGCTTCCTCTTCAAGTGTTTATGGTATCAAAGAAGAGCCAAATGTTCATGAAGAGATGGAGTTAGAACCTCTCACAGATTATTCTATATTTAAAGCAGATTGTGAAAAAATATTAGCAGAGTATCAGTCAGATAATTTTACAACCACAACGATTCGTCCTGCTACTGTTTGTGGTTACTCACCTAGACAGCGTCTTGATGTTGTTGTAAATATATTGACTAATTTAGCATACCACAAAAGAGAAATTTCAATTTTTGGCGGAGATCAACTGCGCCCAAATATTCATATTAAAGATATGGTTGAGGTATATATGGTTCTCCTTAGGGCTCCAAAAGAAAAGATTGCTGGAAAAATTTATAACGCAGGTTATGAGAATCATTCAGTAAAAGATATAGCAGAGACTGTTAAAAATGCTGTTGGAGATGACGTTAAGCTCATTACATCCCACTCGGATGACAACCGCTCTTATCATGTTTCTTCTAAAAAAATTCAAAATGAATTAGGATTTGTTGCTAAACATACCATTAGAGATGCTGTAATAGATTTATGCGAAGCTTTTGATCAGAATTTACTACCAAATTCTCTTGATAATGAGATGTATTTTAATATTAAAAGAATGAATACCTTGGAGCTCAGTTAATATGAAAGTTAGATACTCATACCTGCCACAACAATTTAATGATTGTGAAGACTTATGGAAGGATTTAAAGGATTTTGTCGCAACAGGTGATTTTACTTTGGGCGAGCCTTTAACTAGATTTGAAGAAAGTTTTGCTAAGTTGATTGGTACCAAATATGCTGTTGGCGTGAATTCAGGAACTGATGCAATTAAACTTTCTCTTAAAGCGCTTAATATTGGACCAGGAGATGAGGTTATTACTGCTGCAAATACTTTTGTTGCTACTGTGGGCCCTATTTGTGAGCTTGGTGCAACTCCTGTTTTTGTAGACTGTAATGATACTTTTTGTATGAATACTGACTTGGTAGAGGAGAAGATTACAGATAAAACAAAAGCTTTTTTACCTGTTCATTACACTGGATATATGACTGATATGAGGGCGATGAATCTCCTTTCTGAAAAATATAATATTCCAGTGGTAGAGGATGCATGCCAATCAATTTTAGGTGCAATTGATGGTAAAAATGCTGGTACATGGGGGAAAACTGGTGCATTTTCACTTCACCCCCTTAAGAATATAAATGTATGGTCAGATGGTGGCGTTATAGTTACTGATGATGATGAGATCTATAAGACACTTCGACTTCTTAGGAATCATGGTTTTGAAAACCGTGATACTGTTGTAATGATGGGCTGTAACTCAAGATTAGATACGATCCAGGCTGTTGTAGGAAACTGGATTTTGCCACAAGCTAAATCTATATCTGACAGGAGAATTGCGAATGCTAGGTATCTTGATAAAGGCCTTCAGCAAATAAATGAAATTGCTATTCCGCCTAGGCCAAAAGATTTTCGTTTAGTTTTTCATCTTTATATTGTTTTTGCAAAAGATAGAGATGGTCTATTAGAGTATTGCCTTAAAAAAGGTATTGACGCAAAGATTCATTATCCCATTCCAATTTATAAGCAGTCTGCTTTAGATTACTTAGGCTGTAAAGATGGAGATTTTCCAGTTACTGATGCACATGTAGAAAAAATAATCACTTTCCCTTGCGATCAACATTTAGAGCAAGATCAATTAGATTATATTATTTCTACAGTTACTGAATATTATGCAAAGTAATGTTAAAAGAATTCCTTATGTGAATCTTCAAAAACAATGGGAAGAAGAGCGAGATGAGCTTTTGCCAATTATAGATAGAGTTTTGGCAAGTGCACAATTTGTTGGAGGCGATGAGTTAAATAAATTTGAAGAAAATATTGCTAAACTTTGTGGTACAAAGTATGCATGTGCTCTTAATAGTGGAACGGATGCTTTAATGCTGGCATTGTTAACTTCAGGAGTTCGAAAGGGTGATGAGGTCATAACGCCACCTAACTCTTTTATTGCTTCTACTGCTGCGATCGTACATATTGGTGCAATTCCTATATTTGTCGATGTTCTTCCAGATCAGAATATTGATCCCACTAAAATTGAAGCTGTAATTACTGAAAAGACTAAAGCGATAATGCCAGTGCACTTAACTGGGAGGATGTGCGATATGGATCCCATTATGGATATTGCAAAAAGGCATAATCTTATAGTTATAGAAGATGCGGCGCAATCTGTTGGTTCTAAATATAAAGGAAAGCCAAGTGGCTCAATTGGAGATGTTGGTTGTTTTTCTACACATCCTCTTAAAAATTTAAACGCTTGTGGCGATGGTGGGTTTTTGACGACAAATAATGAGAGCATATATAATAAAACAAAATTATATAGAAATCATGGAATGGCTGATCGGAATATTGTCCATAATTTTGGAAGCGTTTCTAGAATGGATAATCTACAAGCGGCAATTTTGAACTTTCGACTTGATAAACTTACAACTACATCTGACAAAAGAAGAATTAATGCTAAGGCATATGTTGATGGTATAAACAATCAGAATTTGTTCTTTCCAGAAGAAAAAGATAGCGAATATAATACTTATCATACTTTTGTTATTCAAACTCAGTATCGTGACGAATTGAAAGAATATTTATCATTAAATGGAATCGATACAGCAATTCATTATCCTTTTCCTATTCATCTTCAGCCAGCTTCAGAAAAATTAGGTTATCAAGCTGGGGATTTTCCTATTACTGAGAAGCAATCAAAAGAGATTCTAACTTTGCCTGTAAATCAGTATTTAGCTGAAGCTGATATTAAGATAATAATTAAAGTTATTAATGAATTTAAGCCAAAATATGACTGATGCATAGATCTTTAAAGGAATTATATTTCTCGATGCTGCGAATCAGGATGATTGAGCAGAGAATTGCTGATCTTTACTCAGAACAAGAAATGCGCTGTCCTGTTCACCTTTCAATTGGTCAAGAAGCTATTGCTGTTGGTGTTTGTGAGCACCTTGATGATAAAGATATAGTTATGAGTGCGCATCGAGCGCATGCACATTATCTTGCTAAAGGAGGAAATTTAAAATCCATGATAGCAGAGTTATATGGTAAATCAACAGGTTGTGCAATGGGAAAGGGTGGATCAATGCACTTAGTAGACTTAAATGCTGGATTTTTTGCAGCCGTACCTATCGTTGGTAGTACAATTCCAATTGCAGTTGGTGTCGCGTGGGCATTTAAACTGAAAAAAAGTAGGAACATAGTCGCAGTTTTTTTAGGTGACGGCTCTACTGAACAAGGCGTTTTTTTTGAAAGTTTAGATTTTGCAAGTTTGAAAAATATACCAATACTTTTTGTTTGTGAAAATAATTATTACTCTGTTTACTCTCAGTTAGATGTGAGACAAGCACCAAATAGAAAAATATCTAATCTGGCAGAAAGTCATGGAATTAAATCCTTCACTGGTGATGGTAATAATATAGATCAAACGTCAAAAATCGCAAAAGAGGCGATTGATTATATTAAAGAAAATAATGCTCCTGCATTTATTGAATTAGAAACATTTCGAACACTTGAGCATTGCGGGCCTTTTGATGATGATTCACTTGGGTATAGAAATAAAGGGGAACTTCAGAAATGGTTGAATAGAGACCCTCTAGCTTCTTGTGAAGCAAAGCTAATAAAAATAAATAAATTATCAGAGATTGATATTACTGAAATTAAAAAAATTATTAATACTGAGATCGACGATGCATTTAAATTTGCTAAAGAAAGTCCCTTCCCTGATTTAGATTTATTAAATCAACATATATATAAGAATTAATAATATGAGAGAATTAACTTATGGAAATGCAATATTAGAGGCCACAGACTTTTGTTTAGGGGATGATCAGTCTGTGATTGTTGTAGGTCTTGGTGTCCCAGATCCAAAAGGAGTTTTTGGAACTACTTTGGGCCTTCAAGAAAAATATGGTGATCAGCGTGTAATGGATATGCCTTTAGCTGAAAATGGTATGACAGGAATTATTACTGGATCCTCTCTAAATGGTATGAGGCCAGTTTTAGTTCATCAAAGAGTAGAATTTGCTCTTTTGACAATGGAGCAAATAGTTAACCAGGCAGCAAAATGGTTCTATATGAATGCTGGACAACAAAATGTACCTATAGTAATTCGAATGATTATAGGAAGAGGATGGGGCCAAGGAGCTCAACACTCTCAGAGTTTAGAGTCTTGGTTTGCTCACATACCTGGTCTAAAGGTAGTTATGCCCTCAAGTCCATACGATGCTAAAGGGCTTCTTATCTCAAGTATTGAAGATAACAACCCTGTTATTTTTTTAGAGCATCGTTGGCTTCATAATATGGTTGAAAACGTCCCATTAGAAGGATATAGAGTACCTATAGGGAAGGCCAATATTGTTCGTGAAGGGTCTGATATAACAATCATAGCACACTCCTATATGGTGGTTGAATCAATTAAAGTTGCAGATGTGCTAAAAACAAAAGGGATATCAGTTGAAGTTTTAGATTTACGCTCCATCAGACCATTAGATAAAGAGACAATATTGAATTCTGTTAAAAAAACACACCGTTTATTAGTTGTTGATAATGGATGGACTTTTTGTGGGGTCAGTGCAGAAATTATATCCGTAGTAACTGAGAATATTTTTGATGAGCTGGGCTCTGCACCTCAGAGGGTTGGTCTTAATGATTCTCCATCCCCAAGCACAAGAGCACTTGCAAGTGGCTTTTACCCAACTACTAAATCCATAGCAAAAAAAGTATGTGAGATATTAAATTACAAAGTAGATTTAGATGGGTTGTTTCCTAAATGTAATTCATCAGAAGATGTTCCAAGCCCCCATTATTTTAGTGGGCCTTTCTAGGCTAATTTTTAAAAGGATATTTAATGCTACCTTTATCAGATGCTGCTTCAAGAATTCAAGGCCAAGAGATGTTTCAAATTCTTTCAGCAGCAAGAGAGCTTGAGCAGCAAGGTAAAAAAATTCTTCACTTCGAGTTAGGGGATCCAGATTTTTCAACCCCAATTAATATTGTACTAGCTGGAGCTAAATCTCTTAGAGCTGGAGATACTCACTATACTCCTTCGTCTGGTTTGAATGATTTAAAATTAATGGCACAAAAAGTGACACTAAAATCTAGAGGATTCATACCAGATATTGATCAATTAGTTGTAACATCAGGCGCAAATGTTCAAATATATTATGCAATTGCTTGCACTGTAAATCCTGGCGATGAGGTCATAGTTCCGGATCCTGGTTTTGTTAGCTATTATTCAATTTTAAATTTTCTAAATATTAAAACTGTCCCAGTTCCACTTAAGGAGGAGGAGGGCTTTTCTATGAAGCCAGAAGATATAGAAAAAGCAATAACTCCTCGAACTAAAATGATTATTATTAATTCTCCATCAAATCCTACTGGTGGTGTAGTAAGCAAAGAACGATGGAAGGAGATATATAAAATCGCGCTTAAACATAACTTATATATTTTGAGTGATGAAATATATGCACGCATGGTCTATCCTGATTCAGAAAAGTTTTTTTCTCCTTCGGAGTTTGATCATTGTAAAACTAATACAATTATTGTTAATGGATTCTCTAAAGCATATGCAATGACTGGTTGGAGGCTGGGTGTTTTAACAGCGCCAAGTCATGTTGCAGAGAGAATTGCTTTGCTTCAAGAAACACAACTTTCATGCGTTCCTGGGTTTATTCAAAAAGCTGGAATAGAGGCTCTTAGTGATAGAAGCACTCCATATGTAAAAAATATGTTGGAAGAATATAGAAAAAGAAGAGATATAATGGTATCTGGATTAAATAATATCTCTGGTGTTAGTTGTTATAAGCCTGGAGGCGCTTTTTATGCATTTCCAAGTATAGTTAATACAGGTTATGATAGTCGAAAATTGGCATCTGAACTGTTAGTTGAGGCCGGTATAGCTTGTTCTCCTGGGCCAGTTTTTGGTCCTAATGGAGAAGGATACCTTCGATTTTGTTATGTAAATTCAATTGAAAATATAGAAATAATGCTTGAGAAGCTAAATATATTTCTTAGTGCAGGTAAATAAAAATTTATTAGGAGTTGACTATGAAACTAACTGATTATATTGCTAGCTTTATAACAAAAAGAACACAACATGCTTTTGTAGGAAATGGTGGCTCTGTAGTGCATATTTTGGATAGCCTCGATAAACATGAAAATTTTAGTTTAATTCCATTTGTTAATGAGCAGGGCGCCTCTATTGCTGCAGAAGCCTATTATAGAGTTACAAAAAAACCTGGAGTTGCGATTGCGACTAGCGGGCCAGGATTTGTGAATTTAATTCAAGGTATTGCATGTGCATATTATGATTCAATTCCAGCTATATTTATTACTGGACAAGTTGTTACTAAAGATTTAAAGAAAGAAAGAAAATCAAGACAAGTTGGATTTCAAGAAATGGAAGTTGTAGAATCTGTTAAGGGTTATACCAAATATGCAGTATGTCTTATGGATCCAAAGAATATTAGATATGAGCTAGAGCGGTTGTGGTGGGAGGCTGAAAATGGAAGGCCTGGCCCAGTGGTTCTAGATCTTCCAGATGACATGGCAAGAGCTGAGATTAATCCAGAAGAATTAACAGGATTTACACCTCCAATTAGTTCGATAAATAATGTACTAGATATTTCAGATATTGAAAGAATAAAACAAGCATTAAAAGTTGCAAAGCGACCCTTAATCATTATGGGCTCTGGTATTAAGTTATCAAATCAAGAAGAGCAAGCTATAAAATTTATTCAAAAACTTGATATACCTTTTGTAACAACTTGGTCTACAGTTGATATGTTTACGGATAGTTTTAAGAAGTTAGTAGGAAGTTTTGGTGTTTCTTCAAATCGACCTGGTAATTTTGCAGTTCAAACCTGCGACTTGATAATTAGTCTAGGCTCCAGACTTGACACTCATATGACTGGTGCTAATGCTTCAAAATTTTCTACTAACTCATTTAAAATTATGGTGGATATTGATGAATCTGAGATCTATAAGGAAAATGGGCTAAATATTGATCTTCCAATTAATATCAATCTAATTGATTTTTTTAATGGAATCTTGGATGAAGAATTTATAATTGGTGATATTACTGAGTGGGATAATAGAATTAAGCTATGGAAAGAAAAGTTTCCCATCTGCCAACCTGAATATTTTGATGCAAAAGGTTATGTGGATCCTTATGTATTTATGGACTCATTGTCTAAGCTTACAAAAAAAGATAGTGTAATAATTCCTGATGCGGGTGGAAATCTTACCTGGACGATGCAAGGTTATGAGCCGAAAGTCAAACAAACGATATTTTCAGCTTTTAATCACTCACCAATGGGCTATGCTTTCCCAGCATCTATTGGAGTAAAATTGGCAAGGCCAGACTGTGAAGTAGTATGTATTACTGGTGATGGTGGTTTAAATATGAATCTTCAAGAGCTTGGAACTTTAGCGTTACAAAAACTACCAATTAAAATATTTATTCTTAATAATGAAGAATATGGAATTATTAAGCAAACTCAAGCGACTTGGCTAGACTCTAATTATGTTTGTTCCGATGTGGCATCTGGTGTTGCATGTCCTGACTTTCTTCGAATTGCAGAAGCTTATGATATCAAAACTGAGAATATAGATAGTCATGAAAATTTAAGCGAAATAATGAAATTTGTACTATCTTATGAAGATGGCCCAATTATTTGTAATGTTAAAATAAAGCCAAATCAAGAAATTTTACCAAAATTATCTTCTGGAAGACCTCTTGAAGATATGTATCCGCATTTGTCAGAAGAAGAAATGAAATTAAATATGAAATTTTAAATCATGTTGCTATTGTCCAAAATAAAAATTAAACATAGTTGTTTATTGTGTTGATAGATGTTTAAATATGAAACAATCTAAATTTATTATTAATACCTAAATATAAGGAAGTTATAAATTATGAATGGAGTCTCACTTGAATTTGCAAATATACCTACCCCAGTTCCATTAGACTCGTCTGACTGGATAAATTCTTCAGAAAAAGAAAGAATTGATATAATTCAATCTGTGATTAAAGGTTTTTTTTGGAATGATCTAGTTGAAATAAGTAATGCTTTGAGTAATGGGCAAGTTTCAGTTCAAATCAAAGATGCAATGACTTCAAGTGAAAGGGGCTCTTTTCTTTTGGATCTTGAGGCTATTCTTAAAAAAGAGGTAGATGACGGCATTTCAATTTGGCATATTCCTATAGGGGATAAAAATTCACTTAGGAATCTGCGTGGTATTGAGGTAGAAATAAAAGAGGACTTAAAATGAGTAAATCTGTAATGACAAATGATGGTGAGTTGATACTTGACTCGGATAAACTTTCTCACCATATGGAGCGTGTTAATGCATGGGAAGCCGGAGAAAGAATTGCACCAGTATCTGTTGATATGGCACTTACAAGAGCATGTGGCTCAATGTGTTCATTTTGTTATGCAATGGTGCAAGAGCCACAAGAAAGAAATGGTATTAAAACAGATCATGCATTACATTTATTGGATGATTTTGCTGAGATTGGTGTTAAAGCAGTTTCTTTAGTTTCTGACGGTGAAAGTACTCTCTCTAAAGCCTATGTTCCTTTTATTGAACATGCTGCAGATCTTGGAATTGATATTGGAAATGCAACAAATGGGTGGTTATTTGGGCCAGAAAAAAGTGAGCGTGTATTACCTCATATGAAATGGATAAGATTTACAGTTGCAGCAGGAACGCCTTCTAGATATGCAGAAATTATGTACAAGGGTAAAGAGCATACTGAGGTTTTTGATAAGGCGATGGAAAACATAAGTCATGCGGTTGCTTTCAAGAAAAAACATAATCTTGAGGTTACTATTGGAATTCAAATGGTTTTAATGCCTGAATTTGTAGATGAAATCATTCCCTTTGCACAACTAGGATTAGATCTAGGTGTTGATTATGCTGTAATAAAACATTGTTCAGATGATGAAAATGATACTCTAGGTGTTGATTATAGCAAGTATGCTTCAATGTATGGCTTATTGAAAGAAGCAGAGGAAATGAGTACAGCTAAAACAAAAATAGTTATTAAATGGGACAAAATGGATGCTGATGGTGAGCACTCGTATAATAGATTTTATGGGCCAGCTTTTTTACTTCAAATTAGCGGTAGTGGTTTAGTGGCTCCGTCTGGTATGTTTTTTAATGCTCGTCATTCTAAACTCCATATAGGGGATTTTACTTCTGAGCGTTTTATCGATATGTTTAATTCAGATCGATACTGGAGAGCAATGAATTATATTGCATCACCCGCTTTTGATGCAAAGTCTCATATGGGATCACTATCTATTGCTCATTATGTAAGTACAGCTCTAGATAATCATATTAGGGGAGTTGAAAGACTTGTGGCCCCTACTTCAGGTAATAAGCCTTTGCATGTTAATTTCTTATAGAGAGCTGGTTATTTGAAGAATTTATGTACTAAAAAATTCTAGTTTAGTTTAAGAGACTATGCTTCAAAAATTACTAGGTAAAGAAACAATTCTTGAGCTGTATGATTGAAGGGATAACTCTGATAAAACTAATGTAAGTAATCTATTAGGAGAATAAAGGAGTTTTAATACATTTTCCTGCGTCTGATTTATTTTTTCTACAGAAGCCTGAATAGCTGGGCAAGAAAAATACAGGGGTAATTCTTCAACAAAAAGATTAAATTAATTATAAATTTTTAAAAATACTATTAATTAAAATTATATTAAAATTAAAGCTAAATTTTATTTAGCTTAACTAAGTTAATAATTATGATAATCGGAAAATTTTTGCGTATTAGTTGTAAATACACACTTGTACCAATTTTGGCTCGCATCATTCAAAATAGAAATTTTAATATTGCTATTGTTCCAGTTGAACGATTAGGACATCTTGCAAAAAACACCCACCTATTTTTTATTAGAAAGAGAATAGGCTCATTACCAAATTTAAAATATGTGCTTATTGCTCCATCTCTAAAAAGTAACAAAATAGCGAATGTGTCCTTATTGAGAATGTTTGTTGAATATTCAGAAGGTATAAAAAATGTGGATTTTATTTGTTCAACATTTATCTACTTGTTCTTTACATTTTTTCTTTATGAGTTTAAGAAATTTAAAATAATTTATGAATTTCCAATGGAAAGTAAGGAGATAGAGTTTTCGCTTGGAGTTAAGACAATTGATTTTAGTGAAAAGCAAAAAAAATATGGAGAAAAATTATTTAAGCGAATTCCAATACCTCAAGATAAAAAAATAGTAACTATTTTTGCTAGAGATACCTCGTATTTAAATAATAGATTTCCTAACGAAGATTGGGATTACCATTTTTATAGAGATGCAGATATTGAAACATATGTAGAT
>Ga0075444_10000515_pt1 | contig 22906 bp, 22 predicted proteins | sample CoawatmetaG01DNA_FD_76836 | JGI IMG/M metagenome (GOLD analysis project Ga0075444, IMG submission 76836) | Marine microbial communities from the West Antarctic Peninsula - Coastal water metaG017-DNA | ecosystem: Environmental > Aquatic > Marine > Coastal | place: Atlantic Ocean: West Antarctic... | reverse complement strand
TTGACTTGGGGAAAGGTTTTAAAATAAGATCATATTCTTTCTTCAAAGCATTTATTCTTTTTTCTGATTTTTTAGTTAAGTATTTATTAAACATCATAAATAAAATTTGTCCAAGAACTTTCAAATATCCTAAGTTTTTAACTCTTCTTTGAATAAATATTTTACGAGATACTCTTCCTTCTTCTACTATACGCACTACATCAAAATTATTTTTTAATCCGTTGTACATAATCAACGAAGACTCGCCCGAACCAACCAGCATTAAAATTTTTATATCCTTATCCATAGTTAAATACCCATAATCAAATGAGATACTTCTTTCATATTAAGAGATTTCATTCCATATTTAACTTGTAGCATATTGTAATGTTCTAATATATTATTTAAGAAAATTATATTATTAGGGATATCTTTTCCAAAATTATGCGGATGCCACCAAAGATGAAATAATTCATTATTTTTAGCTGCATGTGTCATTGATTTTTTTATCCTATTCAAGCGTAATTTTTCAGCAAAAAATATTTTTTTAGATACTGGCCTTAGAAATCTACTTGATGGTATGTTATAAGGCTGACAATTCGCAAGTGCTCTTAAAGAGTAAGTATTATGTCCTGAGATATTAAAGTATACATCTAATAATCTTATCGCCCTTCTTACTTGTCTTTCATCTTCTTGGTTTACTGCTTTATATATCCAACCTTTTTCATTACCTCTATAACTTAAAATTTTTAATTCTTTTAAAACAGTTAAATATTCATCATTCCATTGATTACGAGGAAAAACTAAACTAAAGACCTCTTGATTTATTTTATTTTTTATTATTTCTTTAGCTTTAGTTAAGTCATCAATAAACTCCTGCCTTGTTTGACCTGATTCTAAACAGTAATAATGAGATAGGGTGTGTGTTCCAATCTCCTGAAAATCTGTATCAATAATATTTTTAACACTATCAGAATTAAAATGGTATTTTCGCTCTAATTTATTATTTTCTCTAATATAGTTATAAGGATTGAGTTTTTTATTTCTATAGCTGGGCAGGCTATTAGGTAGGTTATCCTCTAAATCTTGCTTATTTTCAAAAAATAAGAAACCAACTGTTGCCCATGTAGCATGAATATTATATTTTCTAAATGATTTTAATATTTCATTTATTGCTAAATCAACACCATTTAAATTATCTAAATAATCGTCTAATTTAAGCTTATCTCTCATCCCCCAATACAATTCAAAATCTAATGAAATTGTAAAAATTCCTTTATTCATAATACATTCCTTTTTACTTTTTTAGCAAATAATTTATTTTGATATTTAGAACAACATAACCAGCTTTTTTTTGATTCTTGATAACGAAAATAATCAGTTAATCAATGTAAAACTCCATCTCTTTTAAGCACTTTCAAAAATGTCATCCATAAAATTTTAATATCAAACCAAAACGATTGTCGATCCATATATTCCACATCTAGCGCAACCTTGTCAGGAATTAACAGATCATCTCGTCCATTTACTTGTGCCCAACCAGTAATACCAGGAAGTAAATTATCCACACCATTCTGAGTTCGTAAAGTAATTAAATCTTCTTGATTAAATAGAGCTGGTCGAGGTCCTACAAGGCTCATATCACCCTTTAATACTGAAAATAGTTGTGGAATTTCATCTAAGCTACTTAAACGCAAAAATCTACCAATAGGTGATAAGTAAGAATCAGAATTATCTAGTAGGTGAGTTGCCAAAGTAGGCGTGCCTGTCACCATTGATCTAAATTTAGGCATCATAAAAGTTTTGTTATTTTTTCCAACACGTTTCGACCAATATAGTGATGGACCTTTTGATGTTAATTGAATTGCAATAGCAATGAATAGAATTATTATCGCTAACGTTATTAATAATATTATGCCAACAAAAAAATCAAAAACTCGTTTCATTAATACCCTTTAATGTCACTATTGCTTTGAATCTAATCAATCTAAGTGCCTCTAGCTTAGTAGAAGAATAAAACTCATCACTTAATAAATTATTAAGTTTATATTTAATACGTGAATTTATCAAGGATGCCATATCAAATAAAAACTTTTTTACAACGCCCTTTACTAACAAACTTGCAAGATCAATAGTAGCATTTACATTTACTTGTTTATACAGATTTAAAATTTTATCAGCATCACGAAAATCGTGTGAGAATCTGGCTAAATGAAATACAGTTTCTATGTCTTCTAAAGCATTATCAGGAATAGAATTTTTTTTTAAATTACAAGCAATCGAGTCATAAACAGGATGCTTAGTAAGGCATAAAACTTTAACTGGTACTTTTATAGCTATAGCTAGCCTTTGGGCAATAAGGCTCGAAACTCCACTCATAAAAATATTTGTTGAATTCATATGTTTTTCAGTAAATCACTATAAATCTTAATATGACTATCAACAACCATTCGTATATCGAATAGTTCTTCAGCTCTTCTTCTGCCATTTATTCCCATTTTTTCACATTTCATTTTATTGTCTAACAAGATACTTATAGATTCAGCCAATGAAACAACATCCCTTGCAGGGGTTAACAGGCCTGTAAGATTATTTTCAATTGCATCTCGACAGCCTGGTACGTCAGTTGTTACGACCGCTCTTCCACAAGCAGCTGCCTCAATCAATATTTTAGGATACCCTTCACGATACGATGGAAGGGCTACAATTGTTGCATTTAATAAGGTTTTTTCCATATTAGAACTAAACTCCCAAATTTTAACATTGCCTTTTCTTTTCCATTCATTTAGTTCATCTTGTTGAATAGATGCAGGATTAGATAAATCAATACTACCCACAAGAATAAAATCTGCACAATGCTCTACTTTATTTATTAATTCAGCAGCCTCTACAAACTCTCTTATTCCTTTATCTATTAGAAATCTAGATGCAAACATCACTATAGGAAAGTCATTCTCAGGAAGGGGTGATGGTTTATATTTGGACAAATCAACTCCAGAACCAGGAATTAAAATAGTCTTTTCATGGGAAACCTTTGCAAATGAAACTAGTAAATTTATATCATCAACATTTTGAAATATGATTTTTTGATTTTTATGATTTAGGGCAAAACGATATAAATATAATACAATTTTTTTACGAATTTTAGCTATAAATCCATTGCCAATAAAAACAAACCCAAGACCTGAAATAGCCGATATAACTGCAGAAGATCGTAAAAATCGAGTCGCAATACCTCCAAAAATTACTGGCTTAATAGTAACCAAGTGAACGACTTCTGGTGCAATTTTATAAAGTAAGAATAAAATTTCAAGAAACTCAGATACAATTGAGACAACCCTACTTCTATGAAGATTCAATGGGTGAACAATCATACCTTTCATTTCTAAAAAATTTAATTGGTCTGTAATTTTAGTTGCAACATGAACTTCATAACCTTGCCTGATAGCTTCAACTGCAATTGGTAAACGATGTGAAATAAAAGCCTTATCTACGTTTACAATAAAGAGTAATTTTTTCATAATCTCCTAATAATAAAATAAGCTGGTTAACTCATATTTTACCTCTCCAGAGAGTTCTGCATAACTTCTAAAACTAGAATTCAGTAACTTCATATTAAAAAACATCTATCATTTCCAGTGCTCTAACCAGGCTTGAAACATTAAAATATTCCACAACTGACCGGACCAATTTCGCTTACCAGACAAATGCTCAGACCAAAGATTACGAATAGGGTCCGGATAAAAGAACCCTTCCTGTCTTAAGCGGCTCTCGTCAAGGAGAGATTCCGCCCAATCTTTAAGCGGACCTCGCAGCCATTTATCAATTGGCACACCAAAACCCATCTTCGGTCGGTCGATCAGATCCCTAGGTACGTGGCGATACAAAACCTGACGCAGTAGCCATTTTGATTGGCCATTCTTTAATTTCAATGACTGAGGTAACGACCACGCAAATTCGATAACTCGATGATCTAAAAATGGGACACGAGTTTCAAGCGATACACCCATTGCTGCTCGATCTAACTTCGCTAAAATATCATCAGGTAAGTAAGTCATTAAGTCCAGTGCCATCATCCGTTGAATATCACTAAGTCCAGCCAAATCAGGCGCGTTATTGGTTAACAAGGTGGATGGCTCTTGGCCTCCAATCACCCAGGCTGCTGAATCATTATGGTGAGACACTAGTCTATGATATAGCTCATCAATTGATTGACTAGTTAATACTCTGGCGCCCTTATGAAGCTTATCACCAATATTATTAAAACCCTTCATTCCTAGAATATTAGTAGGTAGATTATTCCATGCTTGCGGCGAAATAGTATTAATGCCTTTGGCCAGAATGCTTCTTAATGGAACTGGCAACATACTAAGTTTATTCCAAAGCTTACTAGTTATCTGATACCGGTTATATCCACAAAATAGTTCATCGCCAGCATCACCAGATAATGAAACGCCAACGTATTTCTTGGCAAGTTCTGACACCAGAAAAGTTGGGATCTGTGAAGCGTCAGAAAATGGCTCATCGTATAGAGTGGGTATGCGTGGTATGACCTCCCTTGCTTCCTCAGGAGTTACATACAACTCGGTATGTTCAGTGCCTAAATGTTTTGCAACCGCCTTAGCATGCAATGCCTCATTGAATCCTTTCTCATTAAATCCTATGGTAAATGTCTTCACTGAGCGAGATGATTGTGCCTGCATCAAGGCCACCACCGTAGAAGAATCTATACCGCCAGACAGGAAGGCCCCCAAGGGCACATCTGCCAACATCTGCTGACGCACTGAATCTTTCAACAAGATTTCCAACTCATCAACGGCTTGGTTTGCATCACCCTTGAAAATATTTGCAACTCCTGACTCGGCTACCTCAACCCCTGACCAATATGACACTATGTTAGGCTCATGCTGCTGTATGGAAGTTGTCAACAAGCAGCCAGGCTCAAGTTTGGCAATGCCTTTATAGATTGAATAAGGCGTGGGGATATAGTTATGACGAAGTAAAAGAGTAATAGCATCTCTATTGATTTCGGATTTGAAAGCAGGATGCTGTTTAAGCGCCTTCAGTTCAGAGCCAAACAAAAACACGTCTCCCTGCCAACCATAGTAGAGAGGTTTTTCACCGACTCGATCACGAGCAAGGGTAAGAGTATTAGTCAACCTATCCCAAATCGCGATTGCAAACATACCAATGGCCTTCTCAATAGTTTCTCTAATTCCCCAAGCCTCAAACCCAGCCAACAAGGTCTCAGTATCAGAATGGCCACGCCATGTCGTGGTTAGACTCATACCTTGTAATTCCTTTCTGAGAGACAGATGATTATATATTTCACCATTAAACACAATCATGAAACGTCCACCTACAGATTTCATAGGCTGATGTCCAGCATTTGATAAATCAATTATAGAAAGTCGCCGATGTCCTAAACTAATATGCTTTTTGGAATCGCACCAATACCCATCATCATCAGGACCACGATGCATTATGGTATCAGTCATGCTTCTGATTAACGCTTCATCGCCTTGATCACCTAGCAGAGCATCACCTCCAAGAATTCCGACAAATCCACACATTAACTTATCCTCTTTAGCATGCTTCGACAACTTACCGCACAACAGAATGGTGCACTATCTGAATAGTTTATGTAATAGTTCATAAAAATAAGTTATTTAAGAATTAAGAATAGGATTTTTCTAATTTCATCTTTTTTTCAAGGTATGTTTCTTTTTCACAATTAGATTTTAAAGCAAGAAGATACCCAAAAATGAATTGCCCAGGAAGAGAAAACAAAATAAAATAATGGAAGGTCATCAACACAATAGCTAGTACACCAAATATATTATTTTTATTTATATTTGAGAATATCATAAGAGCCATTAAAGCAGCCCCTAAAAATCCATGGCAAACATAAAAACTTAACCACAAAAAATCTCCACCTCTATTATCTATCCTAGATGTACCTATTAACATATCAACTACGCTCATATTTGAAACTTTACTCACAATTTGCTCTTGCTTTAATTTAATAAGAGAATTAATATAATCTGGTGAAATTCCAGCAAGCATATCAATATCATTAACAAAAACAAAATACATTAATAAAAGCAAAGAAGCCAACATAAAAGACTTCATAAAAGTCAACCTATATACCAAGTAGAATATATATATTAGAATTCCAGAGCCCGAGGCAGTAAAAAAAAATACTATTGGTGCACTCAAAATTAATAATAATCCTGACCTTACAATTGATAAGACAACCACCAGTAAGACACCTGATACTGAGGAATTTCCTCCATAACTATGCACTCTTTGCCAAGTTTCAGTAGCATGATATACTCCTCTATCTGTATAGTTTGGAAGATTTATTGCATTAACAACAGTATTAACTAGAACACCCTCGATAACAATCATGACTAACATAAGCACTAGTAAGCTTAAAAAATTAAACTTATGAGGGCTGCTTAGAAAATATAAATAAAACACAACAAACCCCCAATGAAACCTATAGACTACCAAGCTTTCTAAAAAACCAGATAAAAGACTAGATAGTATAAATAACAAAAAAAGTGTTATTAAAAATAGCCAATTTTTAACTGAGAGAATCCATTTTGTCTTTAATAAAGCGTAAAAATAAGAGATAATGGATATTGCTCCAATAAAATAATAAAAAAAAGCAAAAAAAGCTGCAGGGTCTTTTATTATTGACTTAACTTTTGGGTATATACGCTTCATCTATTTAAGATTCTAAGAATTAATTTCAATGGTATTTGCATTAATAACAATAAAAAAATTATGGAATATTCATATCGAACAAGTAAGATAGGTTTTAATTTTATAATTGCATTGTAACGATCTCCTTTAAATATGGATGCTACCACATCATAATATTCAGCCTTTGCATAGGCTTTCATAAGCTCTAAAGGGTATTTCTTTTTTAGTTCTGGATTTTTTCTAGTTATTTCATCCAAAGTAAACTTTGCTTCAGAAGATGCAAAATCTATCGTTTTACTTGATAATGAATTTTTCAAAATTCGATATTGTGCCAAATAATCAGCCAATACCCCAACTTTATACTTGGAAGAAATAAGCATAAATAAGTTATAGTCAGGAGAGTATTGTAAGTGTGTTGTAAAACTAAATCCATCTTTAGTTAACACACTGCGACGAACAAGGACACTTTGCATATTAATTTCATAATGTTCTAACAACTGTTTTAAAATATATCCACTATGGTGTTTGACAGGATTCCTTCTAATTTCCAATCCTTTTTTATCAATAGTAACTACACTTCCATAACACATTGCATAATCACTTAACTCCATCAGCTGAACCTGCTTCTCTAACTTACCCGAAAGATATAAATCATCACAATCTAGAAAAGCAACATATTTACCTGAGGCCTTTTGTAAAGCTAGATTTCTAGCCTCCCCCAGCAAAGTGGTATCTTCAGCTAAAAAATAACGCAATCTATTGTCATAACTTCTGGTAATTTCTGCACTATTATCCGTTGATGCATTATCCCAGAAAACAATTTCCCAATTTTGATAGGATTGATTATAAATGGAATTAATCGCTTCATAAAGGAATTCTCCTCCATTGTAACAGTTCATAATCACACTCACTAATGGTGGATTTTTTATCATATTAACCAAACCATTTTTTACACTTTAACAGTAATTGATCAATCTCATTTTCAAGATTTGCATCTACTTGGATAATGTTTTTTAATCTATCATTTGAAATAAATAAACTAGATTGAGTATATTTTTGAACATCTTTAGAAATTATTTTTGGCATATATCCAAATAGAACATCTGCACGATTAGATATTATATTTGCCACTTCTTTCAAAGTGATAGCTATTGAAGACGCAATATTGATAATCCTGCCTGTTGTCTTATAGTTGTTATTCATACCCATATCTAAAATAATTACTGCAATGGCTTCACAAAGAATAGAGATAGAAATGAAATCTCTCGCTATGCCGCTTGGTGATTTAATTTCTATACTGCGTCTCTCTATCGTCTGTCGACAAAAATCATTAACAGCCAACATCCAACAATTTGTATTTTTATGGGTAGGGGTGCCCACCATGTTAGACAAACGCAAGACAACAGCGCTGAAACTATCTACGTTTTTTGCTTGGTATAAAACTGCATTTTCACCAGCGATATGACTAGTTGCATATGGATCTAGATTTAGAGCGCAACTATCTTCGTCAATGTTCCCATTCAATGGTGAACCATAAACGTGCACTGAGGATAAATAGACAAACTTCGTTACCCCTGCAAAAATGCTTGCTTGCACTAATCGTGCTGTTGAAACACCATTTAATTCCATTGCCGCTACTGGATCTAGTGCTGAATCTTGTGCATTCATACCTGCAGCATGAATAACAATATCTATATTTTTACAAGCAGCTAGTAAGGATTCCTCATCACTCCAAATTAACTCTACTACCTCTGCCTGTGGTAACCAATTGGAAGTTTTTTTTTCCCTTGTTCCTAATACAACTTGATATCCTTTCTTAAATAGGCTTTGAGATATTCTACCTCCTAAATAACCAAAACCACCTGTCACCAAAACTCGCATATAAACTCCTTTATTTTAACCATGGAGCACCCTGAGCCCATAAAGAGTCTAGCAAATCTCTGTCACGCTTAGTATCCATGCAATGCCAAAAACCATGATGCTTGTATGCCATTAATTCTCCTGCTGTTACTATACGTTCTAATGGTTCACGTTCAAACATCTGACTATCGTTATCAATAAAATTTAAGACCTCTGGCTCACATATAAAAAATCCACCATTTATCCACCCCTCATGTAGCTGTGCTTTTTCTTGAAAACTACTAACACGATCCCCATCAAATTCCAAATCACCAAATCGAGCTGATGGTCGAACTGCAGTTAGAGTAACAAGCTTTTCGTGAGATTTATGGAATTTAAGTAGTGCATCAATATCAATATCTGCCACACCATCACCATATGTTAGCATGAAAGTTTCATTTCCAATAAATGACTTTAATTTTTTGATACGCCCACCAGTCATTGTATCTAATCCTGTGTTTACCAATGTAACACGCCAATCAGTTTCGTCTACTTGGTGCGGACTTATATCACCTGTTGACAGATCGATAGTAAAATCTGCATTAAGGGAACGATAATTAAGAAAGTATTCTTTTATTTTTTCAGCCTTATATCCTAATGCTAAATAAAAATCTTTATGGCCAAAGCTTGCATAAGTCTTCATAATATGCCATAGAATAGGTCGCTCACCAATTGTTACCATTGGTTTTGGTATGGTTTCTGTATATTCACTTAAGCGAGTACCAAAACCACCTGCCAAAATCACTACTTTCATTTATTTCTCCACATTTTTACTACTCCATTTATAATATATCTCATTCAATTCAAGATGATCAGCTTCATTAGAATCATGCGGGATGTTTGCAATATTTAGTACGATAGAATCACACTCATCTACCCCCTTAAATCCCATCCATAATTTAGGAGGGATTGTCAATCTGAAATAATTTTGTCGAGAAAGAACAATCTCGGTAAAATCACCCCTTGTTGTCGAGTTGACCCTATCATCAAAAATAACAAACTTAACTTCCCCTATTGGAACAACTAAGTTTAAAACCATTTTATGATGAAGCTTCCACCCTTTTATTGAACCACATTTGATAGTGGAAAAGTAGGCCTCTCCAAAGCCAATAAACCCCATATCTGATGACTTGATAACGTGCAATACATCTCCACCCTCCACATCAATAATAGGGAGTGAAGTTAATTTAACGCCATTAATCATTTTTATATTTAGAAATATTTCGCCTTTCTGATAACTTCATATACTCATCAATCTGGAGCATTGTAAATTCAAACATTGATTTAGAACTATTTTCATAATAACCTTTATACCATTCAACAGTCATTCTTACCGTCTCATGGAAATCTAAGGTAGGTTGCCATTGTAGTTCAAATAGAGCTTTATCACAATTCAGTTTAAGAAGTCCCGCTTCATGCAAATACTGCTCAGACTGAGAAGTATCCTTCCAGCAAATAGAACTCCAATGTATACCCATCTCATCAATCAATTCACGGACTGAATGATTCTGATGCGCGGGAGGGCCAAAATTATACGCTTCGCCATTTAAAGACTGATTCTCTGCCAATTTGGAACCTAGTGTCAGATAACCGCTAAGTGGCTCAAGCACATGTTGCCATGGACGTGTTGAATTAGGGCTACGAATGGATACTTCCTTATTATTCGACCATGAATTCATACAATCTGGGACAATTCTATCTACTGCCCAATCACCACCACCAATAACATTTCCAGCTCGAGCAATTGCAACTCGAACATTGGATTTGTAATCTGAAAAATAAGAATCTACGAAACTACGAATAGCTAATTCTGCCATACCTTTTGATGCACTATAAGGATCTTTTCCACCAAGTTTATCGGTCTCACGATATCCCCAAACCCACTCAACATTATCATACGCCTTATCGCTAGTAATCATTATTGCTATAACTGTTTTTTTTAACTTTCGTAATGCATCTAATACATTTGCAGAACCAATAGAATTAGTCATCATGGTTTCAACAGGATTTTCATAAGATGGTCGCACCAAAGCTTGTGCAGCCATATGAAATACAAAATCAGGTTGTATTTTTTTAACTAACTCTGCAATTGCATCTTTATCTTGTATATCGATACGATAATCATCGATCTGATCCGATAAGTTTGCAGCAATAAAATGCGAAGGGTTAGAGGGAATATCAATAGAAACTCCTGATACTTTCGCTCCCAATTTTTTAAGCCAAAGTGAAAGCCACGTCCCTTTAAATCCGGTGTGTCCAGTTATTAGAACTACTTTTTTATTATAAATATTAAAATTAGTCATTGTTAAAAGTTACTCCTTTTTTTAGGACTAGTTATTATTAATTATCTTTTTCCATTTTGTAAGATGCTTATCAAAATAAAAAAAATCACTTCCTTGACCGGTAACATCCTTTATTTTGCTAATATTATTAATAATATTAGAAAACTCTCTAGGAGAGCTTACAAAAGATATACTTTCGCAACCTCTTAGAGGACTTAAATTTAAAGTTGTCTCATCAAGAATTGTTACCACCTTTTTCCCCACACAATACAAATCAATTGCTGCAGAAGTAACTGAGCTAGTATAAGCCATCACCACCTTGTCTATTAGCTCATCAATTGGCTTATCTGTAACTGTCATTTTTATTTTATTATTATTACAATATTGTTGTGAAATTGGATTCATCGGGTGAGGCTTAATGATAAAATGAACATCAACAGTTATTTGTTTACATGCTTTGTGTAATAACTGCATCTGTAGAGTTGTATTTTTTTGTAAATAATCTCCCAAGACAAGAATATAATTTATATTTTTGTTACTCCTAACTGTAGCTTTATCGCAATTGTTAAATTTATCTAATTTTAAATAACGTAACGCTTCTACCTCAACTAAGCTGTCTGCTGGATAACCTCCATCTAAATATTGCTGTTTTGCCACCTTTCCATTCACGGCAACTTTATCTGGCAAAGGAAACTCTAAAGAATTACCATCAGCATAAATTTTTTTATCAAAAAAATATCGTAAATCCCAGTATCGTACAGATGAATGCGCTACACCAGTTAAATTACCATGTTCAAATTCCCTCCATGCAGCGATAAATCCAAATTCCCAATCTTGATTTTCAAGCAAATAAAATCCTTTTTTTTGATTGGGAAGTGTTTTCATAGCACTTTTAAACAAATGATAAAACATAATGTTTTTCATGCCCACTGAACCAAGTAGTGATGCTTTAACATCACTCCTTAAAAGTGGCCAAAAATACTGAGATTGCTTCTTTATTCCCAATTTTATTTTTCGATACCGAAATAGTATAGCTATCCAATCAGAAATAGTCTGCCTTATAACTGCAACACTTAAAAAAGAATCAAGAAATAGGTGATTTTGAGCACCCCCTTGTAGTTTGTTGATTTTTTTAATTAACTTTTTAGCCGATAATGTTGTGGGTAAAAATTCACTTTTTACAAACAGGTGTAGCCAATTACTTTTAATTTTATTTTTTATTAATAAATCTGGTAATTCTGTCCAGTACCTATCTTTAAACGCCCCATGATTTGCCTGTTCAATATCTAAATTAAAAAAATAAGAAATAAAAGTTGTTACCGATGTTGTTTTTTTAATTCTATCAACACCAATCCCTTTTAATTTCCAGCGATCAATCAAATAATATATCAACATTATAGGTGCTTTAATAATCTCAGGAAGTATGTTATAAATTCTTCTAATTATAGTTTCTGTTACTCTTTGCGCTGGCAGTCTTACCAATTCAAATTCTACATCCAATTGTTCAGATAAGATTTTAACTGATTCAGCTAACTGTTGATTATGTGTAACTATTTTAATTTTAGTAAAATTTTGATTATTGAGCCACTTATCAAAAGCCATCAATTTAATAATATTGTCAATCTGAGGTGATTTCAAAAAATTGCATTTTTCTACTAAAAGCGTCATCCACCAGTAACTAAAATTTGACTTAATCTTTAAATGGTCAATTATTCGATTTTTTTTAACCTTTACTTCACCTAGGTCATAAATAAAAGAAAGATACCTTGATCTTAACTCATCATCGTTTTCTTCAACTAACTGAGGTATAGAAACCTTGTTTTCTAATATTGGTGCCGTATAACTCTGCCACATAACATTGAAGTATTTGCTATTTGTAACATCTTTAGCAGTATCCCAAATTACAACTGTTCTGCTCATCATTATATATTTTAATTTAAAATATTTTGTGGTATTGGTATGAGAATAAAATACTAATCATAATGAGATAGTTGGCTAATCATATTCAATAAAAATCTTTCTCTTTCATTAGCGCTTCAACTCTATTCAAGTCAGACAAAGTATCAACTGCATGTGTTTTATATTTAGTAGGAATCATCTTTACTTTTAGCCCATGTTCTAAAACACGCATCATATCTACAGATTCTGCAATTTCTAATGGTGTTGGCTCTAAATTTGTATATTTTAATAAGAATTCCCTTCTAAACGGAATAATACAAATTTGTTTCTTCATTGAGACATCTCCAAATTTTCTAGTTGGGATTGGCTCACGAGAGAAGCACAGAGCATCACTATTTAAATCACAAACCACTTTAATACAATTTCTATCCTCAAACTCTTCAATATTTTCAATATCTCCAATTAGATTAGTCACTAAAATTTCTGGGTCGTTCAACATAGGAGCTAATGCTTCAGTAATCATATTTGGATGTGTCATTGGTTCATCACCTTGCACCATAACAACAATGTCATATTTAATTCCATTTTGCTTTTCTAAAAAACCTAACGCTTCAGAGCAACGATCAGATGCGCGCTCATGATGATTGCTTGTCATAACCGCCTCACCACCTATAGACTCAATATATTCTAAAATTTCTTGATCACAGGTTGCAACAACCGTTTTTATCAATAAATTACATTTTGAAACTCTCTCATAGACGTGGCCAATCATCGGTTTACCAAGAATTTTTTTTAGTGGCTTTCCTGGGAATCTAGTACTACTCATTCTTGCGGGTATTAATGCTAGTATATTCATACATCTCCTATCTTATAATTTTTTAACAACATATCATTTTATGTAAACTCCAACCAGAATCTGATATTTGCTTTCCATTCTGATTTTTCAGCATCTAAAACATACTTTACGAATGTCTTTAAAAACCTGTCATTAATTAAATCTATATTTATGTTATATTTGGCCTAATTACAACATGGTTTAAAAAAACACTATCAATTGAATATGCAATAAAACGATATCCGTCGTCTACTTTTTTCTGAAGATCATCAATAAAAGGTGAAACCACATGAACACCACAAGGAATATTAGCAGATTCTGACTTACTCTTAATGTCTCTTATTGCCTTAGTAAATTCTGGATGATCAAACTGAGCGGTTAGATTCATAGACGCAGATAAATCGTAGGGACCTATTAGAATAGCGTCTAGTCCGTCAACTTTTAAAATATCATTTAACTCATTAATTGCATCAATATGCTCAATCATAGCTACTAATAATGGCTTCTTAGCCTCTTTGATATATTCATCGAAATGCTTTCCAAATAAATTTGCTCTAGAAAAAGCTATTCCACGATTACCTGATGGTGGCCATCTAGTTGCATCCCTTACCTTTCTTAGTTGGTCAGCACTTCCAATCATTGGAACGATAACACCCCCTGCACCTGCATCTAACGCCTGCTTACAGTCTTTAAAGTGACTCTGCGCTAAACGAACAAGGGGCAATGTATTTCCAAGTTCTAATGCTCGAAATAGGTCTGGTAATTGATGCACCGATATTGCTCCATGTTCCATATCAACAGCAACCCAATCATAACCAGCCTGGCCCATAATTTCAGCAATAGATGGATGTGGGATTTGCATCCAGCTACCAATACTGCACTTACCATTGCTTAATTTCTTACGAATTTCTTGTATTTTAGCTCGCCTATTCATAGAAAATTATCTATCTTTTTACATATCAAGCTTTGTTGTAATTTTTTATTTAACTCTGTATTTCTTAAAATAAATGACACTTTATTTTCTACAGCAGCTTCATAATCACTGTTTGAATCACCTATCATCACCATCTCCTTTTGTGTAAATTTATAATCAGTCATTATTTTTTTAATTGCCTCCCCTTTCATTGAGGGTGTGCCTATGACTCCTTTAAAAAAATGATCAATCTCAAGAGCGCATAAAATTTCTTCTATTTCTTTCTGGGGAGTTGCTGTGATTATGAAAAACTGTTGAGAGCAACTCCACCTCTCTAAATAATCCTGAACACCCAAAACCCACCTTGAATCAATTACTTTCTGTTTGACTAGATTTGAAAATCTCTTCTCGAATTTGTCAATTAACTTTTCTACCGGAATTTCTCCAGCCCATTTAAGATAAATAGGTAGTTTATCAAAGCGAGACATGCCACTATTTTTTTTATTATGATTTTTAACCTTAGCAGCTATATTTGCTCCATAAGGTATAAATAATAACTCAAATGCATCCGTTTTCACTTTTACAGAATCTTTAATTACCCCATCAAAATCAAAGAGTATTATTTTTTCAGTTATCTTTACCAATTTTGATAATACCCTGATACCGAATCATCTTTCTCTAAAATAACCCCATAAAAGCCATCAAAATCTAGCTTTCTCCATACATACTTCAGTAGTGAAAATGGATTTAATTTATTTTTAGGGTACTGAGTATAATTAACCCTTTTAACAACTCTCCAGCCAGAAAATTTAAAAATTAGATCCCAATCATTTGGAGAAAATTCAAAAATATGAGTGACTTCAGCATTAAATGGGGAGTTACTATATGTACAGTTTCTTATTTGATGCATTCCAACCCTACTTGAATTCTGATATGGCACAGTCACCACAAAAAAATCGCACTTACTCTTGACTGACATTTCATGAAGAAAAGATATTGGGTCTAATAAATGCTCAACCATTTCAAAACTAAGAAATATATCAGTTCTTCCTTTAAAATCTGGATGCTTATGAAGTAATTCTGCCCTTGATTCAATTGCCTCAAAACCCCTTTTTTGTATTTTTTTTACTGCCTCAGAATCAAGATTTACTGAAATAGCTCTAGTAATGCCTTTTTCAAGATTTGTTAAATATTGCAGATGCGTACCAGATGAATCACCAATGTCCACTATTGAGAAAGATTCCCGTTTTTTATTATCCAGCAATGATATAGCTTCTTGCGCTAAAGTTACTTGAAAAGCGTGCTGTGAATAAACTTTATTTATTAAATAATCCCCCTCAATTTTGAATGAGGTGAATTGTCCACTCAAATCTGGATTAATTTTTTCTAATTTTAACTTTAAGTCAGTTAACCCCTGCTCTTTGGATGCAATCTTAAGTGAGAAGGTCAATAGTTTGAAAACAAACTTTTTTGCAATCTTCTTAATTATCATTATTAATCACTTCCATGTTTAATTCATTAACTACATTTAACAACCCTTGCCCCAAATCTACATGGACTGGTGGTATATATTTTCTACCTAACTTTGGCTGATAAGAGTATGGAGTTCTTACATAATGACCTGCATCTTTATCATTTACAAATTCAACTTTATCTTCTGACAAACCTAATATTTCAGCTAGCATTTTGAGCATATCAAGAACTTTCATGGGCTCTTGTCCTGTTAGAACTAAACTTTCATTTTTAAACTTACTATTTATTGCATCAACACTTGCTTTAGCTGCATCATCAACATGAATATACTCTCGCATAGCATTAATATCACCCGCATATTTAACAATGCCGTCTTCTAATGCAGATTTGACAACTCTATATATGCCATTAGTTTCGTCAGCGCGGGGGCCATACAATGACCCGTAACGAAGAATTGTATAATCAAGTCCATATACCTTCTGGTACTCCTCCACATAAGCTTCTGAGGCTTGCTTGCTGCAACGATAAAAACCACCTTCAGAGCTATTAACATAAACACTGCTAGCATAGACAAACCTCTCTACCCCATGCTTATGACACATTTCCATCACATTAAGATTGCCAAGAATATTAATATTAACAGTTTTAATCGGCTGCTTTACAGCTTGATTAAGATCCGCCAAAGCCGCAAAATTATATACAACATCTGCACCAATAATTGCTTTACTGAGTTTTTCAATATCTAGAACATCTCCAAGTATCATTATCTGTTCTTTTTGTAAATATTTCGAGAAAATCTTATCATATATGATTACTTTATAACCTTTATCAGATAGAGAGTCTGCAACATGTGAGCCAATAAATCCACTACCGCCAATTACCACTACTTTTTTAATCATAACCCTCTCCTCTGAACTGCATATTCTTCCTCTGGAACTTGACTTTTCAACGATTGATTTGTAAGAAAGCGCACAGCCTCCTCTGTTGCTTCAATTTCCATTCTGATTCGACAATCAATTGACATAGATCCCATGTGTGCAGTAAGGATACAGCGTTCGATTTCCCGTAATTTACCATCATACGGCTCAAAGTCAAACACATCAATTGCAGCGCCACCCAAGTGCCCCGCTTGCATTACATCATAAAGATCTTGTTCATTAATAATACCTCCTCGTGCAGTATTAATTACTAATGCATCTTCTTTCATACCAAGTAATTGTGATTTTGTTATCATATTCTTTGTTTTTTTAGTCAGAGGTGTATGAATAGTTATTATATCTGCCTGCTCGTAAATTGTTTCTTTATCCGCCCATTGAATATTATATTTTTCATTTAAACTAGAGTTTTGGTTTATATCATTAAGTAAAATTTTTGGAGATTTAAATCCTTGAAGATGCCTAAGAACACCACTTCCAATACGGCCTGCACCAATAATTCCTATAGTTGATTCTGACAACCTCTTACCAAGAAATCGTTTCCATCTACCATTGTGCATCTCTACATTAGATATTTGTACTGAACGAAGCAAAGACAACATAAGGCCAATAGTCAACTCTGCAACTGCCGGTGCGGGTGCATCTGGAGTATAGGAAACAATAATATTACGTTTTTCTGCCTCTAATAAATCTACACTATCTAGACCAATTCCAACTCTTGAGATCATTTTTAAATTAGTTGCTGCATCCATCACCTTTTTAGTAATTGGCTCTGTACCAGCAACAATTACATCAAAATCTGACACCATATCTACCAACTCATCTTCAGTTAGTTTTTTGTTTAGTGGGTTTATTAAATACTCAATGTTGTTATTTTTAATAATCTCTAATGGCAGGGTGTTTTTGTCAGAAAATGGAACTGTAGTGACTAAGATCTTGGACATAAATAACCTTATATTGTTAAATGCTTTTGGTTTCTTTTAAAATATTTTGAAGTAAATTTAATGAGTTTTCCTGATTTCGTGCATACTGAACGCAAAATACATTTTTTGCATTTTGAACAAGATCTGACAACCACCAACTGTCCACATCATTCCAAATTTTAATCATATGCTCAGCTGCGCTTTGAGGTGTTTCATGAAAAATTCCAACTGATTTTAATAATTCAAAATAAGGCTTTGCTTGTTCATTTAATTCCCAGTGTTTTGAATTCCAAAAAATTATGGTCGGAATATTCCATGTAAATGATTCTAGGTAAGTAGTTGCATTATATGTCGATATGTAGAGTCGACTTTTGTTGAGTAACTTGCAAATATTTTTAACTCCAAGATCGACATCTATCTCTGGCATATTATCTTCCCAACGTAATTTTTCATCCCAGCCATAATTCCTAGGAAACAATCTTAGTGTCACTTTATTACGTAAACCCATTGGCAGCAACTTCAGAAATTTTTTTTGATCTTCAAGATAGTTCAGAAATTGACTAGCCACAGGTGTAGAATAAAGATGATTAGAATAGCGGGGAAAGCCACACTCAACCATTAGTGCGCCTCCTTCTGGATTATAATTAACTCCCTTACCACCCATTAATTTTATATTTCCCAAGGGGTGTATTTGCTCCCTATATATATCACTCCAACCCCAGGAGAGCCATAAATCAGCTATTTCAATCTGATGCTCCTCATGAAATGAATATAAATTCATTCCAAAATGGCCTCCATGTTGACCAATTACTAATGGAATTTTTTTCTCTACTTTTTCAGCAGCCCAACACTTAAAAATATCATTAATCGAATAAGCGTTACTTGTAAAAACTACCTTTGGATAGGATGGCCATGGTAATTTTTGCACCTCATTAACCAAATCTTTATATCCATCAATATATGCTTTTGGTAAATGTAGTGAAATAAATTTATCAACAACTTTATCAAATTCTTGATTGTTATAATTTTGACTATCTTTTGAAAATAAAAGTCGCATCTTAGGATTGTAATTAAGAGCCTGTAAAGACTTACTTCTCCAAATTTTAGGAAACTGGCCAAGCTTCAATTGTAACTTTAATTCTGTTTTTAATGGTAAGTGGCTTGAAAGAAAAAAGTAATCAGTATTTTTTGAAGAAATTTTATTAAAAAAATTCATTAAATTTCCAATAATTTTCTCTTTAATTATTTCTTTGATACCTTTCTTATTATGGGATTCTATAGACTGTAAAGACACTTCTGGAACGATCTCAATCAACTCAATTTGATCACTCCAATAGGTTTTTAATAGCTGAGAATAAATTAATTCATTCCAGTTATCTTCATTAAAAAGTTTGGTAGATTGATTCATGTCATTAGAAATCAACGCACCTTCTTCTCGTGCAATATAATAGCATTTTAATGAGTCATATTCATCCAATGCTTTTCGTAGCATGAACCAACGATCATAGAGTATGTGAGAAAAATAACCTATCCAAGGGCCAAGTAAAACTGTCCAATAACGAGCGCCATGATTAACTTCATGAACTCGATTCAACCTTTCAGAAACATCAATAATTGACTTTTTGTATAATTTTTGTAAATATTGATAGTCTAAATATAATTTATTTCTATCATCCCAATGGTATGGCACCACCTTGTAGTCCATATTTTCCCATATATCCTTTCTACTATATCTTTTACACCATTCACCAAGAAACAATACTGGCTCTTTTTTATCTTTAGGCCAAGTGCGCTCATCGGCAGTAGTAATAAGAGTTCGACTTACCAAGAGGTGCGTCCACCATCAACAGGAATAACAGCGCCATTTAGGTAACTTGATGCATTGGATAACATCCATAATAACGTCCCTTGATATTCATCAGCATTTGCCATTCTTCCCATTGGAATTCTTTTACTCACATCCTCTAAGAAATCATTAGGCTGGTTATTCTCGACACCTCCTGGGCACATAACATTACAGCGAACATTCTTATCTGCCCAATAAGTTGCTAAATATCGTGTCAGTCCAATGAGTCCTGTTTTTACAACAGAATAAGTAACAGGCTTTACATTTTGTAAATTATTATCAACGCCATTCTTTTTATACAATCTTTGATCAGGTGCAATCAATCCTAAATCAGAAGAAATATTAACAATAGAGCCACCTTGTGGATTTTGCGCTATTTGATAACCGTAATGTTTAGCACATAAAAAAGCGCCTGTTAAACCAACAGCGACATCATCATGCCAAATATTTAAAGGGAAGTTCTCTAATCTAGAAAAATTAATTTCATTACTATCTTCTACTTTTGGATTATTTGCAGCATTATTAACTAAACCATCAATCTTACCAAACCTTTCAATTAGTTTTTTAACATTATTTTCAATTGCTTTTTCATCAGTAATGTCAATCGAAAAGCCAACTGAATCTATCTTATATTTATCATTCAGTTCATTAGCAAAACTATCTACTGCTTGTTGGGATAAATCTAGCAATATTGGTGTACCACCATAGCAAGCCACTACTTCAGCATGTTTTCTCCCTAGCAACCCTGTTGCGCCTGTAATAATAATAACCTTATTATCCAATCTAAATAACTCTTCTAACATTAAAATACTCCTACAGTTTGCCCGCCATCAATAACCAGTGTAGTGCCCGTAATAAAGCTTGCTCTATCGGAACATAAAAACACAGCTGAATCTGCAATTTCTTGCGGTATTGCAAAGCGATTCATCGGCACAGTTGATTTAATAATTTCATCTACGCGTTTTTTATCTTGTTGGATTTTTTCATCCCAAGACCCGCCTTCGAAATATACATTGCCTGGCGCAATGACATTTACTCTTATGTTGTCAGATGCTAACTTTCTTGCCATGTTTTTTGCCAGGGCTATGATTGCCGACTTAGCTGTTGAATAATCAGTAGGTGCGCCAAAGGCTTCTATTCCTGCAATAGATGAGATAAACAATAAACAGCCTTTTGATTTTTCTAACATTGGTAAAAAAACTCTAGCTGTTTGCAATGCAGATTCAAAATTGTTACTCCATACTTTTTGCCATTGCTCATCATCAGACAAGGCATCTGAAACACTTCGACCATCACCTACGTTAACCACAACGATATCTAAACCACCCCACCTATCCTTAACTTTATTTTTTAAACTAGTGAGTGACTCAATATTAGTACAATCACACTTACAAGCAAAGGAGTTTTCCAAACCATAAATATCTTGTAGTTTTTTCTCATTTTCAAATAATGCGTTAGAGCCTCGAGATACCAAACAGGTTTTTGCTTGTTCATTTAAAAAAGTTTTAGTAATCGCCAAGCCTATACCTCTTGACGCTCCTGTAATTAAAACTTTTTTATTATTGAGGGCTAAATTCATTATTCTATTTAAATTGATAAGGTGTTGGTGCATCAGAATTTAAATTCGCCACCTCTTTTCCATATTCCCTAATCTGACTTTCAATATCTAAACCTACATTGATAGACCATTGTTTCAATAATTTTTTAGATACTTTACCCATTTTCCCAGAACCGATTTTGAGGCCATTCAAGGTAACTGTTGGCAACAAACAAAATGGGGTTGCTGTCATGAAAGCCTCATCAGCCTCATAAACATCATAAGGCTCTATATTTTTTTCTATACAATGAATATTTAACTCCTGTGCCAATTCAAAAATATAATCCCTGCTAACACCTCTTAAAATATTTCTACCTTCTGGTGTAATTATTACACCATCTTTAACGATAAAAAAGTTATCACCACATCCCTCAGCAATAAACCCATCCAGATCAAGTAACAAAGCCCAATTATTCTCACCCTTAACCTGTGATACTTCTATATTTGCCATTTGATAAAAAAGACGACTACGGTTTTTTATCTTTGGCTCCATTAACGAAGCAGGAATTGCCCTTTGGGAGGGGATAACAGCATTTATCCCAGAATCGAATAATGGCGCCATTGCGGCCACCGTCCATTTCAGTGGAAAATCAGCAATAACAACTGTTGGCTCTAATTTACCATCGAAAACTGGCGCATATAATCCTAAAGGTCCGCGACTAACATTTATCATTAAACGATGCTCATCATGCTTATCAAAAGCTGGCTTATTTTTCTCAATTGTATCTAAGCAGGCTCTTTCCATTTCGTCAATAGTCATATTGATAGGTATATGTAAAATTTTAATACCCATATAAAGCCTTTCTAAATGCTCTCTTAATTTGAATTGTTCTTGATTAAATGATCGGGTCATTTCAAAAACCATATCCCCAAACATTAAGGCAGAATCAAAAATAGAAATTTTTGCATTTTGTTCAGTGACAAATTCACCATTCATATAAACCAGTCTTTTTGGCTTTATTTTATTTTCCATTTGAATTTCCAGCTGACATCATTTTATTATGCTTTTCTAAAAAATCTTTGTCTTTCAATAAAGACCAAGCATATTTATTGTAATTAAGAGGGCTATCATTGAGACTTTGATATGTTTTTTTATCTATGGTTTCTTTTTTTCTTGCCTCTATTATTAATGAAGTTAAAGGATCTCTATCAAATCCTGTTACTTTAAAATTAATATTGTACTCACCTTTAACAGAATCATAATAATGTACAAGATTATTTTTCTCGTAGAAGTCTTGATTAAAATTTTCCCATTTTTTACTCATACCTTCAACATGCAATGGCTCCTGATAGTCTTTTAACTCAGAATCACAAAAATCTTTTTGCTCTACACAATAAAAACCGGTTCTCTCCAGTAAAATTCTTAACATATTAAAATCATACGAATATAAATGTGCGTAACCTGCAATAAATTGATTTAATCCCCTGTCATAAAGAGCGGTATCTTGACCTGGTGATACAATAAAATTCATAAACATTCCACCAAATCCCAAATCAGTTCTTAAACTTTCATCCTCAAGTTTGGCTTCAGTAAAAAAATCATCATCTTCTTCAATATAAGCCTTGGCAACTTTTTTCAAATCTGGCGTCAATATTCTAACTACACCATCTTTA
>Ga0075444_10000511_pt1 | contig 22992 bp, 17 predicted proteins | sample CoawatmetaG01DNA_FD_76836 | JGI IMG/M metagenome (GOLD analysis project Ga0075444, IMG submission 76836) | Marine microbial communities from the West Antarctic Peninsula - Coastal water metaG017-DNA | ecosystem: Environmental > Aquatic > Marine > Coastal | place: Atlantic Ocean: West Antarctic... | reverse complement strand
CCTTTGATTTCACGGCTGGCCGAGCTGCGAATTTTGCCAGCGAGTTTGCTCAATAGTTCGGATCATGGCAATCAAATTATCAGCCGTCATCCCGTGGGTACTGGACCATTTAGGTTGGTCAGTTGGGAAAGCGGTCTGGAGTTAGTGTTTGAGCGAAATCCTTACTATTGGGGAGCCCCTGCTCAAAGTGATCGCTTGATATGGCGGGTAGTACCAGATCGCAATGTCTTGGCTGTGGCACTGGCCCGTGGTGAAGTGGATGTAGCACCGGTAGACGGTCGTATATGGAAGACCTTTCTCGCTACTGCTAAATTGCCACAAGCAAGTAAGAATAAGGCACCATTGAAGGTGGCAGTCTTTAACGGAAACCGCACTGTTTACCTCGGTTTCAATCTTGAAAGAGAGCCATGGAAAGAGCTTTTGATCAGACAGGCATTTGCTTGCGCTATTGATAGAAAAGCTATCGCTGATGTTTTTTATGGTGGCTACGCTGTCATTCCCGATAGCGATTTTCCTGTAACTAACTGGGCTTTTAGCAAAGAGACAAAACACGTCACTTATGACCCGCATCTGTCGCGGCATTTGATAGAGCAAGCCGGTTATCGCCGTCAGGGAAAATTTTGGCTGCAGCCAGGAAATGCCAAGCCTTTAGCTCTTAAAATTCACACCATTAAAGATCAAGAGGAGGTGGCGCAGGCGGTGGCTGATTATCTCACTGCCGTTGGTGTTATCTGTGAAGTTGAGACTATGGAATATTCCACCGTGCGCCGCTCTTTTTTGCAAAAAGGACGCTTTGATGCGGTGCTTTGGAGCCGCTCTTTTGGTCCAGATCCGGAATGCTCAATTGTCTGGAGCAGTAAAGGGCCACTCAACTTTTGCCGACTGCGAAGTAAAGAGGTAGATGCTCTCATTAATAGTGCTCGTCTGGCTGCCAACAAGTCTGAACGCCAAGAGCCTTACCGGCGCTTGCAAAGTTACCTTGCTAGTCAATTGCCTTGGGTTTTCTTGGCCCAGCCGCAGCTACTAATTGCCTACAAGGGCGATATTGAAAATGTTGAAATTACTGAGCAAGATAGGCAAAAAGGCCAACAGAGTACTGTTTCATCACAGCAAAAAGGCCAACAGAGTACTGTTGGCCTTCCCTGGGACAATCCAGTGTTTAACGCAGCCGAGTGGCGGCGTTAATTGCATTTTTGATTCCAACGCATGCCAGAGTCCCATAGAAGGTCTTCTGACGCCAAGCCCCAAGAACATACCCCGGGCAAGCCCGGAGCACTGTTTCTAGGGGACAATCCACCCAACTTATTAGGCTGGGAAGCTGAACTGGTTAAGGTTCAACTGGTTTTTACTTGGTGCAGAGTGGCTTATCGCCCAAATGTTCTCTGTACCAACGAAGGGCTTTGGCCCAACGGTGGATTGCATGTCTTCTTGCGCTAGGAAGTGAGTAGGATGGTGGGCGGAGGTGGAAATATCTACCTTCGTCTCCACATACCTGTGCATTAGCTGCCTGGACTGAAAGGCCTGACAGAAGTGCAAGTACTAGAAGTGCTGATCTCATCGAACGTGTTCTCCTTTCTGGACTTTGCATCGCGTAACCTAGGTTTTAAGGTTCGATTACGAGAGCATACGGACAATCATTTAAAAAAATGAGGTGGCCAAAGTTGATTGTACTATTCCCGCACCAACTGAAAATATGTCAAGCATTCAAATGTAAACAGCAAAAAGCCAAAAATACAGCAGGCGCGGTGGTTTAACGAATTTTCAAAATTAATCTTTGTCATCAATTATCAGACCATGACAACTAATTGTTATCCACAGTCTTAATGACACGACATATGGTGCATATTCTGATAGTAATTGTGGAACTACTTTAAAATTAAGTCTCCCGGCCTTATGGGCCATCTAGAAAGCTAAGAACGTCAAAGGTGCCAAAGACTCAACGCGTAGACCACGTCCCAAATAGAGTGCCGCTGCAGCCGGGAGAATGCCGGGATGCTGTGCATTGGTTTGTGGATTCGGTTGGTCTATATCAGGGTTCAGTGCGCGGTCTGTTTTTATCAGACTATTCTGAAGACCAGGAAGCGCTGCTTGAATCGGCCGTCATTAATTTCAAGAGTCGTGGAGTTACCACTCTAGTTATCACTGGAGAAATGCTCTACAAGCAGGCCGACTACCTTTTTGCTCATGCTGTGGCCCAAAGTCCATTTGGCCGGCCTTTGCTCAGTAAGATGGAATTGGACATGCTTGATGCTGATGTCCTTATTGTCAAAGACTTGAATGCACCGGAAACGCCGCAGCAGCTTTGGTATCTCTATCACCATTTGCTCTACCCTCGGGCTCTGTCGCAGCGCACGTTGCTTATTAGCACTCAGCTTGGCTACGAAGAATTTCTTGGCTATGGCACTATGTGTGAAGACCTTGAATATGCTGGTCGTAAGGTGACTTGGGAAAAAGTAGCCTGGTTACTCGATAGCATCATGATTGACTTGCATCACTTCAGGCAAGTGCGTTCTGAAAACCTGCCGCCGATGCTCAAAGTCGAATACTATCTTTATAAGGCTGTAGCTAGCCGAGGGCTTACTCTTAGCCCCCAACATGTACTGGGAGACTATAGTCTCGACTTTGCCTTGATGGAGCGCAAAGGCAATAAGCTGGCCATTGAATGTGATGTTTTGGCCAGCCTTGATCAGCCTAGTGCTGGCTCTGCTGACGCAAAGCGCACCCTGGTTTTACTCAGTGATGGATGGAAGCTGCTGCGCTTTACCGCCGTAGAGCTGCTTGCTAACTTGGGGGGTTGTGTCGAAGCCCTGGAAGAAGCTTGGGTGCATGGATACAAACGTTCACCTTATGGTCGCTTGGTATCTGGCCATCAGCCGGCTACTGTTCTTGATTTGCCTGTCGAAGACGATGTGCAGCGTTTAGCCATTACCAATGGTGCTGGCCCGGTTGCCATTACTGGTGGTGCCGGCACTGGCAAGAGCAGCTGTATCACTCGTCGAGTCGTGCATTTGCTTACCCAAGGCGTAAATGCCGAGCGCATTCTGGTTGTTTCACACTCGACTGAAAGTGTGCGTAGCTTGAAGGCCGATGTTGAGAAATTAATTGATCGCCAACAAGCGCAGAAAGTAGCGTTCTTTAGCTGGAATGAGCTTGGTCTGAAGCTTCTAAAAGAAAATACAGCAGCAATCAAACGTAAGCCGCCTCTAAAAGTTGAGGCTAATCCGCAGCGGATCATTCAACGGTTGCTCACAAAATTCAAAAAAGATCTTGACCAGCTCACTCTTGAGCTATCGGAGGAATTGGAAGAGTTCACCATTGCCTCTCTGATTTCTCTCTACAAGGCTAATTTAGTCACGCCTAAGCACGTTAAAGAGCGAGCTAAAGGCAATGTCGACGAATTAGTTGCCCGGGTCTATCAGGGTTACGAAGAGCAATTACAAAAGAGCAATAAGATTGACCGTGATGACATGGTTAGTTTGGCTGCGCAACTTTTGGCTGACAATGCCGATATACGTGCGCGCTATCAATATCAATATGAGTTTGTTTTAGTCGATGAGTTTCAGGATGCCACTGCTGCAGCTGATTTGCTTGCACGTATTCTTGCTTTGCCTCAGGATAATCTTTATATAGCTGGCGATGAAGACGAATCTATTTTTGAGAGTAAAGGGGCTTTACCGAGGATTCTTTCAGAAGTTTCAGTACGTCTGCCCAATGCTCGCTGTTATGTACTCGAGCGCAATTGGCGCTGCCATCCTTCAATTGTCAATCATGCTCGTTTACTCCTCGGCGGTCTGCATCGTCGCAAGATCAACAAAGACATGGTGCCCGGTTGGGATGAGACTGAGTCTCAAGCAATTGTTGGGCCATTTTTAGCAGAGAGCGAAGCCGACGAAGCTGAGTGGGTTGCAAGTCAGGTGCAACAGCTTTTAGATATCGGAAGAAATCCGCAAGAGATTGCTATTCTTTATCGTTATAACCGCTATGCATCAATGGTTGAAGAGGCTCTTTTCCGCAAGGGTATTAAGTGTCTTACTACTAATCCCGATTCCACCATGGTACCGGATGAAGTGGCAGATGTTATGGCCTTCCTGCGCCTGGTAATGGACCCTGACGGCCCTAAAGCGAGAGAGTCTTTCGAGCGTGTCTGCCAGCTGCGCTCTAAAGAGGTTGATCCAAAGCTCTTTGGCACCATTGCTAGTTTTGCCGAAGCTAATAACCTTTCCTTCTTAAAGGCAGTAGAAATTTATTCCGAGGCTGTTGCTGATCAGTCTTGTATGGATCTCAGTCAATTAGTGCGCATTATTCGCACTATGAACCATGAGAACTTGCCGCCTGCAGAAACTATTGCATTGCTCAAGCGCACCCAGCGCCTGACTGAGTATTACAAATCAGTGAAAGTGCCGCCTGGTGTTAACTATGAACCAATGCGCAAGCTGGCGGCTTTAGAAGAAGAAGCTCGTAAGTTTAAGACAGTAACTGAATTTGTGCGTTCGCAGCAGAATTTGCTTAAGGCCAACGATGGACCAGATAGCGAGCCTCTCGTCTACATACTGAGCTTGCATGAAGCCAAAGGCAAAGAATATCCAATTGTTTTCCTTACAGGTATGGCTGAAGGTTTGTTCCCTTCAGAAACTGCTAATGACCCTGAAGAAGAGCGTAGGCTCTGCTATCTCGGCTTTACTCGGGCCCGTGAAGTGCTTTATCTGTCCTATCCGAATCAATTTAATAACATTGCTCTTGAGCCGTCGCGCTATCTCTTTGATGCGGCATTAGTGGGCGAAGGAATGGAGATCATGCAGGCTAGTTCGCCGGCGCCACTGCCGACTGCTAGTTCAGCTGCTGCCCAAGCAGCATTGCAGGCTCAGCAAGAAGCTAAAGAAGCAGAATTGAAAGCTCAACAGGCTGCCCTTAAGGCCCAGCAAGAAGCGCAGCGTCTGCAGCAAGAACAAGCTCAAAGAGCACAACAAGCAGCTGCTTTGAAGGCGCAACAAGAGGCCCTGGCGGCTCAGCAGCGGGCACAGCAAGCTGCTGCCATGAAGGCTCAGCAAGAGTTGCAAGAACAGCAATTGCGAGCACAACATGAAGCAGCGGTGCGGGCTCAACAGGCTGCCAATGAGAAAATTCAAGCTGAGCAAAAGGCCCAAGAAGCTCAGAGAATGCAACAAGAGCAATTGCTTCGTGCTCAACACGAGGCTGGTCTCAAAGCTGAGCAAGAGCAACAGCTGCGCGCTCAGAAAGAGCAGCACCTGAGACTGCAGCAAGAACAACAGCAGCAGCAATTGGCTAAGCAACAGGCTGAAATTAAAGCGCAACAAGAACAACAATTGCATTTGCAACAGCAAATGAGTTTGCGCAGTCAACAAGATGAACGAATGCGTCAGCAGCAAGAGGCACAACTGCGCTCTCAAGAGCAAGCCCAAAGACAAGCACAGCAAGAAATTGATTTGCGTTCACAGCATGAAGCGCAAGTAAGAGCCAGACTCGAGGCCGCTCAGAAACAGCAGCAGGAAGAACGACTGCGCGCTAATCAAGCGCAAGCTGGTCAAGCCGGTCAACCTGGTCAAGCCATTCAAGCCGGTCAAGCTGCGCCAGTTGATCCATTTGATTTGCAAAAGCAAGTGGTGCTCGAAGCAGCCCAAATTGCTCAGTTTGCTCAAGAGGAAGAAGCAGCTCAGGCAGCCGCTCAAGCCGCAGCGCAAGCAGCGGCCCAGGCGGCGGTGCAGGCCTCGGCCCACTCTGCCATGGAAGCTGTGGCCCTAGCGGAAGCTGAAGCGGCTGCCCAAGCCCAAGCCCAGGCCCAGGCTCAAGCTCAAGCTCAAGCTCAAGCTCAAGCTCAAGCTCAAGCCCAGGCTCAAGCTCAAGCACAGGCTGAAGCGCAAGAACAGATGCATGTTCAAGTACATGACCAGCCAATAGCCAGTCAATCTAGTTTTGGTCAACCTAGCTTCAATCAGCCACCAGAAGCGGCGATCCTAGAACCAATAGTGCCAGCGCCAGTAATGCCAGAGCCAGCAATAGTGGCTGAAGCGCCAGTAGCAGCGCCAGCAAAGGGCAAGGGTAAAGGCAAGAAGAAAGGTAAGGGTCAGACTGAGGAAATTGCAGCAGCGAGCCTTGCTATTGATATAAATGTGCCACCAAATTCGATGGCAACTTCAGCGCCAAGAGCAGAAGACACAGTTGGTTTGCCACCAACCTCTCCAGATTTTTCGTCACAACCTCCAGCTGCAGCAGGGCAATTGGGTGCTCCTTTTGCTGAACCAGCAGCAGCGCAACCAGCCTATAGTCTAGATTTCTTTGATCCCGCGTCGGCACCTCAGACTGGTCAACCGGTCTATCAACCGCAGCCCCAAGAGCAAGCTGGGTCAATGCCAGGTCAGGCTGCCGCACTAGAATCGCCCTACCAGGCGCCCAGTGTGCCCATTCCCTCGCCGACTTTCAAACCGGTAATACCAACGGGCCCAGCCCATCCCCAGGCTTTTGTGCAGTCTACTGAAGCCGCTCAACCAGCCCCATCAGCTCAACCGGTGCAGCCAGCTTTACCAACTCAACCGGTGGCGCAAGAGCAGCCTGCTATGCAGCCTCAAGCGCAACCTGTGATACAGCCTATACCGCAATCTATACCGCAACCTATACCACAAGCAGTGCCACCACAACAGCCTGCACCGCCTGAGGAATACGACGTACTGGCTGATCTAATTCCTGATTATCAACCCCAGGCTTATGGCCAGCGTAATTCAGAAGCTCCTGCTATTTCGGCCCTTCCAGTGCAACCAGTGGCTAGTGATGCGGTGCCAGCTGCTGATGCGCGTCAGGCTTTCTGGAACACAGTTAACAGTGCCATTAAGAGTGACCCACGCCAGGTCGCAGGCGGTGGTGTGCCTCAGGGTGTTTCTGCCCCTATCCCAGCTTACTTCCCGCAGCCACAGGCCGCCCCAGCTCGGGTTCCTGCTGGCACAGCATGTCCTGGTTGTTCTGAGTATCTTGAGCCGGGTTCGCGCTTTTGTGGTGAATGTGGTTATCGTCTAGAAGCAAGAATTTCAGCTTGTCATTTATGCGGTGCACCGCAAGAGCCTGGAGCGAAGTTCTGTGGTGAATGTGGCTCTAAGGCCGCTTCGGAAGTCAGTGCTCAGGGCAATGCCCCAGGACAAGCTGAGCCAGCTCAATTTGGAGCGTCTCAAGCCCCAGCAGCAGCTATGAGCGAAGAAGCTCGACAATATGAAAGCTACCTGAGTGGGCAGAAGCCAACTCAGCAGGCTTGGGTGACTAAGCTCAAGAAAATTCTAGACTAGAAGCGATCGCCAACTTGACGCTGAACCTGCACCTTGGCTATCTCAGCTTCTCTAAGAGGCACCAGTTTCAGGGCGTCCCAGGCGCATTGGGTTAAATCGGGTGGCAATAGTCTTATCACTGGCCAGGGATCTTTGCCATCAGCAGTAATTTCTTTGAGGCAATTTTGTACTCTCACCGTGAGACGGTGATAGCGCCTGCGCACCTGTTCAAGTAGCTCGTGGGTGACGCCAAGATGACAAATGCGGTCTTCTGGTGAGCATACAGCGGCTTCTTTCTTAAAATTGGCAACCGCGGTGGCCCAGTGTTCTCTTGAGCGTTCGGCAATAGGATGCTCTTGGAAAGAGTCCTCTGTATTCAAATCTTCAAGCGGCACATCTTGCAAAAATTGATAGAACAACATCATTAAGCGAGCCTGACGCCAAGCTATTAAGAGAGGTTCAAGACCTAATTCTTCGGCTGCCATGAGGTGATGGTGGCCGGATAAATTGAGCACCGTTGATAGAGCTGTCTTTAGCTCAGGCTTGAGGGTGTCAATCCTGTCCTCGCGGTGCCGCGGGTCAAGGTCTTCGAGTTCTTCGATCATTTCGGCTGTAGCTTCGTTGAGGTCAGTTTCTCGAATGAGAAAATCGCCACGCATTAGCTGAAAATCGGGATCGCTGCTTGAAGTAAGTCGCAAAGTGGTTAGCGCCTGCTGCTTTTCAGCGAGAAGGCGGGCTGTTTTTTCAATTAGGTCGATAAGGGCCATGATTTAGCTCACTTTGGTCGCTTTCAATTATAATGCGATAGCTCTATTTGCACTGTAGCACAGCCAAATCAAGTATGGCTCGTTTCAAGGCCATCTCCAGCGTGGAATAAGCAATAAAGCACACCTAGAAAGCAGGTTGAGCAAGTAATGAAGGGTAATTCCAGCGACTACGCACCTGGTTTTCAAATCAACAAAGCTTATGAAGTAATTGGCATCATCGGCCATGGCGGCATGGGTTCGGTATATCGAGTGCGCCACCTCTTCTTGTCAAAAGAAATGGCCCTTAAAGTTTTGCCTACAGAGCAAGTATCTGAGGTTTCCTGGCGTCGCTTTCAGATTGAAGCTCAGGCCATAGCCAGACTGACTCATCCAAATATCGTGCGCATTTTTGATATGGGCATGGTTGATGGAGTGACGCCATATTATGCAATGGAGCTGTTAAATGGTCAGTCGCTTGCTCAAAAACTAAAGAAAAAGCACGTCTTGCCGCTCAGTGAAGCGATTGGTATTTTCCGTCAGGTTTGTGCCGGTTTAGCCTACGCCCATGAGCATCAGATTATTCATAGAGATGTAAAGCCTGCCAATATTGTTTTGCAGGAACTAGAACCAGGTGTAGTGTCAGCTAAATTAGTAGATTTTGGCATTGCTAAACTAACTGGTCTTGGAGATGGCGATAAGCAGGGCCTGACAAGACCTGGTGAAGTATTCGGTAGCCCTCAATATATGAGCCCAGAGCAGTGTGCTGGTGTTGCCGTTGACTACCGCACCGATTTATACTCGCTTGGTGCCTCATTGTTTGAGACATTGACAGGCACAGTTCCTTTTCGCGGCAGCGACGCCATGACTACGGTGCAGATGCACCAGACTGACACTCCACCTACTTTGTTTGATGCCTCTGAGGGCGCAGATTTCCCTGAAAAGATTCAAGAGCTAATTGATTCTCTTTTGGCAAAAGACCCTGAGGATCGCCCCCAGTCGGCCTCTGATGTGGCTGCTGAATTGCTTTTGATTGAACGTTCTCTTGCTAATGAAGAGAACAATGAAAAGCGCAGTCATGGCGCATCTGGAGTGCGCAAGCCTTTGGCTAAGCGCAAAACTGAAGAGAGCGAGAGCGATAGTGATACCCAGTCTGGTGCCAAAAGAAATTCCTTGATTGTGGCTGGCGTGGCTGCTGTGTTGGCTCTATGCGTATTAGGTGGTGGTGCCTATTATTTTGTCAGTCAGAAAATGAACAATCGCAGTGCCGCAGAAGAGAAAATTGAAGCGAAAAAAGTTGAAGAGAGTGAACAGCTTAAAACTGAAGCTGCTTTCAAAGCCGAGGCAGAGAAAAAAGAACCATTTTTCTTAGGTACTACCAATAAAGATGGTCATCAAGTCTCACATTTCAAGTTTCCTGATGAAATTTCAATTGGCACTCTCACTTTGCGCAGCGAGGAAGAAGAAAAGCCCCAGGACGCAAAGGGAGAAGTTTTTATCCCCACTCGTTACAGTTTGCAGTTCACACCCAATACACTTTGTCTGAAGAACCCGCACATACTGAGGCGTTTCGATGACGGTACCTTGCAGGCTATTGCACTGACAGCCGATGATAGTGAACTGTCTAGAGTTGTGGCACCATCTACCGCTGAAACTGAAGCACCGAAACTGGCAGCAGAAGACCCTAGACGATTGCATCGTAGCGATATCGTCAATAATGAGACGCTCAAGTGTATCACTCAAATTAAGAGTTTGAAGATTATCGAATTGGGACAGAGTGCAGTTACAGGCGAAGCCCTAGTGACTTTAGCTCGCTTTCCTAAGCTCATGGAGCTCAAGGTTGGAGCCACAGATATTGATGGTGAGCAGCTCGCTCAGTCTGGTTTGCTACCTAACTTGCAGGTGCTCCATGCCGATCACTGCACTAAGATTAGTGTCGCCCTTGCTGCCTTAGAAAATTCAGCGAAGCTGCGCAAGCTCTTCATTTCGTTCTGCAATGTCAGCCCCAAAGACATCCAAAACATCAGCACCATGAAGCAGCTTACCAGGCTAAAACTATCTGACAATGCTTTGAATGATAGTGATTTAGAGCCGCTAACCAAGCTGCCTAAGCTAGACAATCTTGAGTTGGATGGTTGCAAGATTACTCCAGCTTGCGTCAAGACATTGAGTCAGTGCAAGGCTTTGAAGGAAATTAGTGTGCGGCGCAATCTGTGGACGTCGCAGCAATTTGCCACGTTCAAAGAAGCTATGCAAAAAACTAATCCGCAAATAAAAATTGAAGAAGACATTGTTGATGCTGGAAGCATCAAAGAGTTAGCAGCGCCAGCACCCGATGAAGAGTAGGGGAGTGGTGCAGACTGCATAACTCAAAAATTTTGAGGTTTTGAATGACTATCTTTTTATAGATCTTCTCGCCACCTTCGGCGTTTCGGTGACCGTTTACTTTGGGTGGGTGTATTCGTGGAAAAAGATGATCTCATTGACCAGTTGCTGATGATTGCGCGAATCGGTCTATCGCTTGCGCTGCTTATGATAGTGATGGTGGCGGGGCTTGTCTTAAGCAAGAAACTGATTCCCGATTTGAATCCATTTCTTGTCCTTGTGGCTGCAATTGGCACTGCCGTCGCCTCTTTCATCTCTTTTCCTAAAGTAGCAAAACGCCAACGAGTCACCGCTGCCCCTCCCTCGAAGTTTGCTAGGGAGGATTTCCGCGTTGCTGAAAAAATGGTGCCAATTGAGCTTGAAAAACTGGGGATTTCCATAGATTCTGTGCACTTTTCAGGCATGCCCGGGCTCAATCTTGTGGAAAGAGATGCTACATGGGCTAGGTGGCAAACCGACGAAGGAGATATTGTCTTTTTGCGTTTCATCCCAGAACCAATTCAAAACCCTGTCCCCTTGAGCGATACCAGTGGTGTGCGCCAACAGTACAAGGACATGGTGGCGCAGCAGGGAGCGGCGATGATTGACCTCGACATCGTTTCCTACAGCGGCATCCCGTGTATGGAGATGATTTCTAAGACTCGGATGGAACACCATGGTATGGCGTACGCTGCCTCTGCAACCCTGATGTGGCGCGATTTTTCATTCAATATTGCCTTTCATTCCCAGGAGCGTGGTGTGACTGGACTTCGCGATGCAATTGTGGCCGACAAGTTTCTCGCGAAGTACGAAAGCATGGAGGAGTTTGATGCTGCTTTCCACGACAGGTCGTCGAACCCCGCGGCAGCACAGCGTAATCGTTCAGATGATGAGTGCTATGACGTCGACTTTCCTGACCACCCGCTGAGCCGCTGTCGCCAATTCTTGCGAGACCTGCGTACGCTCATCGTTATCATGCCCGAAGTCCGAAACGCCAGTCCTTGCCAGATGTAGTTGCTGCAATCGTACTGCTCAAAACTGCCGCATCTAATTTTAAAGCCGATCAAAACTGCCGCTACAATTTGCTCTCGCTAAAAGTTATGCGAGTAATGACATTGTAGTCGCACTGATAGCGGCCGTCTTTGTAGCTCCAGGTGGCTTGTCTGTTGGCGTTTGGTTCAGACACCCAGACAGCAGAATTTTGAAAAGAAGTGTTGTTTTGAATGAACGATGAGGGAATGGTGAAACACTTTTCTCCATTAATTGGCTCAATTTCAATCCAACCAATGTTGGGGAAATAAACTTCGGCCCAGTTATGCGTGTTGCCCCAATCGTCTGGTCTGCTAGTCTTCTTACCATTTGGCTCAGTGAGGTTGACGCCGACCACGTCTCGACTCTTAAGGCCTACACTGCGACAAAGACCATGCAACAGTTGAGCGGTGTGACCGCAGTGACCGCGACGTTTCTTTAGTGTTGTTGCTAGATCATCAGTTCTATGTGGAACTGCTTCATCGTATTCAATATTGGTTTTCAACCAGCGACAAAACTCTATGACTGTATTGGCCGGGTCATGATTTTGCTTGAGTTTGACTGCTAGAGCCACTACTTCAGGGTCATTGGCAAGCTTGGTTGGTGAAGTGATTTGATCTTTGCTAATAAACTGTTGGCAATCGGCCCAGCTACAGCGGAATGAACTTGGATTGAAGGATCTCTTAACCGACACTGCCTTGTATGAACTGACATAGCGAAGCTGTGTACCGGGCACAAATTGACGGTTCTCTTCAAAGTAAAAATGAGCCGATCGCTTATCATCTTCTGCTTCGATTTTGCCAGTGGGAGCACTGCGCAAGTCGTTGGCGCCAAGCGGGGAGCTAGTATTTGACCAGGGCTTGTAAGCGGCGATGGCGTGCCAAACTCTCACCTGGTGGCAGCTAGGACCCTTTGTAGGAATGGTTACGTCGGTCTGGGTGCGCACTGTATAGACTTTGGCTTCGCTTGTGGCCACAGCCCCATAGAGACGGTCGCTGACAGAGCCTGCTTGCAGAGGGGCGGTTAGTGCCAAAGATAGGGCGAGAAAGGGGGCCAGGAAGCGCAATTTAATAGCTCCAAGTTTAGGTCAGAAGCTCGAACAAGGGAGCTTAAGCTTACTATGCAAATGTACAAAATTGCCAGTGGCTACTCAATAGCCGGAGCCGCTGGGCAATCTGGCAAGTCTTTGCGCACGTAGATGCGGTGGTCGTCTATAGTGCCGCAGTATTGGTAGTCTTCTTGCACAGCTGTTTTTATAAAATCAGCGTCTCTGAGAATGTCATAGATACGCGTCGCCTGAACGAAAATAAGTTTTGGTTTGTTATTGGCAATGTCTTCTTTGTATTCTGCCAAAATTTTTGTTTTAAACCCATTCATTTTAGCTTTGATAGCTGGAGATTTTGAGACATCTCTGGCAAATATTGTGGTGGGAAGGAGCATGGCGTGTAGATAGCGCGAAGCTGGTTGGCGTTTGGTTTGTAGTAGCAAGGGATAGCCTGGCGTGATGCTGCGAGTCATAAACAGCACTGGCTCTCCTGCTTCTGTGTATTTGAGAATGACAAGGGCAAGAGCGCTGAGGTCTCTTTGGGGAACATCTCCGATATAGCCAATGCCCATCATTGCTAGCTTTGGAGTTTCTGCTGCTTCTTTTTTCTGTGTTGTTATTTGCTCGTGGTTGACTTGAAATTGCCACAGGCAGATTGCGCTGAGCCACATAGCATCGAATACTTTCACGAACTTAGAGACAAATTGGCGCAGGATAAATAGCAATATTGCTGCTTCGACGCCAGCTAGCATGTAAGCGCCTGCCAGAAAAGGTATGGCGTGATTTAGCCAGGGCTGGCCTTGCATTAAGTAAGAGGCCAAACCTAAGAGGCTGAAGGCTAGCAGCGGCATGATTAAAGTGGAGTAGCGGCTGAGAATGAGGCCTAAGATCGAGGTGTATATGAGAACAAGAAAGTAGTTTTTCCAGTAGGGGCCCCAGCCCATGAGTTGGAACATTATTGAAGAGCTGTACTCACCGTAGCCCAGAGTAAATACTGGCACCATCATGCCAAAGTAGCCGTTCTTCATGTCTTGGGGCATGGCCAAAAGACAGCCAGCGTAAGCTAAGCCGAATAGTGCACAAGTAATTGTTTCGGGAGCAATCAGGCAGCGCCAGTTTCGATTTTCTCTGAGCCAGAGCGCCTCAAGCACAATTGCTGCCAGCAAATAACTTGGTTTCATATAGAGACCAATTGAGGCGAGCAGTGCCGCGACAATTGCTGCAAGTGCTGGCGATGAGGCGTTTTGCCAGCGCAGCCAGCGCACTATAAATAAAGGGAGAAAAAGTAGTACGAATATGTGTTCCCTTTGACCGAACTCGTCTTCACCCGACAGCAATAAAGTTAGGTATGAGAATGACAGTAGCAGAGGCATGAAGACAAACGATTCTTTATTCTTAGGCTGTCGCCACAACAGCCAAAAGCTAAAGGCTATGCTGTAGATCCAGAGGGCTATCGTTGTGTACCAGAAGCCTTGTGGCTGTGTTGCGCCAAAGTAGTGCGATACTAAATTTGGTGTTATATGAGCGTAGAAAGCTAGTGGTGGATTAACATCAAAGAAGTCTACATAGGGTCTTTTGCCGTGGAGGAGAAGGTCGCCGATGGCGACAAACATAGATTGATCCGGTGCAATAGTAAGCGGGTGAATGGCGGGAATGGTAAGCAGTCGCCAGGCAATAATCGACAGTAAGAAAATACCGGCAATGAGCATGGCTCTGCGTGTCCATATATCCATTGTCATAGAAACAGGCAAAGTATCTGCTTTCGAAGATTTAATTACTGCTAGTATCGAGGCTATTTTGCCGCTATCTGGCTTCGTCATGGGGCTTTCTTTCGTGGCACAAAGACCGAGAGATTATATTGAGCGCCATGATATTCCAGGGGTTCAGTATTGCCTCCATTTATGGTCTTAAGGCGCGCACCACCCTTCCAAACATAGTATTTGTTTAGAATGGGCATTACTTCGTTTTTGTCGAGCAAACTGCGGATGGTGCCGTCTTGCACAATGATCATTTTGGCTTTTTGCTCACTTATATCTTGCTTTAGTCGATTGTACAATTGCTCTGAGAGCCGATTGTATTTTTGTTCGTTTTCGCCTGGATGTTGAGCGTGGGCGATATATGGCAAAAATGCAGATTCAATGAGATAGCCGCTTGGCTTTCTTCCCATCTGCAAAATTAATGGATAGGCTGGCAGTATGTCGTCAGTTAAAAACATCAGTTCGTCGCCTTTCTCAGAATATTTGGCAACCCATGAAGCGCAATCGGCTGGTATTACATTTTCGCCAGGGGTTTTGTCTGTAATTGTAGGCAGTGCCTCGGCAAACAGGTTTGATTGATTTTGGAGAAATGTCCCCGTAAGCATTAGTAATGCGGCGCTAAGTGCGCACAAGAGGCCAAAATTGAATTTTGCTAGGACTGGTCTTTTGCCCTTTAACAGTTTGATTCGGTGAATAACCGCAGATAGCACGCCGATGTTGTTTCCCCATAACAGGGTGGCAGCAAAAATCATGGGAATTGCTGTATGAGTTAAGCCGGTTGGTTGGTTGAGATAGAGCCAGAAACCGCTACAAAACAGAAGCATCAGTACTAGTGACAAACTAGAGCGATTGTTTTGGGGAATGGCAAAGAGAATGGCGGCAATTCCAGCGTAAAAGATATCTCGCCTCTCTGGGACACTGCCGGCGCCGTATAGATACATGTCAAAATAGTCAGGAATGGCGGCAGGAATTGGTGTGAATGTGCTGAGATATGCTGCTGTGAATGGTACTGGTGCCATGATCAAGAATAAGCCGTAAGAGAGCATTGTAATTAGGCAAGCTCGAGCTTCTGGCGCAACAAGTGGGTCAATTTTTATCTTTGTGCAGAACCAAAGAGCCTCCAGGAATACTAGAAAAACGATGTAGAGTTGACAGAGTGAAAACCCGATGCCAGCGAATATGCCGCAGTAAATAGCTTCACTTCTTGAGATAGCGTAGCCGTTCCACCGTAGCCACCTAACTAGCAGATAGGGCATGAGAAGCAGCATAAAGAGATGTTCGCTCTCGCCAAGTTGAAACAGCATTAGCACGTTGGCTAAAGTTAGAGCAATAATAAATGGCGGAAATGTATGCCACTCCCGGTGGTGCCTTCGCGGTAGGAGAATTTTGGCGCAGGCCAGTGTAGAGGCTGCTGCGAGAAGCCAGGCCAGCAGGTTCACAACCAAGCTCGGTGCAATATTGAGAACTTGGGCTATTAAGAGTGGTATCAGGCTGCCGTATAGAAGAAGTGGTGAGACCAGACAAAAGAAGTCTATATATGGCGCTTTTCCTGCTGCTATGAGTTTGGCCGCCTCTAAATTTAGGGCAGCCTCTGGCGCGATCATAGAAGGGTGACTGAGAAGAACTATGGCAACAGAAAAAAAGATAAGTGCAGCCACCACTAAAGTTACTAGGCAATAGCCCCGTCTGCTTGTTAGTGGTTGTCTAGCCAAGCTAGGGCTTGTGATCATCTTATTCACTTAGTAAGTAATCTTGTAGTCAGTATACTGTGTCGCTTACCGTGACAGGGCTAGTGCCTCGGGCCTGTGGTTAGCGCTAGTGGGCAGACCGTTGTTGCAATTTTAAGGTGGACGGGGTTGACTAAGTCTCAACTTAGACTTATTCTAAATATATGACCGCCCATAACACTAGCGACAAAATAGTCACAGCTGAACAGCTGCTCTTATCGCGTGGCGTTAAACCCACCCCACAGCGCGTTGTTATAGCCGATTATTTGTTGCAGACCGACAGTCACCCCACAGCAGACGAGGTGCTCTCAGCGGTTTCTGAGGCCCTTCCTGTAGCTCTTTCAAGAGCGACTGTGTACAACACTCTCAATACACTGAAAGAGGCTGGTGTTATCAAAGAAGTATTGACCGAGCCAGGACGTGTCAGATATGACGCCAATGTTTCTCATCATCATCACTTTGTTGACGTGAAAACAGGCAAGATTGTCGACATTCCCGCCGACAAGGTTGAGGCTATTGGTGAGCTTTTGGGCGATCAGTATAAGGTTCATGGATTTCAGGTTCTGTTCTATGGAGAGCTAGAGCAGCACTAGGTTTTTTTGCCCGCAAGTTAGATTAAATCTAAGAGTAGACTATTTCTAGGAGAAATTATAATGTCAGAGAACAAAGCACCCCAATTAACCGATTCAGAAGCTACTTTGGCTGAGTTAACCAGCGCCGATGCCACGGCCAAATCGGGCGCAGCCCCAGAGGGTACTAAAACAGCGGCAAACTTGATGGCTGCTTTTGGTGGAGAATCGATGGCTAATCGCAAGTATCTATATTTCGCCAAAATCGCCCGCAAGCTTGGCAATGAAGAAGTGGCAAAGCTTTTTGAAGAAACTGCCAATCACGAAACAGCCCATGCTTTTGCTCATCTTGAGTTGATTTATCCATCAGCTGAAATGACTGTTGAGAAGATATTGGCTCTGGCAGCTGAAGGCGAGATGTATGAAAGTGTCACCATGTATCCCAATTTTGAGCGTGAAGCTGTAGAAGAGGGCAATGAAGCGGCTGTAGCTGAGTTTCAAGAACAAGCGAAAGAATCGCTAGAGCATGCTGGCATTTTTCAAAAGGCAGCAAAGCGCTTTGGTGCTCTCAAGCGGGTTGAGGCTTTCCATGCCGCTCGCTATCAGGCTGCTCTAGATAAATTGACTGCTGCTAAAGTCTAGTGTTGTAGCGCCTAGTCTTGTTCTTTTTCTGGTTCTATTTCTTGTTCTTTCTCTGGTTCCTGATTTTCTGCCATCATCTGGGCCATGCGCTCATGAACCGAGGGAAGTAAATCAGTAAGTGGCTCACTATCTTCAATGCCGCCCATAAAGGGGCGGCATTGCACTATGTGTCTTGCCAGTTTGTCGGGCCAAATATGCAGATTCTCCAGGCCCTTTTGATGGCCTAGCCAGCGCATTTTGTAAGCAATCGCTAGAGAGTGAGGTTCCATATCATCAACTAGAACAAAACCGTTGGTAGGCGGAACCATGTCGCAATTATCTGGTCCATAAATTTCGCCAACAAGGTCTGCCAGTCCTAGTTCTTTTAAAACCTTAGCTTGAAATTTTGAGTGCCCGAGAGTGAGCATAGCTACTTCGTACTTGCTGCCCAACTCTTGCAAAAATACTTTAGCGCTTGGCCTGGCCTCGGTTAGCACAGTATTCCAGCGAAAGAAGAACTTCGGGCGGCGGTCAAATATATGCCTGGACGGCAAAGGATAAATCTCAGTGTTAACCAGCGTACGGTCGCAGTCTACGAATACGCGGTGATTGCCAGCAGTAATGATTTTTTTGCTCACATCAATCGTTTATGAACGATGTGGTCAATATAAAACTGGAATTGTGTTGGTGTTGGCCAGGTTCCGTGGGTACCCTTTCTTTCTATAAATTTAGTCGGGTTGCCGTTGGCCACCAGGGCGCGATAAAGCTGATTCTGTAATTTGGGCGGCATGGTTGTATCTTGCATGTGAGATATCACCACTACTTTTACGGTTTTTGGAAATTGTTTGATATTTGGTATAAAGCTGCGTGCTTTGTACTCTTTCTTTGCCTCAGCAGGAGTGCCGCCCATGGCTTTTACCAGCGATTCTTGCACGAGCTTTTCGCCAGTTAGTTTATAGAGATTAGCTAGGTCGCCGCAACTCAAAAGAACCATGATGCATTCTGATTTGCTTTTGATTTCGGGAGGTGCCTGCTCAATGAATGAAAGCAAGTTGCAGCCGCCCATTGATGCGCCAATGTAGATAATGCGATCAAATTTGTATTTGTCTTGCACTTTGGCAATGGCATCGCTGACGTCTTGAAGAGCGGCTGGATTAGCCCATGTATTAGGTTGGCCGACAGAGAGGAAGCCATACATTGGATAGACACTGGTCATGATCGGCCCAGTGGGAGCGCCTGCCGGTAATACGAAAGGTTCGTCGATGTTTGAAGTCATACCGTGATAGTAGACCACCAGCGTGCTTGGACCAGTCACATTTGGCTGTGTTGGTGGAATGAAATAGGCATTGATTGGTTTGCCGTCAACATGACTGGTGGTGGTAATTTGCTCGCGGCCAGCTGCTTGTGCGCTGTTAGGGCTGCAAAAGAGCGCGGTGAAAAAGAGCATTGAAGCGATTAGAGCGGTGCGTATGGGCGAGGTGGGTGCCAATATTCGTCGTTGTCTTGTTTTTGTTGAAAGATTCATTGAAAAGATAATTGCCAAAGAACTACCGCTGACCTCAATATATGCTTGCAACCTTAATTGCAGCACTATTTGCAGCATTTTACAGCATTTATTTCTTGATTAGCTAGAGTTCAAGATGCTTGAGTCTGGGGGCGTTATCGTCTACCATCATCAGAGATAGCGGTGATGGTGGGCGATTGGCCTCATGGCTTGTTGATCAGAAAATCATATTCGGTAATATCTTTAGATACCTGTCCTTAGGAAATTCATGGCCACAATAGAAACAGAGCGCAGCATCTTCACTTTGATCAATACCTTCGAAGTTGAGCCAACCAAACAGCAAATTTTGGCCAATATGCTCGAGGAGGTCACAGAGAAAGTGACTAAGCATCAGCCAGGTTTTGTCTCTGCTAGTGTTCATCAGAGTTTTGACGGCAAGCATGTGGCGAGCTATGTGCAGTGGGAAAGCGAGATTCACTATCGGGTGGTCTCTAAAAATCTAGAGATTCAAGCCCACATGAAAGAAATACAGGCTGCGGCAATATCGGTACAGCCGGTTTCTTATCGTGTTACCTATGTCGGCGAATCAATCAACTAACACGATCAGCCGCAACCTTTCGCTGCCAGATTGTCCAGGCTAGTAGTAGGCAAACAAGTAGTTCAACTATGCTTGCTTCTGGGCCGAAGACTCCACCGGTTAGCCATGGTGGACCGTTGAGGCCGCTAAAAATTAGGGGTTCGCCCATATGCATGCCTGAAACTGGGGTGCCAAATACCGGCCCTTCAAAAATATTCCAAAAGGCATGTAAACCAGCAGCTAGCCAGAGTCGCCTTGTATATAAGTAAGCTGCACAAAAGAGCAAACCGGCATCAAGACCTAGGGCAGTACAAGAGACTATTTGATCGAACAGCGGCACGCCCTGCTGAAAGTTGTTAAAGTGCGCGGCCCCAAACAATAGAGAGCTTGCGATCACAGCAATCTTGGTATTGCTTGCCCGCTCGATTGTTTGCAGCACATAACCACGAAAGAGAATCTCTTCAAAAATAGCAGCAGCAATAAGGCCTGGAACAAATTCAAGCAATTGGCAGTGAGTACTTATGCCTAAGGCTTCGTAGCAGCCCAGGGCGGCCAGAATGATAGTGACTGTGGTGACCATCAAGCTGCCGATCAGACTGCCGTCATAGAACTCTATGAGGCCGGCCCAGAAGCTTTTTGCTCCAAGACCGTAGTCGCTTAGAGTGCGCTTTTCTATGAAGCGGCCAACGAGCCAGAGCAAGAGCAGGCCCCAGATCAGGTAAGCCGTAAACTGAGTAGTTATATATGGCAGCATTTGAGAGACGGCCTCGATTAGAGGCTGGCCGCCGTAAATGGCCACAAACAAGAAAATAAGCGACTTAGCAATCGCCAGGGCGAGCCGTTTGGTTCGAAAGTCTGGTTTGGTTTCAGTCAGTGCTTGCGCTTGAGAGTTGGGTTCGCTGGTCAATGGCACCTTGCTTTGGTCAAATTTCAGGCTATTCATATTGCTTTCTATTTGCCTATTGTACGAATGTCACAGGGGCTAAGGCTATCTCTTCAAGCTAATTAACAGTGGTCTTTACCGGGGCTAGTTGGTCACTAACTTCCCACTATTTTTAATTAGGGGGTTGACAGTTTGTAGACGACCGGTCTAATATTGCAATATGCCCAAACGACAGCCGGGGCAAAGAGGAGATTTAGCCATGACTCAAATACCATTATTCGATGTAGTCATTCCTGGAGTTATAGCCTGGGTATTGGTCGACGACCTGTTGCGGTCGGTGAAAACCGCTGACCATTTAAGACCAGTAGTGAATAAGCTGATCGAAAACAAAACAGCCATTAGCAATGCCGTTAAGTGTGCCAAAGAGCCTTGTTCACTGCGTCGCTAGATCTTTTTGATGGTTTCAATAATTTTGCGAGTAGGCGGGCCTTTGATTATTGGCCGATCTTCAAGTTTAGTGAAATCAGTTACTGTCTTATAACCTTTCGGAATCTCGAAATCAGCCGCCACTAGTTTGACTGGTTTCATTTCAGAAGTGAGCAAAATGGTGTTCAAGTCGCCTCGGCAGCTAATGTATTTAAACTGCAATGGCATTGATCGTTGCAGCGGTACGCCATAAAACCGAGAGAGTACTGTGGCCGCTTCAACAGGTAAGGTGACCTTTTCAGCTACTAACATTTGGGCTGATTGCACAAATCTAGGATCGGCTGATTCGTGTTCTTTGTCTTTTATTTGTTTGTCGACGAAACTTTTTGGTGTCTGCAACTCTACTGCGTTGATGCCGTGCAGCACGGTTTTTGATGTTGGTTTTAGTGGAATGTTGTATAAAGTTACGCCACCAGTAACAGTGGCAAGCTTATTGCCTATGCCTGTGAATGTGCGCGGTGAAGTGAATGAACAAATGCGCTTGGTGCGGTTGTTAAAAGCAAATACTTTCCATTGCGGAGCGGTTGCCACAACCACCGTACCGTGACTTCTATCGGCAATCTTTACTGCTGAATTAGTGACATAAGTATCTTGATCGCCCATGGTTGAGCTGGTTTGATAGCTGTAATAGCCATCATCGGCTTGGGCTTTTGCAGCATTTAAAGTGAAGCAGATAAGCAGGCTCAGAGCAAATGGGATTCGGTTCGATAACTGCATTCTTCCTTACTCAATAAACTGACTGACGATTGTACTCAATAATTTGTGCGCTGCTGGAGATATAGAAAGAGATAGATGTATAGAGATAGATATTTAGGGAGATAAGTGGAGCTAGTGCAATTTTTCTAGTAAAAGGTTTACCTGCCTGGCAGTTTCGGCTTCGCTATGAGAATTGTCTATGACTTGATCGGCGCGATTGCATTTTTCGCTCTGTGGCAATTGGGCTTCTAAACGCCTTTGAATTTCTATAGCGTCTAATTTATCTCGTTCCCCAAGACGCTGTTTCAATACCTCTTCTGAGGTAAATACTGTCCAGATTTCATCATATTCATCTGCCATATTAGCTTCGAAAAGAAGGGGAACCAATACTGCTACTATTTTTTCTTGGTTCAGCTCTTTTATGCGGCGCCGACAGCTCAGAACAACACTGGGATGCACTATTTGTTCTAATTTGCGCCGTGAATCGGCATTTTTAAAGACGATTTTGGCTAAGTTCTTGCGATCGATGGGCCTGTCTAGGGGGCTAATTTCGGCATTTGCAGCTTCGCTGCTGATAGCAGCAGTATTTGTAGTTTCTGTGGCAGGAGCTTCTAAAACGCCAGGTCCGAATTGTTCGACGATAGCCTTTTTGACGCTGACATCATGAGCTAGAACGTCGTGAGTGAGCTGGTCTGTATCAATAACGGGAATATTTTTTTCAGCTAGAAGCCGGCCCACGGTTGATTTGCCCGAGGCAATTGTGCCGGTAATGCCTAAAACAATTGGTCCATTAGGGTTAGAGTGTTTCTGCATCAGTCTTTATATCGCCAAATTTGTTTTGTACTTTGTTCAAAATTTCTTTCATACGCAGACAGGTAAGCCTTTTATTGCGGCTTTCGCACAGTACTCTTAGTTCTGTTTTGGGCTCTGTCTTGGCCTCAGTTTTTGCTTCAGTTTTTGTCTCAGTTTTTGGACCACTAGTGCCTCCGGCCTTTGTTTCTGCTAGAGCCGGTCTCAGGGCGACAATTGCCTTTTCACGGCTTGTGGTATCACCACCATTAGAGTCAAGGCTAGAATTGCCGTTGCTATTTAGGGTAATGAGCATGTGTCCAGAGTTGGCACTGAGGCCAGATACGGTCAGGCCCTCGTCTTCAAAGGCTTGTCTTAAGGCTTGTAAGGCATTGTTATAGTTGGCGTTCAACACAAGGGCTATGGTGGTGTTCGGGTCGAGCTTTTGTTTGAACAGTTGAAAGGCCTTAACGCGCCAGGCTTGAGCTGGTCGAGCCACACCATTTCCGCTCGGTCTTAACGGGGCAGCATTCGGTGGTGGTGGAATAGGTGGGCGGTCAACTGTTGGTACTATATTTAGTGCGGGAGTGCCGTCGGGAGTGACTGTAAATGGTTCTGAATTGGTCTCTGGCTGCGCCCCTTTGCCTGTGGTTTGGTCGCTAGCTTGCTCCGAACCCTGGTCAGAAAATTGGTTAGCAGGTTGTTGAGAAAATTGTCCCGATGCTTGGTCAGAAGTTTGTCCAGAAGTTTGGCCCGAAGTTTGATTAGAAGCTCGCCCGCCTATAGCTGGGGCAAACTTTGGTTCAGGTTGATAAGGTGCAAAAGCCGATCGTCCTTTGATTAGCGGTGCGGTTTGACTCTGTGCGCTTTCCATAAAAGGAAATACAGAGATAAATAGACTTATCAATAAGAAGGAAGGCTGCTTCACGGCTAT
>Ga0075444_10000508_pt1 | contig 23032 bp, 21 predicted proteins | sample CoawatmetaG01DNA_FD_76836 | JGI IMG/M metagenome (GOLD analysis project Ga0075444, IMG submission 76836) | Marine microbial communities from the West Antarctic Peninsula - Coastal water metaG017-DNA | ecosystem: Environmental > Aquatic > Marine > Coastal | place: Atlantic Ocean: West Antarctic... | reverse complement strand
TCAAAGCAATGACATCACTCAAAGCAATGACATCACTCAAAGCAATGACATCACTCAAAGCAATGACATCACTCAAAGCAATGACATCACTCAAAACAATGACATCACTCAAAGCAATGTCAAGAATAAAATACCAAATACTTATGAGTTAAGAAGAATTGTACTAAAAGAAATCAAGTTGGAATCCTCTTTGAAAGCCTTGTCAGTTACAGAAACACCTCATAGTTACTTTTTAAATATAGATATGAATTATGGGAGAATAGCTTTAATATCGGTGCTTTTGTGCTATTTTTCGATGGTTGCTTCAGTTGCAAGAATTTTCCTGCTGGATCATAAGTTAAAATATATATCTTTAGCTTATATGATGGCAATTATTAATTATTTAGCGGTAACATTGGTTCACAATAATGGCCACTTTTTACTAGACCTTGTTGGTTGGATTGGTATAGGATCATTGATAGGATTTATTCATCACAATACAGGTAATGCAAAAGAAAATTTGCAATAAGTACTTTAGAACTTTATGGATATTCAATCAATAAATATTTTTCATCTCATATTGGTGTTATCTTGAGTAAAAAATAAATCTAATTGCATGGTGCTCTCTCCAACAGTTACAATAATAATGCCAGTTTTTAATGAAGGTGGTAATTTAAGTATTGCAGTTAATAGCATTATTTTGCAAAGTTTAAAGTCATGGAATCTTATTATTGTTGATGACGGTTCTACAGACAATACAAGAGAATTAGCTTATGCATATTCAGAAAAATACCATAATATAAAGCTTTTAGTAAATAAAGATAATCGTGGACTTTCGTATAGTTTAAATAAGGCAATATCTCAAACTGATTCAGAATATATTGCAAGAATGGATGCTGATGATATTGCTATGACAGGAAGATTGAAGAGTCAATTAAGATTTCTTAAAGATCATCCAGAGATTGATGTTTTAGGAACTGGGGCTGAAGTTTTAACTGGACATAACAAAACAATTATTCTCAAACCAGAAAACCATAATAATATTTTAAAAAGCATAGAAAAAACAAATCCATTTTTTCACTCTAGCATTATGATGCGTCGAAGCTTTATAGAGTCAATAGGCGGATATGATAATCAATGTATTAGAGCACAGGATTATGATCTGTGGTTACGAGGAGTAGATAATTTTAGGTACCATAATTTACAAGAGGTCTTAATGGTTTATTTGTCAAAAAATCAGTCCTTTAAGTCAATTCACTATGGGCTAAAAGTGAGAGTTATTAACTCATTTAGAAGACATAGGGTGATTATTGGATCATCAAAGGGAGTTTTGGTTTTTATCTATGGTCTTTGGGTTAAGGCTCTTAGAGCGCTAAAGTAATTTTTATGCAATTCAATTAATTAATGAAGATTCTAATAATTCAAGGTGGTGTTGATGCAGATTTAGTTACTGGTGAAGAGGTAGTTATTAGAAATGACATTAATTACTTAAAAAAAAATGGTGTGAATGTCATTTATGAACAGATAAAAATACCAAGTTCTGGCTTGAGCTCTGTCTTTGGAAAGTTGGGTGGGTTAATATGGTCATTTTCAAATTACAAAAAAATAAAAAATTCTATTAACAAAAACAAACCAGATCTCTTACATTTTCATACAATTGTTCCCTATTTGAGTTTTTCTGTAGTTACTGCTGCTAATAATTCTAAGTTGCCAGTAGTGCAAACCCTTCACAATGGGCGTTGGATTTGTTTGGAGGGTGCATATCACAGAGATAATACTTTTTGTGATGATTGTGTTGGAAGTTATGGATGGCTAGGCGTTAAACGAGGATGCAGCCATGGTCAATTTATTAGTTTTTTATTGTTCTTGACTAACTTTATTACTCGAAAATTTGGCTTTCTATTTAAATATATTTCTAAGTTTATAGCTGTATCAAATTTTGTTCAAAATCAGCATATTAAGACAGGGTTTGATGAAAATAAGATAATAGTTAGAAATAATGTAATTAATATTCAACATTCTTTAGATTTGGATGATTCATGGCTATACAGAGATGGGCTAGTCTATGCTGGAAGATTATCAGTTGCTAAAGGTTCGAAAGTACTTAAACACCTTATAAAAAATCTTGATTGTAAAATAAAAATTATTGGTAATGGTCCTGAGCTTAAATTCTTAAAACAATATTGTAACGATAATAAATTTAATCAAGTTGAGTTTTTTGGTAAATTAAGTAATAAAGAGACATTGGAAATAATTAAAAAATCTGTGGTAACTGTTATACCATCTCAATGTGGAGATAGCTATCCAACTGTTGCATTAGAATCATTATCTGTTGGTACGCCAGTTGTTGCATCAAATTTAGGAGGATTGCCAGATATAATTAATTCTTCAAGAGGAGGTAAGTTATCTGACTACGATAACAATAATGCCTTTATGAAAAATATTAAAGCCCTACTTAATAATAGAGAGGAGGCAAAAAAAATGGGTAATAATGGCATTAAATATATAAAAGAAAATGTAGATGCTAATAAGCAAAGTAAAGAACTTATTAGAATCTATAATGAGGTAATAAAAGATTATAAATTAAGCAAGTGATTATAGTATTTAGTGGTGTTGATTGCTCTGGAAAAAGTACTCAAATTAATATCCTAAAAGACCGGGTAGCTCAGAAAAAACTTTCTGTTTATTCAATATGGTCACGAGGTGGTTATACTGCCCGATTTGAAAGGATTAAAAAAGTCCTGCGTTTTATTCTCGGTAAAAAATCAATCCCTTCTGGAAGAAGTAAGAAAAGAGATAAAGTGATGTCTAATCCACTGATTGTTCGGCTATGGTTAATAATTGCAATGTTAGATTTGTTTTTTCTATATGCTATAACTCTTAGGTTTAAATCATTTAATGGTAATGTAGTTATTTGCGACAGATATCTTGGTGATACTTTTATAGATTTTTCTTTAAACTTTCCAAGTATTAATTTTGAAAAGATGTTGTTATGGAAACTACTTCTAGTTTCCTTGCCAAAACCAGATGTTGGTTTTTTATTTACCTTGCCAGCTGAAGAATCTATTAGTCGTTCAAAGTTAAAAAATGAACCATTTCCAGATTCGAAAGAGGTTTTAGAGTATCGATTAAAAATGTATGAAGCGTCCATGTTATTTAATGGTGAAAATTGGTCAAAAATTAATGGTCTTGACTCAATAAATTTGAGCGCTCAAGCTATAGAAAAAAAAGTATTTTCAAAGTTTAGTGCTTCTGATGCGACTTGATTTATTACTAAAACGTGAAAACTTTGCTCAAATTTTTGAGCTAAGTCTTGAAAAATTCTTATTAGATAAGCTTGGTATTGTTACTTTAATTAGATGGAGAAACGGGTTTAAGAGTAACAATGCTTTATTAGTTAACCATAAGCTAAATGTTACTTATTCAAAAAATATTGATCGAGATAAGCTCAGAGCTATCGTGTCTGAGTATGCTTATCACCCAAACATTTTAAGACACTTTTTGCAAAAATGTTATATAAAGCTTGCATCAAATATTTATTTTGAACGGCTATTTGTTAAGATGAGAGTAGAGGTTAAACCATGGACCAGCAGTCTTGATGATTTTTGCATAATCCCAGGCAATCATTCAATTCGTATTATTGACCTTAAATTATCTATATGTAGAGTAGTTATAAAAGATGGACATAATACTCAATTTATTAATAACGAAATTTATTTAAGAGAAAATTATAGCTTTCTTCCAATCCCAAAGTTGTTAAATGTTGATTCACTAGGTCTATGGTATGAGGAAGTGCAAATAAGTGCACTGCCTCTAAATAGAATAGAAAATCAAGACATTAAAGATAAAGCACTATTAAGAGCACAAAAGAGCTTGTTAAGCTTATATGCTAGAACCTTGATAAAAGTTAATATTTTTAGCTATTTAGAGGCCTTGCAACGCACAAGTACTGACCTTATTATAAAATTACCAAAAGTTTATATCCAGAAAGATAAAAATAAAATAGATTTCATATTAGGCTTATTGATGGTTGATTTGAGTAATTTAGATGATTATGAGATTAAATTAGTTCTTTCACATGGAGATTTCCAGTCAGCAAATATTTTGGTTGATAACACTGATCAGGAATTATATTTAATTGATTGGGAATATTCTTATAAGCGCTCAATTTATTATGATGCTTTGGTGTATGCAAGCCATTGTAGATCTCCAAAGGGGCTATCCGACAGACTGGGATTAATTTTAAATGGAGCTGATTCAGCATATGATTGGTGTGTTGAAAATACTAGTAATAAATTAATAAAAATGGATTTAGTTGTCTTTTTAATTGAGGACTTAATAGTTAGATTATCTGAGTTACAGATTCCAAATATGATTAATAAGAATGATGGTTTCGAAGTCTGGTTGAATGAGGTTGAAAAATGGACTAGTACTTATGATTAAAGTTAAGCGTTTAATTATGCTAAATCAAATGGCAGGCCCATTATTTTGTGAATTGGCTGAAGGATTATCAAGCGAATTTTTAAATGGAATAGTTTTACATACTGGCCATCCTGATGCAAAAAAAATTAATAATATTAATGGCAGTATTCAACTTATAAAGGCATTAGAATACAATCGAAAGTCTAAACTAACTAGAGTTTTTTCTTGGATCTGGTATTTATTTTCAACTACTGGTTTAATTCTTTTTGCTAGAAGGGGGGATAGTTTTTTATTAAGTAGTAATCCGCCAGTATTAGGAATATGGTTTTGGATGCTGAATTCTTTTAAAAATAATCAATATATTATCTTGGTCTATGATATTTATCCAGATATATTAGTAGAGTTGAAAGAAGTTCATGAAAATAATATTGTTGTGAAAGTTTGGGACTGGCTTAATAAGAAAGTTTATAGAGATGCAAAGAATGTTGTAACTCTAGGTACAAAGATGGCTATGAAAATTTCAGTAAAAAATAATCTTGCTTTAAGTAAAATAAATGTCATTCCTCCATGGGTTGATACTGAACTTATTCAGCCACTTATTTATGAAAAAAATCCTTTAGTTAAAAAATTTAATCCTGAGGGTAGGCACGTAGTTTTGTATTCTGGTAATATGGGTTTTAGCCATGATATTGATACAATGCTTGAGGCGGCAAGACTATTAAAAGGCAGAAACGATATTTTATTTTTGTTTATTGGTGGTGGGGATAAGTATCAGGTAGTTGCTGATTATCTGTTAATTAATCAACTAGATAATATTGCTCTTTATCCATATCAGGAAGAGTTAGATTTGCCTTATACATTGACATTAGCTAGTATTTCGCTGGTGTCATTAGATGGTGGTGCACAAGAATTAATGATTCCAAGTAAGGTCTTTTATTATATGGCTGCGGGATCTGCAGTTATAGGAATTTGCTCAGACAAGAGTGAACTAAATGATATTATTAATAACTGTGATTGTGGGGTTTGTATAGAGCCAGGTAATCCAAAGAATTTAGCTAATAATATTGAAAAACTATTACAAAACTCGAGAGATTTAGATAGGCATAGATACAATTCTAGAAAATTTGCGGTAGATAAATTTGGAAAAGAAAGAGGTATAAAGAGATTTGTTTCTTTATTTAAGGGAGATATATAGTTGAAGTTAATTATTCAAATTCCATGTTTTAATGAGCAAGATGTTTTACCCATTACATTGTCAGATCTACCAAGAGATATCGAAGATATTGATATTATTGAAATATTAATAATAGATGATGGTAGTACAGACAATACCTTTCAAGTTGCCAAAAATTTTGGAGTAGATCATATTGTTTCAATTTCCGAAAATAAAGGGCTAGCAAATGCTTATATGCAAGGCATTGATGCATGTCTAAAAGCTGGTGCAGATATCATTGTTAATACAGATGCTGATAATCAATACAATGCTGATGATATTAAAAAACTTGTAAAACCTATTATAAATAATCAGGCTGAAATTGTTATTGGGACAAGACCAATTGCTCAAACAGAGCATTTTTCTTTTTTAAAAAAGAAGTTACAGAAGATTGGAAGTTGGGTTGTTAGATATGTCAGTCAAACTAATGTTGAGGATGCACCAAGTGGATTTAGAGCAGTATCAAGAGATGCCGCTATAAAGCTTTATGTGTTTAATAAATATTCATACACTTTAGAAACAATTATTCAGGCTGGACAGAGTGGTATGAGGATTTTGTCTGTTCCAATTAGAACAAATGGTGATTTAAGGCCATCAAAACTTGCAAAAAATATGCGCACTTATGTGCAAAGATCTATGGGGACTATTCTTAAAATATTCATGATCTATAGACCGGTTAAGTCTTTCTTTATATTAGGAATGATACCGTTCTTAGTTGGCTTTGCTCTTGGCCTAAGGTGGGTTGTACTTTTTTATCTGGAAGATGGCACAAGAGACCATCTTCCTAGTTTAATTTTATCTGCCATATTTATTATTATTGGATTTCAAATGTTTTTATTTGGTTTTTTTGCAGAATTAATTTCTGCTAATAGAAAACTATTGGAAGAGAATAGAGCTCGATTAAGGTCGATAGAATTAAAGAATCTAAACCAATGAATTCACCCCAAAAAAAGATTGATATAGAAAATATTTCTAACTCTGAAGTGGCTATATTCTTTAAAGACCAAGTTGTTGGTAAAGGAATTTGTGTCGGTTGTGGCGCTTGTGTAGCTTTATTGGGCGGTAAGATGTGCAGTAATCATGTAGGTAATTTCCCAGTTTTTAGTGACAGCACTAAAAACAATAAATATGCAAAAATAGCTTATTTAGCATGCCCAGGTATTGGCATTCATTATCCTTCTTTATATCGCTCTCATTATGGAGGGCTTCCAAATAACTGGCTATTGGGCCAGGTTCTTAAGACAAGGGTTGGGTATTCTACAAATAATAATATTAGAGAGGGCGGTGCCTCAGGTGGAGTTATTACCCAAACCTTAAGTTTTTTACTAGAAAATAATTATATTGATAGCGCTATTGTTGTTCAACAGGGTGCTTATAAGGCAAATGAGGCAAGTGTTATTTTTGCAGATTCTAGTAAAGATATTTTCAATTCAGCGCAATCTGTTTATATACCCGTATCAACACTAGATATTTTGTCAATGTTAAAGCCTAATCGAAAATATGCAATTACTTGCCTTCCTGAGCAAGCAGCTGCGCTTAGAGTTATGCAAAGTCAAGGATATGTTCCTGCTAATCAGATTGAATATATTTTAGGTCCCTATACTGGAACAGCTCTAGAGCCTGATGCGATTCGATGTTTATTAAGATCAAATAAAATTAAAGATGATGATGAAATAATTTCATTAGAGTGGAGAGCTGGTATCTGGCCAGGTTATTTGGAGGTAAAAACCAAGTCTGGAAAAGTAGTCCGATCAAAAAAAGTTTATTATAATTTCCTTATTCCATTTTTTGTAACTCAGACAAGTCTTCAGTCAATGGATTTTGCTAATGAGTTTAGTGATTTATCAGTGGGTGATGCTTGGTCACCAAAGTATGAGGAGTTAGGCTCAGGATTCTCTGTTATTACTACAAGAACTGAAAAGATGGAATCTATTATTAAGAAAATGATTAATGAGGATTATTTAACCACTGAAGACATTGATAAAGTCAAAGCTAGTGAGATGCATGGCCACATGCTTGATTTTAAAAAGAGAGGTGGATTTATTAGAAACAAGTGGAGGCGGTATCTTGGCTTAAAATCACCAAATTATGGTATTAATATTAATGATATGTCAATCTCTAGGTATATTGTTGAAATCATAATTAGTGGTGTGTTTATTGTATGTAGAAATTCTATCTCACGAAAATTTTTAGAGTTTATCCCTGAGTCAATTATTGGGCCTTTATTCAATAAATCTAGAATATTATGGAAAAGTCTTAGTAAACCAACAAAAAGAAAAGGTTTGTTAGGGATTAGTATTAGTGAAATTGATAATGGCAGAATGTTTTAACTGATGGAAAGTAAAGAAATAGTTAAAGGTTCGCTAGATGCATTAACTGTTGTTGCAGAACGAATGTTGCCTCGAATACTTAGTCAAATTTGTCGAGACGAGAATTCAACTTTTTTTGGATGTGCTGACCGAAACTGGTGGCATTATAAGATGCGTGATTTTCCCTCAATAATTTTGCAGCAGTCTGGAGCTACTTTATATGCTGCTCAAAAGTTACAACCATTACAAAAGCACCCTGATAAGTTTACAAAAATTACCCATGCATCATGTATTTTTTGGAATCAAAGAGCAATTAAATTTAGATCTTTTGAAGAGTATTATCCATGGGAAGAGGGCTATCCTCCATTGGCTTTTTCAACACTTTCGATTGCACGAATGGTTTCTGAAGAGGTAGTATCTATTGAAGAAGTCATGCCTGGATTAAAAGTTGCCTCAAAGCAACTTCAATACCGTTTTGAAATACAAGCTGCTAATCAACAAGTTGCAGGCTTAGCCGCGCTATGTTGGGTACATAAAATCTCTCCAAATCTCGTTTCTATTTCAGGTATTAATAATATAATAGAAAAGACACTTCATCTTCAGAGTAGTGAGGGATGGTTCCAGGAATATGATGGCCCTGACTTAGGTTATCTATCTGTAACAATAGACTGCTTGTGGGATGCATTTGATGCAATAGGCGACATTCGATTAATTAAATCAGCAGAAAAGGCATTAGATTTTTTGGATAAAATGACTTCTAATACTTATGGAAAAAGTATTGGAATGCATAATTCTAGAAATACTGATTATATTGTCCCTTATGGCATTACTAGATTTTTGGATGATTCTATTAATGTTGACTTACAGATAAAATCGCTAAGAATATTAAATAATATTTTTACTAAAAGTGATTGTAATGACCATTTTTTTTCTTCTGTTGATGATAGATATTGGTGCCACTATATTGGGCTTTCAGTTTTTAGGTCAATTCAAAGCTTGTCAGTAATACATTTAAATATCTCAATTAAATCAAATACTGATAAACAAAATAAAGATATGTATTTTTCATCAAGTGGATACGTATGGAAGGACATAAATGGTGGGCAACATCAGACTTTAATTTCAATGAAAAAAGGTGGAATTTTTTCAGTTTTCTCTAACTATTCAAATTTTAGTGATTTTGGTTGGCTTGTGGAATATAAAAATAAAGTTTTTGTGTCACACTGGTGGTCTAATGATTGGATGATAGAAAAGAAAAATGATTATTATACGATTACTGGATATTTATTTTTGCATAACGATATTATAAGCAACCCTATTAATCACCTCCTGTTAAGAGCTAGCAGTTTTTTTCTGGGCAGGAAATTGATAGGCTTACTAAAGCAAAAATTTATTTTCAAAAAAAGAAGAAATATAATTGGTTTTAGTAGAGAAATTCTTATTAGCTCAAATTCGATTGAAGTCATAGATAAATTTACCAAACTGCCATCTGGTTGTTCTTTTAAAAGAGCGCCAAGGGCATCAAAAAGACATGTTGCTAGTGCTGATAGCTTTCATTTTGAAGATTTATCTTTAGGTAGCCCTTTTGTTGAGGAAGTAAGGGCTATAAAACAAAATAGTGCAGTAATAACTACTAAATATCTTTTAGTTTAGAAGAGGCTGATGAAAATACGAATTTTATCATTCATAGTAAGTGCTTCAATTATTGCCTTTTTGTATTGGCAAATAGATTTTGGAAAAATTATTCAAGTGCTTGTGTTGTCAAATTTAAAATGGCTAGCATTTGGATTAGTTTTAATTATTCCAACAACATTATTAACGGCTTTTAGGCTAACTTTTTTGTCACTAGACTCAAATAAAATTAATTACTTAGATGCTTTAAAATTAATTCTTGCTGCAAGTGTAATGAACATAGTATTACCTTCAAAAATGGGCGATGTTGCTAAAGGAGTGTTTATTGTAAAAGATAAGAATATTGCTTATTCTCAGGCAATGCCTTTGGTCGTTTTCGAAAAGATTAATGACTTACTAGCATTATTATTATGGTGTGTTTTTGGATTACTAGTTTTGCAGAATTTTGGAGGTCTTTATCTTTTTTTATTAGGATTGTCTTTATCTTTTTTAGTTTTTGGTCTTCTAGCTATCAGCTCAAAACCTTTTATTAATAGTGCCTTTGATTTAATTATATTTTTGTTGCCAAGAAAATTTTCATTTGATATAAACCAATTTCGTAATGGATGGTCTGAAGTATGTAACTTTGTTAATAAGGATAAAACAAAAGTCTTTTGGCTTTCTTTGTTATCTATTTTTATATGGTTTGTGCACCTATTTCAAATATGGCTATTTATTTTAGCCTTAAGCTCTAACGTTAGTTTTTTTGCAAGTTTGGCAATCACACCTATTGTTATTTTTGCAGGCTTGATACCCCTAACATTTTCTGGAATTGGCACAAGAGACTTTGCTTTTATCTTTTTTTATTCAGCTTATTTTTCTGCTGCAACAGGAGCGGCATTAGGTTTACTGGCAACACTTAGATATATAATTCCAGCTATTGCAGGAATTCCTTTCTTTTCATATTATATTAAAAAAATACGATGAATATTCTACTAGTTTTCATTGTAATGCTAGTTTGCATACCTTTTATTGGGAGTGTGTTTTTATATTACCTTTCTTTTGATCATCAAAAGTACAAACTCTCTGCTCATAATTACATAGTTGGCTTTTCACTTGGTCAATTGTTGTTGATTAAGATAACTACTTTATTAGGTATTTTTGGATGGATTAATTTTAACAATATCACATATATACTTTTACTGCTTCTTATATTGGCTTTATTCTTAGATTGGCTTAAAAGTTGGAGTGTTTTTAATGGTGGACTGGATGCACTTATCTCTTATCAAAGAGAAAAGCATAATTATAAATTATGGGTGTTTCTGATTTTTACGTTTATTCTTATTACAGCGTTAATTGTTGATATTAATCCACCACGACATGCTGATATGTTGCGTTATCACCTGGAATATAGCAATTATATTTTAAATTCTGGAGCTACGCCATTTGTTCCACATAATCAGTTAGCTCTCTCCACTGATGCGGAATTATTATTCTCTATGGTTATTATATGGCTTGGAAATGGTTATGTTAAATTGGCTATCTATGTCAATTTGCTTTTCTGTAGTTATGCTATTTATACATATTTTGAATCATTTACAAATAAGATAAAAAAATATGCTCTTATTTTTTTTATTACATCCCCAATATTATTCCTTGCATCAACAATTGTTAAGCCAGATACTATTCAGCTTCTTTATTTTGTAGTCTCCTTATTTTTAATTAACAATTTGTATCAAAAGTTTAGTTTTTCTAACCTCATTCTAATTGCAATTTTCTTAGGAGAGGTCGTGTCTTTAAAGTGGACTGGCATCCTTCCTGTTTTATCTTTAGTTATATACTTAATATTTCTATTTATTCTTAAAGCAGAAAATAGAAAAACTCTTTTTACTTTAATTATTGCAATAGGTATAGGAGTAGTTGTTATACCATTGTATTGGTATGTCAGAAACTATTTAGCTACTGGTAATCCAATATGGCCAATTATGAATCAATTATTTGTAGCCAATGATAATTCTCTTTTGTATGAGATTGCTTCTCACGGGAGCAGCAGAAGTGGAGAGTCTTCGATTGGATTTTTTAGCTATATTTTCTATACTTTTTTTATATATTTGCCTTCATTACTTGGAGGTTTAGGTGTTGCGTTTTATCTATCCATGCCATTGGCAATTTATAAAGGTATGGATAAAAAAATTATTTATAATTTTATTTTTGTTGCTATTTATATTATGGTTTGGTTTTATGCTAAAGCTAGTTTTAGGCATTTAATTTGGTTACTTCCTTTTATTTCAATTATTGCAAGCTATGGTTATATTAGATCAAAAACTTGGCATCATAAAACATTAAAATACTTAAGTAGGGTTATTATTTTATTAGTTTTATTTCAGATTTTATTTATTACTATTTACTCAACAATGTTTGTTAAAAATTCAATTGGTATGATGAGTAATGATGAGTATTATGCAACTACACCAAACTTTCATGCTTTTAAGAGTGTTGAACAAGATATTGATAATTCATTAAAGAGGGTTTTAGTTATTATTCCAGGATCAGAGGTTTATTATTTAAAACAACCTCACATTGATGGTAATAGAACATTTTCAGCAATTATTGATTTTAAAAAAATTACTAGTGATGGGTTATTGCTAAATAAGCTTGATGAACTTAAGTTAGATTATATTTTATTTGATGAAGAGCTAATAAAACAAAAAATCTACATTGATTTAAGAAAGGTTATTAAAAAGTCATCGGTAATGGTTAATCAATATGACAGTAAAGTTATTAAAAATCGATTAACAGGAAAAACAATTATGATGCATTTAACTTTAGTGAGACTTTTACATGATTAGCAATTTAAAAAATAATGAGGAATTTATGTGTTGCGTCTTAACGCATATAGATTATATAGATTCTGATAAGATAAAGTCTTTGTTTCATGAATTGGGAAGTGAGGAGTTATTTAAATTATGCCAGCACAATAAAATTGAATCGATTGCTGCTGATGTTTTAATAAAATGTCTTGGAGTTAAAAATATTCCTATGTATTGGCATGATGCTCATAAAGAGATGGATTTACTTATTAGCTCCTATATGAAGGAGCTAGATAAAGCATCTATGCTATTATCAGATAATAACATTGAGATGGTTGCTCTCAAAAATAGTGGTATTACTCGAGGTCTATACAGTCGCTATGCTTCAAGTCCAATGGGAGATATAGATGTGTTAGTCCGTAAAAAAGATTTCAGGAGGGCACACCAAATCCTTATTGAATCTGGTTATGAGATGAAGTTTCGCTCTCCATTGGAGGAGGAAAACATTGAAAAAGCTGAGCAAGGTGGTGGTGCTGAATATGCAGTGAAACTTCCTAATGGGGATAATCTTTGGTTTGAGTTACAATGGCGCCCTGTAGCTGGAAGGTGGATACGGCCTGATCAAGAGCCAAGAGCTGATGAGCTTATGGATCGTTCTGATTTAATTAAAGGCTCAAATGCAAAATTATTAGCTCCTACAGATAATTTACTTCAAGTCTGCCTTCATACGGCAAAGCATACTTATGTTCGTGCACCAGGTTTTAGACTGCATACCGATGTTGATAGAATTGTTAGAGAGTGTGATATTGAGTGGGAAAATTTTATTCAGAAAGCTATCTCTCTTGAAGTTAAAACTGCTACATTCTTTTCTTTGGTTTTAGCTAGTGATTTGCTTGGCACACCAGTTCCTGATTATGTAAAATCACGATTGAAACCAAATAAATGGAGAATTTATGTAATTTCTTCATGGTTGCAAAGAGTAGGATTATTTGATCCAGATGGTAAAAAATGGTCACGAATTGGCTATATTGTGTTTGTTTCTTTGCTATATGACTCATTTGCTGGGTTTTTAAAAAGTGTGGTGCCTGAGAGTGCCTGGATGAAACAACGCTATAACTTTAATAGTCCATTATTATTACCTTTTTATCATATATATCGACTAATAGGCCTAATATGGAAACATACTCTGAATAAATAAGTTTTTTTATGCAAAGATTATTGGCTTTATTACTGATTATTTTGTTACTTCCATTATTGGTAATTATTTCAATGTTAGTTCGGATAAATTTAGGTAAACCTATATTATTTAAACAAGATAGGCCAGGTAAGAACGCTAAAATATTTACTATCTTAAAGTTTAGAACTATGATAAATGATACTAACTCATCTGGTTCAAAGTTATCTGATGAAAAGAGACTGACTAAATTTTGCAAATTCTTACGTGCTAGCAGTTTGGACGAGCTTCCCGAACTCTATAACGTTCTTAGAGGAGATATGGCTTTTGTTGGTCCTAGGCCATTATTAGTTGAATATCTGCCAATTTATAGTAGTAATCAGAGCCGAAGACATGAGATATTACCAGGAATTACAGGATATGCTCAGGTAAATGGGCGTAATGCAATTTCTTGGAAAAAGCGTTTGGAAATGGATGTTTGGTATGTTGATAATCATTCATTTATACTTGATTTTATAATTGTTTTAAAAACAATAGTAAAGGTTTTTAAGAGAGAAGGAATTAATCAAGAGGGACATGCTACTATGTCTTATTTTGATGGCATTAAAGATGATGAAAAAAATGATTAAATGTAACGTACTCATTACAAGTGCTGGAAGACGTGTTTCTCTCGTTAAATTGTTTAAAAAGGCCCTTCAAGACCTTAATATAAATGGTTTTGTTTATGCTATAGATGTTAGTATCCACGCTCCAGCACTATACATAGCTGATAAATTTCAAATAGTTAGAAAAGTCACTGATTCAGGTTACATAGATCAGCTTATTAATATTTGTGAAATAAATGAAATAAATTTAATTATTCCAACTATTGATACTGAGCTTAATATACTTTCAAAAAATACTTCTTTGTTTACGCAAAAAGGTATCAAATTGCTTGTATCTGACGATAATGTAAATGATATTTGTAAAGACAAACGCAATACTGAGCGTTTTTTTTATGAAAATAATATTCCTGCACCTGCTTTTTACAATATAAAAGAAGCTAAGAAATTGATAGATAGCGATTATCCTTTGATGCTTAAACCTTCTCAAGGGAGCTCTAGTGTCGGAGTTACCAAGATTAATAATCAAAATGAGTTACTTTTTTTTTACGATTATACTGATGATGCAATTATTCAAGATTATATTGAGGGAGACGAGTATACAATTGATATATTGATTGATTTTGAGGGTAAGGTTAGGTGTGCTGTTCCAAGATTACGAATGGAAACAAGGGCGGGTGAAGTTAGTAAGGCAGTAACTATAAATAATCAATCTATTATTGATTGGTCTTACAAAATTGCTGAAGCACTTAAAGGGTCTATTGGCTGTATAACAATTCAGTGCATAAAAGACAAAAACGAGGAGTTTAAGTTTATTGAAATTAATCCAAGATTTGGAGGAGGTTTCCCTCTATCTGCTCAAGCGGGCGCCAATTTTCCACGCTGGATTTTACAAATGCTATTAAATATTAATCTTGATTCTGACTTGCAAAAAAAGTGGAATGAAGGGCAAATTATGCTGAGATATGATGAAGGTATATTTACTACAAGAGATAAAATTAAATTGTGAAGCAATTAGTTGTATTTGATATGGATGACACTTTGTTTCTTGAAAAAGATTTTGTTAAAAGTGGGTTTTTAGCAGTTAATCATTTTTTAATAGATGAATATAAGATTAATGGATTCTATAATAAGGCATGGGAGAGGTTCTGCTCTGGTCAGAAAAAATTTATATTTAATCATGTACTTAATGATCTCAATTATGATGGTGATGGAGATAAATTAGTAATAAAATTATTAAACATTTATCGTACACATATGCCAAAAATTAAATTATTTGATGATGCAAAATGGGCCATTCAGCATTATTCAAGTGCATGTTCAATTGCACTTTTATCAGATGGCTATTTACAAACACAAAAAAATAAAGCTGAGGCACTAGGTATTTTTAAATACTTTAATAAAATGTATTTTACTGATTATTGGGGTCGAGAGTTTTGGAAGCCTAATCCTTTTGTTTTTCAAATATTGCAAAAAGATTTTTCTGCAAATAATGATACTTTTGTGTATATTTCAGATAATCCACTGAAAGATTTTATTGCGCCGAATAAACTAGGTTGGAAAAGTATTTATATTAAGAGAGAGTTTGGAATTTATAATGATGTTGAAATGCCATCAAATGGTAAACCAAATTTAATCATCAACTCACTTTATGACTTAAGAGATATTCTCCCATTATGAAAATGTGGCCATCATATTCAAAAGAAGAGATAGATGCAGTATCAAGTGTCCTGACATCTGGTAAAGTAAATTATTGGACTGGAGAGAATTGCAAAAAATTTGAATCTGAGTATGCAGAATTTTGTAATACTAAATATGCTGTCTCATTAATGAATGGTAGTCTTGCTCTTGAAGTTGCACTTAGATCTATTGGTATTGTTAGTGGCAATGAGGTTATAGTAACATCTCGTACTTATATTGCCTCTGTTTCAGCAATAGTTAATGTGGGTGGAATACCAATATTTGCAGATATTGATGAAGATTCTCAGAATATTTCAGCAGAATTGATTCGTGAAAAAATAACTAAAAAAACTAAAGCAATATTATGTGTTCATTTGGCAGGATGGCCATGTGATATGGATAGAATTATGGATTTATCTGGCACTTTTGATTTATCTGTAATTGAAGATTGCTCTCAAGCCCATGGAGCTGAGTATAAAGGTATTCCTGTTGGTTCGATTGGGCACATTGGTTGTTGGAGTTTTTGCCAGGATAAAATTATATCAACTGGTGGCGAGGGAGGCATGGTAACTACAAATGATAAAGATCTGTGGCATAAAATGTGGTCTTACAAAGATCAAGGTAAGGGTTACAGTGCAGCCTATAAAAAAAATAATACAAACAATTTTAGGTGGATTCATGAATCAATTGGTTCTAATTATCGTATGACAGAAATGCAAGCAGTTATTGGCAGAATTCAGTTGAAGAAAATAAAGTTATGGCATAAAGAAAGGCTTAATAATTCTATTAAGATATGGGAGTTTGCAAAAAAACACCCCGGATTGAGAGTCCCAGTTATTCCTAATTCTATTGAACATGCATGCTATAGATGTTATATATTTATTAGGCCTAATAAATTAAACAAAGATTGGAATAGGGATAGAATTATTAATGAAATCAACTCCCTTGGTGTAGTTTGTGCCTCTGGTTCATGTTCTGAAGTGTATCTAGAGTCTGCATTTGATGAGAAAATTTTTAAGCCAGTTAATAGACTACCAATTGCGAAAAAATTAGGCGAAACTTCTCTAGCATTTTTAGTTCATCCAGGTTTATCTGATAGTTATATTGATCAGACATGTGAAGCTATAAAGGTTGTTATGTCAAAAGCGATTTCTTAATTTTTATAAAATATAAATAATGAAAATACTAGTAACAGGGGGCGCTGGATATATTGGCTCTCATACGTGCCTTGAATTAATAACTTCTGGTTATGAAGTAGTTGTTTTAGATAATTTATCTAACTCTTCATTAGAATCACTTAAGCGAGTTAAAAAATTATTAAATTGCCAAATAGTTTTTTATAGGGGTGACGTATGTGACGAGTCGATATTAATTAAGATATTTGAAGAGCACTATATTGATGGAGTTATTCATTTTGCTGGTTTAAAGGCTGTTTCAGAATCAGTTTTGAAGCCTATAGAATATTATAATAATAATGTTTCTGGGTCATTTATTTTGTCTTCAGTAATGAAAAATTTTGGGTGTAAAACTTTGATTTTTAGCTCATCTGCAACTGTATATGGTGATTCTAAAGTGATGCCAATAAATGAAGAATTTCCAGTATCGCCCATAAACCCATATGGTAGGAGTAAATTAATTGTAGAAAATTATTTGAAAGACGTCTTTAAGGCAGACAATTCATGGAGCATTGCATTACTAAGATACTTTAATCCAGTTGGCGCCCATAATAGTGGCCTTATTGGAGAGGATTCTAATGAAATCCCTAATAATTTGATGCCATATGTTGCGCAAGTAGCTATTGGAAAAAGGAAAAAATTATTTATATTTGGTGACGACTATGATACAAAAGATGGAACTGGAGTTCGTGACTATATTCACGTTATGGATATTGCTAAAGGCCATATTAAAGCAATGGAATATTTGAAGAAAGAGTCAAAAATGTTAACTCTAAATTTAGCAACTGGTAATGGTTTTTCTGTGTTGGAACTAATTCATTCGTTTGAGTCTGTATCAGGGAAAAAAATCAAATATGATATTGTTGATAGAAGGGTTGGAGATGTTGCAGAATGCTATGCTGACCCTTTCTTAGCTGATAAGTTAATTGGCTGGAAAGCTAAATTTCAATTGATTGATATGTGTGAGGATGTGTGGAGATGGCAGCAAATGAATCCTAATGGATATTCTAATTGAGAATTAAATAATGATACTTTATAATAGATTTATTATATAACGTTGAATATAAATGATTCAAATTTTGCTTAATAAATTAATAGAAACAAACAGATTTATAAAAAGACTGCTCATGTCTCTTTTCGACTCTATTTTGATAGTTTTTGCTTTATTATGTTCTTTCTCTTTAAGGTTGGATTATTGGTATTGGCCTAATGATGAAATATTTTGGATTGTTTTTGGTGCGCCATTGGTTGCAATTCCAATTTTTATTAGCTTTAGATTATATAAATCTATGGTTCGTTATACTGGAATTCAATCTCTAACATCTATTGCTCAGGCTATTACTTTATATTCTGTAATTTGGGGACTCCTTGGATATATGGCCACTATAGATGGCATTCCCAGATCAGTTATAGTGCTTAATTGGATGATTACTCTTTTAGTCATTGGAGGCTATAGGATAGTAGTTAGGTGGCTACTTGATGATGAAAAATTATTTACTACTAGAAAAAAAATTCAAGTAATTATTTATGGTGCTGGTTCTGCAGGTAGGCAGCTCTCACATGCACTAAAATTATCTAAAGAATATAAGCATATTGCATATATTGATGATAATTTGGGAATGGGCGGTATTTATATGAATGGTGTTTCAGTACTTCCATACAGTAGTATTCAAAAGTTAGTTGAGAGTAGTAACGTTAGTGAGATCTTTCTTGCTTTGCCTTCAATCTCACGTAAAAAACGTAATGAAATTGCTAAAAAGTTAAGTCTAATGCCAATAAAAGTAAAAAGTTTACCTAGTGTTTCTAAACTAACTGAAGGCAAAGTTAAAATTGATGACTTACTAGAAATTGACATAAGTGATTTATTAGGAAGAGATTCAGTTAGTCCCAATCAAGAACTTCTTAAGACTAATATCACTGATAAAGTGGTTTTGATTACAGGGGCTGGAGGCTCAATAGGTTCAGAGATTTGCAGGCAGATACTTTTTTTAAAGCCAAAGAAGCTGATTCTTTTTGAACGGAGTGAGTCTGCTCTATATCAAATTGAACAAGAACTTATTTCTAAAAATATTTCAAATATTGAAATTTCACCAATTATAGGTTCAGTTAGAGATTTTAAGAGAATGGAAGATACTTTCAATTATTATGAAGTGCAAACTATATATCACACTGCGGCATATAAACATGTTCCATTAGTTGAATCAAATCAATCACAAGGTATTCTTAATAATTCTATTGGAACAATGTTAGCTGCAGAAGCTGCGATTTCAGCGAAAATTGAGACATTTGTTTTAATTTCAACTGATAAGGCTGTAAGACCTTCAAGTATTATGGGGGTAACAAAGAGAGTTGCCGAACTAGTGCTTCAGGGCCTTGCAACACAAAACCATAATACTTGTTTGACAATGGTTCGTTTTGGGAATGTACTTGATTCGAGTGGTTCAGTTATTCCTTTGTTTAAAAATCAAATTAAAAAAGGTGGTCCAATTACAGTTACTGATATAAATATAGTTCGATATTTTATGACCATTCCTGAGGCTGTAGAATTAGTAATTCAAGCTGGTGCTATTGGAAAAGGTGGTGATGTATTCGTTCTTGATATGGGCGAACCTGTGAAAATTTATGACCTTGCTGTTAAGATGATTCAATTAAGTGGATTGCAATTATTAGATAATGACAATCCTGATGGTGATATTGAAATTATTTATACTGGTTTAAGACCAGGTGAAAAACTTTATGAAGAGCTACTGATTGGAAATAATTCCTCTAAAACAGTCAATAAGTTGATTATGCGTGCAGAAGAAGAAATGATAGATTGGAAAATATTAAAGCCTATAATGAATGAACTTCTTCAGGAGGCAATAGATAATAATCAGGTAAGAATTCGTGAATTACTAATGAAGATTGTTCCAGAATACGATCAAACCCTTTAGTTTTATGGATTACGCATAATAAATTATGCTTTATTAACGCCTAGTTTTTTTGCAAAGTGGTTATTTGCTTCTAGAAAGCCCTCAACACTTCCACAATCAAAGCGCCTTCCTTTGAATTTACAAGCAATCACCTTACCTTGTTTAGCTTGAGTAAGCAATGCATCAGTGATTTGTATTTCACCACCTTTATTTGGTTTGATCTCTTTAAGAATCTTAAAAATATCTGGTGTTAGGATATATCGCCCAATAATTCCCATAAAAGTTGACTCTGCATTCGGTGCAGTTTTATTCTTATTAAACCCAGAAAGATCATTTAAATTTGGTTTTTCAAGCATATTGTTTACTCTATAAATTTCACTTTCATCATTTATCAAGTCACCTGAAATAACTCCATACTTTTCAATCTTAGTTAATGGGATTTCTTCAATTGCTATAACAGAGCACTTATATTTATTAAAGGCCTTAATAAGCTGAGAAATTACTTCATCGCCACTACAATCGCACAAATCATCAGCCAAAATAACAGCAAAAGGTTCATTTCCAATAAGAGGTTCGCCTGATAGAATCGCATGACCTAATCCCAGCATTTGTTCCTGACGTACATATGTAAATGTAGCTTTTTCTATCACGTCTTTAATTTCATCAAGATAATGCTCTTTTGAAGTACCTTTAAGTTGCGATTCAAGCTCAAAAGCATTGTCAAAGTGATCCTCAATTGCCCTTTTTCCCCTCCCTGTAACAATAGCCATATTTGTCATTCCTGCCGAGAGTGCCTCTTCAACACCATATTGAAGTAATGGTTTTGTCAAAATAGGCAACATCTCTTTTGGAACCGCTTTAGTTGCTGGAAGGAATCTACTTCCATAGCCAGCTGCTGGGAAAAGACATTTATTAATCAACGGGTACTCCATTTTGTATTATATTTTGATAATGATGTTATACCAGAGTCATTAAATGAAAGTTACAGGGATTAAGATAAAGTTAGTTCAATTTTGAGAGTTAACACTAAAATGAATTATGGGATAACTAGAATAAGGAGATATTTTTATAATAATTTTAAATTTAGAAGTAATTAACTACACTTATAAGTTAATGCTATATTAATTTTGATGCAAAATAAATCAAAGCTTTCTTCTGATAATAGTAAAACTTAATAGAACTATTAAAAATAAGTTGTTTAAAATTAGCAGAAAACTTTGTAAGCGGTTTAATAAAAATTATTTATAAGTAAATAAATTAATAAACCAATTAAGGGGCACTAATGTTGAAAAAGATAAAATTATTGAGAAAGGCGTTTTTAACAAATTTCTTACAATTGCATTATTCTCAGTTTGGAGAGGATATTATTCTGCATGAAATTTTAAAAAAAGATATTTCTAGTGGTTTTTATGTTGATGTAGGATGCTTTCACCCAAAGAAATTTTCCAATACATATGCATTATTTAAAAAAGGATGGAGCGGTATTAATATTGATATGGAGGAGGATAAAATCGCTCTATTTAACATGTTAAGGCCCAATGATTTAAATGTTTTAGCTCCAATTTCAGATAGAGAAGAAGAGGTGACCCTTTATAGATTTAGTAAATATGGATATGGGTCAACAATTGATAAAAAAATTGCCTCTGAAACGATTGATCCTCTTTACGATAAAACGATTGTTAAGGCAACAACTCTCAACAAAATAATAGATGAAAGTCAATATAAAGATACCCAAATAGACGTTCTTTCAATTGATGTCGAAGGCATGGACTTTAAAGCTTTAAAGTCTTTAAATATAAAAAAATATAGTCCAAAAGTTATTATTATTGAAGACCATAACCAAAACATTGAAGATATTTTAGAAACAGAGACCTATAAGTTTTTAACTCAAAATAAGTATATACTTCGAAGTTGGTCGTTTTACTCCTTGATATTTATTCTTCCAGGATCTGATATTCTTAAAAATAGAGAGAATATTTAAATTTTATCAATAAATTTATTATATTATCAAATAAATACTGAAATATGAACCAATCTAAATTTTCTCATGTGCCTTATCCCACTGACTATATGGATATTGCTGTGAATAAAGTAAAGAAACACTTTAAAGATAATTATAAAAATAAAAAAGTTTTGGACATTCCTGCTGGGAATGGATGGATTGGAGAAGAGCTTTGTGAACATGGGATGGAGGTAGTAAGTGCTGACATAAATGAAGAAAAGCCTCATTTTTACCAAGTTAATATGGAAAAACCTTTGCCATTTGCAGATGAAGAGTTTGATGCAATTATTTGTTGTGAAGGTATTGAGCATATTTTTTCACCATTTCAACTATTTACTGAGTTTGCTAGAACTTTAAAAAAAGGTGGAATTCTAATAATTACTACGCCAAATATTCAAAATATTTTCACACGATGGCAGTTTTTATGCTCTGGGTACCTTTTTCAGTTTGATCCATTTAGCACAATTCATTTTAAGGAAGGTATGATTGGAGATAAAGGGCATATTTCACATATTTCATATGGGCAATTAAGGTATTACACCAAGCATCATGGTATGAATATTGAGGCTCCAACTGGTGGAAGAATGAAAAGAATTATCTTAATACCTTTTTTACTACCTTTTTTGATGATTGGTTTTTGGTGGAGCTACAGAGATTGGAAAAAAAACAGCGGAAAATCATCACAAAGAGAAATAATTAAACATCTATTTAGCCCTCGAGTTCTTTTTTCTAGAAGTTTAGTTTTTATTGCTACCAAGCCAAAATAACCTCTTATAAGTGCTAATTTGATTAATAATCAATTTCCATTCTAAATTTGACCATAATTCGTCTGGTGTATCAATTCCATACTTTACAAAAAGTGAGTATAGAAATTTTTGATATTTAGTTCTATTTTTTGCTGATTCTTTCATATGAAGTTAATTCTACCTCTGAAGTTCTTCAAAAGTCTAGTATTTGATTGAGAACTTACCAATCTTGAGAGGGAAAACCTTGTCTCTTATTGCTTTATTTGGGTTATACATGAGAATGTTAGACTCTATCTCAATATTGAACTCTAGGCAGGGTATTAAGATGGGTAAACATGTAGACCCGAAACTACTCCACTGTGACTGATTTAGCTAAATTTCTTGGCTTATCTACGTC
>Ga0075444_10000504_pt1 | contig 23128 bp, 20 predicted proteins | sample CoawatmetaG01DNA_FD_76836 | JGI IMG/M metagenome (GOLD analysis project Ga0075444, IMG submission 76836) | Marine microbial communities from the West Antarctic Peninsula - Coastal water metaG017-DNA | ecosystem: Environmental > Aquatic > Marine > Coastal | place: Atlantic Ocean: West Antarctic... | reverse complement strand
GGGGACCCGACAGACGAAACCGGTCGTCAGGATGCCCACGAGGGCACCGGCCGCGGAGCGCAGGCGCTCGCGCTTGCTGACCGGGGTCAGCTCCGGCAGGAAACGGCTGAGGAATGCGCGCATCGGATCCGGGGCTCGCACATGAAAAGGACGGCGCCGGGGGAGCGCCGTCCTGTCTCAGGAACGCTGAGGTCGGGCGGTCTCTATCAGACCGCGCGGGCCTCGTGCATCGCCCGGATCTGCTCCGGCGTGTAACCCAGGTCTGCGAGCACCTCATCGGTGTGCTCGCCCAGCAGTGGCGACGCCTTCACCTCGACTTTCATGTCGGAGAACTTGATCGGGCTTCCGACGGTCAGGTACTTGCCGAGCTTCGGGTGCGCCACCTCGACGACGGTGCCGCTCTCGCGCAGGGACTTGTCCTCGGCGATCTCCTTCATCGACAGCACCGGCGCGCAGGGGATGTCGTAGGTGCGCAGGATGTCGACCGCCTCGAACTTGGTCTTGTCGGCGAGCCACTCCTCGATCGTCTTGAAAATGTCGAAGATCTTGTCCTGGCGGGCCCGCGGCGTGTTGTAGCCCGGGTCGGTGATCCACTCCTCCTTGCCGAGCGCCTTGCAGATCGGCGCCCAGGCGTGGCCCTGGATGGTGAAGTAGATGTAGGCGTTCGGGTCGGTCTCCCAGCCTTTGCACTTCAGCACCCAGCCCGGCTGGCCGCCGCCGCCCGCGTTGCCGCCGCGCGGCACCACGTCGGAGAACTCGCCGTGGGGGTACTGCGGGTACTCCTCGAGGTAGCCGAGGGCGTCGAGGCGCTGCTGGTCGCGCAGCTTCACGCGGCAGAGGTTGATCACCGAGTCCTGCATCGACACGGCGACCTTCTGGCCCTTGCCGGTCTTGTTCTTCTGGTGGAGCGCCGTGAGGATGCCGATGGCAAGGTGCATGCCGGTGTTGGAGTCGCCGAGCGCGGCGGCGCTGACGGTGGGCGGCCCGTCCCAGAAGCCCGTGGTCGAGGCGGCACCGCCCGCGCACTGGGCGACGTTCTCGTAGACCTTCAGGTCCTCGTAGTGGTGACCGTCCGAGAAGCCCTTCACCGAGGCGAGGATCATGCCCGGGTTCAGCTCCTGGATGCGGGCCCAGGAGAAGCCCATCCGGTCGAGGGCGCCGGGGCCGAAATTCTCGACCATGACGTCGGAGTCCTGGATGAGCTTCTCGAGGACTTCCTTGCCGGCCTGGGTCTTGGTGTCGAGGGTGAGCGAGCGCTTGTTGGAGTTCAGCATCGTGAAGTAGAGCGCGTCCGCGTCCTCGACGTGGCGCAGCTGGGTGCGGGTCACGTCGCCGGCGCCGGGACGCTCGACCTTGATCACGTCGGCGCCGAACCAAGCGAGCAGCTGCGTGCAGGCCGGGCCGGCCTGGACGTGCGTGAAGTCGATGATCTTGATGCCTTCCAGCGGCTTGCTCATTGGGCGTTCTCCCTGTGCGGTTTGGTGATCGGGACCTTCGGCACGTCCGGCGGGATCAAGGTGCCCGGCGGTTCGCATCCGAGGAAGCTTCGAGTTCGGCCACGCGCTGGCGCAGGCGCTTCTCCTCGGCCCAGCGATCGGTCTCGTCGCGGATCACGGCGACGATCCCGGTCACGTGGTCGGAGGCGTCCCGCACCATCCCCACCGTGAAGGCGATGGAGAGCTGGTGGCCGTCCTTGTGGAGCGCCGGCACCCTCAGGGTCTCTGCCCCGTACCGGGTGACGCCGGTGCGCATGGTCTTGGCGTAGCCGTCCCAGTGGCGGCGACGGTGCCGCTCGGGCGTGATGAGGTCGAGGCTCTGCCCCAGCGCCTCGGCGGCGGTGAAGCCGAAGATGCGCTCGGCGGCCGGGTTCCAGACGGTGATGGCGCCGTCCGGATCGGACACAACCACGGCGTCGCCGATGGCCTCGACCAGACCGTCAAGTTCGGAGGGACCGGGCGCGGCCAGGGTCGGCCCGGTCGTCCTCATGGACGCCACCCGGTCGGCGGCGCGGATGAGAGGTGAATCGCGGCAGTCCGGCGCCTTGTCATGGGGCGGCCCTTCCTGAACGTCACGCGCGAGAACGGCGGTAAATTTCCGGTCCCGCATCCCTGAAGGGCCGTCACCCGCCCTCGTCGGTTGGTATTTGGTATGCCAAATGGGAAATGGCGTCAACCGAGGGAGTGACAGGTGGAACTTTTCTTCAAGCGGCCGAATGAGATCTCCGGCGAGGCCGAGGAGCGGTCGCACCCTGCCCGACCGAGTCGGCGTGTCTCGGCAAGGCGCTCATGTTGTTCTCAGATTCGCCGCTTTCGGCGAGCAGGAGATCGTGCGTCAGGCCGCTCGTACCGGCGGTTCGGCGAGCCGCCCGGGAGACCATTTCGGTGATCCGTTTCGAGAAAGTCAGCAAGGTCTACCGCACGGAGGGCCACCGGCGGACCATCTTGGAGCAGGTGTCGTTCACCCTGAAGCCGGGCGTCTCCTACGGCATCCTCGGCATCAACGGCGCCGGAAAATCGACCACGATGCGGCTGATCGCCGGCACCGAGGACGCGACGCGGGGCCGGATCCACCGCGGCCTCAGAGTGTCGTGGCCCCTCGGCTTCGCCGGCGGTTTCCATCCCAAGATGACCGGGCGCGACAACGTCACGTTCGTGGCGCGCATCTACGGCGAGGACCCGCGCAAGGTCCTCGATTTCGTCGAGGACTTCTCTGAGCTCGGAAGCTACCTCGACGTTCCGATCTACACGTACTCATCCGGCATGGGCGCGCGGCTCGCCTTCGGTATGAGCATGGCGATCCCGTTCGACTGCTATCTGATCGACGAGATCACCTCGGTCGGCGACGCGCGGTTCTCGAAGCGCTGCGACGAGGTCTTCTCGCAGCGTCGGAAGAACGCCGACATCATCATGGTCTCGCACTCGATGGAGACGATCCGCCAGTGGTGCACGCAGGGGCTCGTCCTGCTCAACGGCCGCGCGATCATCTACGAGGACGTGAACGACGCCATCGAGGTGTACCGGCGCCTCAACGCCTGACCGCGCCGGCGGCCGGCCGTGACGACATGCTTTTGCCGCCTCGCCGTGCGAGAGACGATCGCGGCGCCGCGTGCGGCGCGGTCGGGATCCCGGTGACGGATCGACCTTCGAGGCCGGGGAGGCCGGGAATCAGACCATGAACATGGAGATCCGGAAGGCCGAGGGGCAGCCGGTCACGCCCGCGGACCGCCAGCAGGCTGTCAGCGAGTCGCTGCGGCAGATCGCGCGCATGTCGCGCTTCGCCGACCGCAAGAAGGGAATCCGATCTTACCAGGCCGATGCCAAGAATGATCCCTGGATCCCGATCCTGTTCGTCGTCTGCTTCCTGCTGCCGACCCTCGCCGGCGCGGTCTATTACGGCCTGATCGCCTCGGATCGCTACGTCACCGAGGCGCGGTTCGCGATCCGGCCGGCCCTCGGCTCCGCCGAGAAGACGTCCTCGGAGACCGGGGGCACGAATTCCGGCATGGCGAACCAGATGGTGGCGCAGGACACGCTGATCACGCGCGAGTTCATCCTGAGCCGGCCGATGCTGGAGCTCCTCGAGGCGCAGCTGCCGCTGCGCCAGTGGTACAGCAACGATTCGATCGACTACTTCTCGCGGTTCGATCCGGAGAAGCCGATCGAGAAGTTCCTCCGCTACTGGAAGCGGCGCGTCGGCGTCGAGGTCGAGTCCGGATCCGGCATCCTGTCGGTGGAGGTCGAGGCCTTCGATCCCGAGGAATCCCTCGCCATCGCCAAGGCCGTCATGAAGGAGGCCGAGCGCAAGGTGAACGACCTCACCGTCAAGTCGCGCGAGGATGCGGTCGCCGAGAGCACGCGCGAGCTGCGGCTCGCCGAGGAGCGGATGACCAAGATCCGCCTCGCGACCCGCGACCTGCGCAATCGCGAGGGCGTGCTCGACGCTCAGAAGACGAACGACATCAACGTCAAGATGATCGCCGAACTGCGGGCCTCCCGAATCAACCTCGCATTGCAGCTCGCCATCGGACAGCGCGACCTCGGGCCCGACGCGCGCCGGATCATCGACATCAAGCAGCAGATCAAGGACATCGACGAGAACATCGCCCGGATCGAGCGGCAATCCGCCAGCCAGGATCCGGAGCAGAAGCGCCTGCTCTCGGACGCGTTGACCAAGTTTGAGGTCTTGGAGAACGACCGCAAGAACGCCGAGAAATACTATCAGCAGGTGCTGACCGCGCACGAGCGCGCGCGCATCATCGCGGCCCGGCAGATCGAGTTCTTCAGCCCGATCGTCGAGCCGGTGAAGGCGGAATCCTCCACCGAGCCGCGGCGGCTCCTGATGATCGGGCTGATCACCGCGGGCGCGGGCGTCCTGTTCGGCGCCGCGATGTTCGCCCGGAAGATGATGACCTGACCACCGCCCGGCCGGGCTTCCCGGGGACGGTCCGAGATCATCAGCGGCCGGACCCGGTGCCCCGGTCGTCGGCCGCCGGGCCGATCGTGCCGCCGGTCCAGCCCTGCGCCCGCCAGCCCTCGGCACGCTCGTCGAGATCGATCGACCCCGCATGGTCGAGAATGGACAGGACGCGCTCGGCCCGGGACTCGTCGGCGCGCACCGTCACCAGGGTGCCGCCCCGGCGCACGCCCTCGGCGTAGGTCTCGGCCTCGTCCGCGCTGAGACCCGCCGCCGTCAGGCCGCCGATCAGGCCGCCGGCCGCGGCCCCCACGCCCGCCCCCGTCACGGTGGCGACGAGCCAGCCCGCCGCCACCACCGGGCCGAGTCCCGGTATCGCCAGCAGCCCCAGGCCCGCGAGCAGCCCGGCGCCGCCGCCCAGCACCGTGCCGACCGTAGCGCCGGTGCCGGCGGAGTCGGCCGCATCCACCGGTCGGGGAACGGCGGCCCCCGGCGCCCGCGGCGGGGCCGCGGGCTCGTCGCGGTTCGCGATGATGCTGATGTCCGCGTGGGGAATGCCGGCGGCCTCCAGCCGGTCCACCGCACCTGCGGCGGCGTCGTAATCGTCGAACAGGGCGGTCAGGGCGCGCAGGGCCATCGAACTCTCCCGGGATTCGCGGGCCTGGGCCCGGAGACGTGGCGGCGGCGCGGGCGGCCCGGACGCGGGCTCGGTCGGATGCCGGATCGACGCTCTCGCCGTCCGATCAAGCGATCGCGGCGGCCCCGGTTCCCGTCACCGTCGGCCGTATCTTAACGCCGCGCTAACCATCCGGTCGGCAGATCTTGCCGGGTACGTCCCGGTCGCGTCCCGGGTGAGCGGCAGCGGGTGGCATCGATGGCAGAGACGGCGAGCGCGCCGGCACAGACAGGGGCGGCGGCCGTCCTCGGCCAGCTGACGCTGCCGACGCGCGGCGACCTCCAGGCACTGTCGAAGCGGTCGGACCTCCTCTTTGCCACCGGCGTGCTGGGGATCCTGGCGGTCCTCATCTTCCCGCTGCCGGCGATCCTGCTCGACCTGCTGCTGGCCGTGTCGATCATCATGTCGGTCCTGATCATGATGACCGGCCTGTCGATCGATAATCCGCTGGAATTCACCGTCTTCCCGACGCTGCTGCTCATCGCCACGATGCTGCGGCTCGCCCTGAACCTCGCCTCGACGCGCCTCATCCTCGGCCACGGCCACGAGGGCACGGCGGCGGCCGGCCACGTCATCGAGGCCTTCGGCCACTTCGTGATGGGGGGCAACTTCGTCATCGGGATCATCGTGTTCGCGATCCTGATCATCGTGAACTTCGTGGTCATCACGAAGGGCTCGGGCCGGATCGCCGAGGTCGCGGCCCGCTTCACCCTCGACGCGATGCCCGGCAAGCAGATGGCGATCGACGCCGACCTGTCGGCCGGCCTGATCGACGAGAAGGCCGCGAAGGCTCGGCGCGCGGCCCTGGAGGAGGAGTCCTCCTTCTTCGGCGCCATGGACGGTGCCTCGAAATTCGTGCGCGGCGACGCGGTGGCGGCCCTGCTGATCACCTTCATCAACGTGGTCGGCGGCATCATCATCGGCGTGGCGCAGCAGGGCCTGAGCTTCGGCGAGGCCGCCAAGAGCTACACCCTGCTGACCATCGGCGACGGCCTGGCGAGCCAGGTCCCCGCGCTGATCGTGTCGACGGCGGCGGGCCTGCTGGTCTCGAAGGCCGGCGTGCGCGGGGCCGCCGACAAGGCGCTCGGCAAGCAGCTCGCGCATTATCCCAAGGCGCTGGGCATGTCGGCGGCGGTGATGCTGCTGATCGCCCTCCTGCCCGGCATGCCGATGCTGCCCTTCGTCCTGCTGGGCGGCGGGGCCGGCTACGCGGCGTGGCGCATCAACAAGACCGCCAAGCTGGCGCCGCCCCTGGACGCTCAGGGCGTCCCGATGGATGCGGCCGCGGTCGCGGCGGCCAGCGCCGCCAAGGAGGAGACGGTCACCGACCTGCTGAAGCTCGACGACCTCAAGCTCGAGATGGGCTACGCGCTCCTCGCCCTGGTCAACGGCGAGGGCCAGGACCGGCTCACCGACCAGATCAAGGCCCTGCGCCGCCAGCTCGCCGCGGAACTGGGCTTCGTGATGCCGTCGGTGCGCATCCTCGACAACGTCCAGCTCGACGCCAACGCCTACGTGGTCCGGGTCAAGGAGATCGAGGCGGGCACCGGCCGGATCTTCCCGGGCCAGTTCATGGCGATGGACCCGATGGGCGGTCAGGTTCAGCTGCCCGGGCAGCACATGCTGGAGCCGACCTTCGGCCTGCCGGCGACCTGGATCGACGCGGCCCTGCGCGACCAGGCCCAGCTCAAGGGCTACACCGTGGTCGATGCCGCCACCGTCGTGTCGACGCATCTCACCGAAGTCATCAAGGCTCACGTCTCCGAGCTCCTCAACCACGTCGAGGTCTCGAAGCTGCTCCGCGAGCTGCCCAAGGAGCACGCCGAGCTGCTCAAGGAGATCGTGCCGTCGCAGATCTCCACCACCGGCATCCAGCGCGTGCTGCAGTTCCTGCTCGCCGAGCGGGTCTCGATCCGCGATCTCGGGGCGATCGTGGAGGCGGTCGCCGAGGTGGCGGGCGCCGTGAAGAACCCCCGCGACGTCGTCGAGCACGTCCGGGCACGCCTGGGCCGGCAGATCTGCGCGCAGTACCAGGATCCGAACGGCATGCTGCCGATCATCACCCTGTCGCCGGCCTGGGAGCAGGCGTTCATGGAGTCGATCGTGGGCGAGCGCGAGGAGCGCTACCTCGCGATGCAGCCTTCGAAGCTCAGCGAGTTCGTCAACACCGTGCGCGACCGCTTCGAGACGGCGGCGCGCCAGGGCGAGATGCCGGTGCTGGTCACCTCGGCCCAGACGCGCCCCTTCGTGCGCTCGATCATCGAGCGCTTCCGCCGCGAGACGCCGGTGATGAGCCAGGCGGAGATCCACCCGCGGGCGCGGCTGCGGACGGTGAACTCGATTTGAGGATCGACCGGCCGCGGCGCCGGCGCTCTGCCGGGGCCGCCGCAGCCGCCACGTGGGCCCTCAGAGGCATCGGCGCGAACCGCGCACGCACGCGGCAAGACGATCCGGAGTGGTGTGCGGTGTGACGCTTGAGGGCCGACGTGACGGCGTGATGGCGCTCGTGGAGACGGCGTCCAGTCCTGTCAGATCGCCTTCTGCTTGAGCTCCCGCTCCATCTCGTGCGCGTCGAGGCCGGGAACGACGACGGGCGGCTCCGGCACGGCGGCCGCCTTGGGCCCGTGCGCGGCCGAGCCGATCGCCGCGGCCAGCCGCGAGCGCTCGAAGGCGATCACCACGATCACCGAGACCAGCGCCGGCAGCCAGAAATAGAAGATCCGGAAGATGATCACCGCCGCGATGATCGCGTCCTTCTGCGCCTCGTCGGTGATGTGCATCGCGGTGATGAACACGATCTCGAACACGCCGAGGCCGCCCGGCGCGTGCGAGGCCAGTGCCACCGAGAACGAGGCCAGGAAGATCGCCAGGACCGGGATGAAGCCGGGATTCATCGCCTCCGGCAGGGCGAAGTAGATGATGCCCGCCGCGCCCAGGAGCTCCAGCGGTGCCGCCAGAAGCTGGCGTCCCATGATGCCGGGCCGGGGATACTCGAGCTTGAACGAGCGGATGTGGAGCGGGCGCAGGTGCAGGATCGAGCCAAGCACGTACAGGCCGACGAAGCCCAGCATGCCGATGCCGACGATCAGCGCGGTCTTGGAATCGGTGAGGAAGCCCGGCAGCTTGCCCTCGAGCCGCGTCAGCAGGTGCGGATCGACCACCAGCGTGAAGCCGCCGAGGAGGACGGTCCCGAGGAAGAAGGTGAACGAGCAGAGCGCCACCAGCACGGCGACCTGCGCCGCCGTCAGGCCCTTGGCCGTGTAGGCCCGGTAGCGGACGAGCGCGCCCGAGAAGACCGAGGCGCCGATATTGTGCGACAGCGCGTAGGTCGTGAACGAGCAGAGCGAGACGAAGAGCCACGAGATGTGGCGGACGCCCAGATGCAGCAGGGCGATCCGGTCGTACCAGGCGAGTGCCGCGTAGGCGACCAGGGTCGAGAGGGCCGCCAGCAGGATCCGGTGCGGCGGGATCGCCAGAATCGCGGCCCAGATCGCCGAGAGCGAGGTCGTCTTCAATTCCTGGTAGAGGAAGTAGCCCGATATCACGACGGCCGCGAGGCCGATCAAGGGCCAGATGAACTCGCTGATCTTCTTCATGAACACCGACGCCCTGGGGAGAGCCCCTGATGCGCCGGCACGCGACGCGCTGCAAGCGGCATGAGACCGCCGCGATCCCCCTTGTCAGGTGATCGTGACGGTTTCGTGCCGCGGGAGCCGGTCAGCGGCCCGCCGGACCGCGTCAGCCCCGGGCGCGGTTGAGGCCGATCCCGTCCATGGCGGCCTGGTCGCGGGCCGATTCGGCAGCGCGCTCGGCGGTCCGCTCGCGATCGTTCAGGATCTCGACCTTCTTGAGCTCCTCGAACGCCTCGCCCAGTTCGGCCTTCGCCTCGGCGAGCTGGCCCTCGAGCGCCTGGGCGGACTGAATCATGTTGTCCCGGCGCGTCGCCGCCGCGCGGGCGTAGGTCGGGTAGGCGAAGTGACCGACGTCGGTGATGCCGGCCCGGGCCTCCTCGACGGCGACCTCGCGATCGAGCTCCACCGCCATGCGCTGGAAGTCGGCCATCATCATCTCGATCTGGGTCACGCGCCGGCGCTTCTCGTCGACCTGGAAGCGGCGCAGGCGGATCAGCGTGTCACGCGATTTCATCAGGACGCTCACTCCACGCAACGCTTGAGGCCGCGTCCGGGATCGTGCCCGGACCGAGCCTGTGCGCGAGCCTGCCCACGGCAGACCCGCCCGAATCCCCCACGTGCACCATGATCGCGCCGAAGCGTTAACGCACCGGCCCACAGTGCCTAGGCCCCGCCGACGATCTCGGAGAGCCGTGCGTAACCATCGCCGATGGACGTTGCTTCTTCCTTACCCTGCCCCAGAAAAGCCTCAAGATGCGGCATGAGCGCGACCGCCTCGTCGACCTCCTGGGAGGAGCCGGCCCGGTAGGCGCCGAGGCGGATCAGCTCCTCCATGTCGGCGTAGGTCGACAGCAGCCGCCGCGCGCGCCGCACGACCGGGAGATAGGCTGGATCGCAGGAGCGCGGCATGGTGCGCGAGACCGAGCGCAACACGTTGATCGCCGGGTAGCGCCCGCGCTCCGCGATGGCGCGCTCCATGACGATGTGGCCGTCGAGGATGCCACGCACCGCGTCCGCCACGGGCTCGTTGTGGTCGTCGCCCTCGACCAGGACGGTGAACAGGGCCGAGATCGTCCCCTGCCCCACCCCGGGGCCGGCGCGCTCGAGCAGGCGCGGCAGCTCCGAGAAGACGGTCGGCGTGTAGCCCTTGGCGGTCGGCGGCTCGCCGGCGGCGAGGCCGATATCGCGCTGGGCCATGGCGAAGCGCGTGATCGAGTCGATCATGCACAGGACCTTGGCGCCCTGATCGCGGAAGTGCTCGGCGACCGACAGGGTCACGTAGGCCGCGTTCCGGCGCATCAGGGCCGGCTCGTCGGAGGTCGCCACCACGACCACCGAACGCGCGAGGCCGGCGGCGCCCAGATCGTCCTGGAGGAATTCCTGCACCTCGCGGCCGCGCTCGCCCACGAGGCCGATCACCGCCACGTCGGCGGCTGTGTAGCGGGCGAGCATCGACAGCAGCACGGACTTGCCGACGCCCGACCCGGCGAAGATGCCCATCCGCTGGCCCGCGCACATCGTCAGGAAGGTGTTGATGCATCGGACGCCGAGATCGAGCGGACCGCCGACCCGGGTGCGGGCATGGGCCGGGGGCGGATCCGCGCGCAGGGGATAGACGTCGGGCCCCTGCGCCAGGGGGCCGAGCCCGTCGACCGGCCGCCCGAGGGCGTCGATCACCCGGCCCAGCCACGCGCCGGAGGGCCGGATCGCGCCGGCCGATTCGTCGCGGACATAGGCCGGGCAGCCGCGCCGCACGCCCTCGAGCGAGCCGAAGGGCATCGCGAGTGCCCGATCGCCCTGGAAGCCGATGACCTCGCACGGGACCAGCCCGTGGCCGTTGGCGCCCTCGACGTCGACCCGGCCGCCGAGTCGCATCGCGGCCACGGGTCCGGCGACCTCGACCAGCAGGCCGCGGATCGCCACGACCCGCCCGAACGTCTCCAGCACCTCGATCCGCTCCAGGGCGGCCCGCGCCGACGCGAGGGAAGCAACGGATCTTGCCGGATCCTGTGTCATCGGCCTGGCTCTCAACGCTTCGTTTACCGGCCTCCTTAACACTGCGGGTCACGGGCTCGTAGCGGCTCGATCCGGGTCGCGGCCGTGGTCGCGCCCGACGAAGTCGTACCGGTGTGTCCGACGGACAACACCGGGGATCGGATCGTTGCGGAGGAAGTACTTACGCCGAAGGGGGCGAGCGGCCTGGACGCGGACGGAACGGAATCGGGACCGTGGGCGTGACCGGAGAGGCGATGTTTCTCCTGTCAAGCTCGCGGAACTGCGAACGAGACGCTTGCGGGCAGGAATCAGGTTTTGTTAACGATTAATCCATAGCGTTCCACGTCAAGAGCGACGGAGCGCCCGTCCACAGGCCGGTGGCGGGCGAAGGCTGGGACGTGTCTGCGCGCTGATGCGGCCGGCGGGGCTGGGGACCGACGATGCGGGTACTTTTGATCGAGGACGACAGCGCGACCGCGCAGAGCATCGAGCTGATGCTCAAGTCCGAGAACTTCAACACCTACACCACCGACCTCGGGGAAGAGGGTGTCGATCTCGGCAAGCTGTACGACTACGACATCATCCTCCTCGATCTGAACCTGCCCGATATGTCGGGCTACGAGGTGCTCCGCTCGCTGCGCGTGGCGAAGGTGAAGACGCCGATCCTGATCCTGTCCGGCATGGCCGGCATCGAGGACAAGGTGAAGGGCCTCGGCTTCGGCGCCGACGACTACCTCACCAAGCCGTTCCACAAGGACGAGCTGGTGGCGCGCATCCACGCCATCGTGCGCCGCTCGAAGGGCCACGCCCAGTCGGTCATCACCACCGGCGACCTGATCGTGAACCTCGATCAGAAGACCGTCGAGGTCGGCGGCGCCCGGGTGCACCTCACCGGCAAGGAGTACCAGATGCTGGAACTCCTCTCGCTCCGGAAGGGCACGACCCTCACCAAGGAGATGTTCCTCAACCATCTCTACGGCGGCATGGACGAGCCCGAGTTGAAGATCATCGACGTCTTCATCTGCAAGCTGCGCAAGAAGCTCGCGAACGCCAGCCAGGGCAAGAACTACATCGAGACCGTCTGGGGCCGCGGCTACGTGCTGCGCGAGCCGATGGACGGCGAGGAGCGCATGGCGGTCTGATCCGCCGGTCGCACCGTCCCGTGAAAAACCCCGCGCGGTCCGGCCGCGCGGGGTTTTCGCGTTCCGGCGGTGTCCGAAGCCCTCACCGCGTCCCGGTGGCGGAGAAGACCTGCGCGGCCGGCGCGATCACCACGTAGCCGCCGCAGGGCGCGGCCCGGCTGATCACCGCGCTGGCCACGCCCCAGATGTAGGTGCCGCGGCGATCCTGCGCGACGACCGGGCCGCCCGAATCGCCGAAGCAGACCCGGGCGCCGTTGGCCCGGGCGATGGTCAGCCCGGTGCTGCTCGCCGCGACCGGCGTCAGCGTGGCGGTGCGCAGGCGTCCGACGGTCCGGCCGGAGAGGCCGGCTCCGGCGATGCGCAGACTCTTCGGAACGCGGCCGGGATCCGCCGCCAGCGGCACGGGCCGCCGGTCGCGCACCGGGTCGGTCAGGCGCAGGACCGCGAGGTCGAGGGAGAGATCGGAGAGGCTGACGCCCGACGCCTCGTTCGGCAGCATCTCCCCCGGATCGGGGCTGTAGCGGGCGGCGACCCGCGCGCCGTAGACCGGCCGCGCCGGCTCGCTGCCCCGGAAGAACACCACCAGCGCGCCCAGCGGATCGCCGTTCACGCAGTGGGCCGCCGTGAGCACGAGATCCGGCGCGATGAGCACGCCGGTGCAGCGGGTCAGCTTCAGCGCCTCCTCGGGCTGGGTGATCGTGCCGATCGCCACGGTGGCCTGCGCCAGGGCATCACGGCCGGCGGCCGACCCGCCGTCGATCGCGGCGGCCGGGCCTGACAGGCCCAGACCGAGGGCCAGGGCCGACGCGGCGGCGGCGCGCCGCGCCCCGACGGTCCGGAAGGTGGTCCCGAAGCTGGTCACGTGCTGCTCTTCTCCGCCGCGAGTCCCCGGACCACAGATGCCGCCCGCGCCGCGCCGCGCAAGCGGGCGCGAGGACGCGGCCCCCGTCACATCCGTGTCATCGGCCGCCGGCTCCGCGATCAGCGCGCCACCGTCCAGGTCGTGGTGCCGTCCTTGTTGTCCTTCACGGCGACGCCCATCGCCGCGAGGGCGTCGCGCGCCCGGTCGGAGGCGGCCCAGTCCTTGGCGGCGCGCGCCGCGCGGCGCTCGGCGATCAGCGCCTCGACCGCCGCGACGTCGACCCCCGAGGCCGCGACCTGATCCTGCTCGCGGTCGCTGCGGGTGCGCGCGAGGAAGCCGAGGAGGTTCGCGCCGGCGCGCAGCGCACCGGGCTGCGCCTCCGCGCCGCCCGCGAGCCGGTGCAGCTCGTTGATCGCCGCCGGCGTGTTGAGGTCGTCGCAGAGCGCCTCGACAACGCCGACGGGGATGTCGGGTGCGGCGGGCGCGTCGCCGGCGGCGTTGTACCAGCGGTCGAGCACGCGGGCCGATTCCTCCAGGCCGCGCAGGGTCCAGTCGATCGGCTGCCGGTACTGGGTCTTGAGCATGGTGAGGCGCACGACCTCGCCCGGCCAGTCGTTCAGCACGTCGCGGATGGTGATGAAGTTGCCGAGCGACTTCGACATCTTCTCCCCCTCCACCTGGAGGAAGCCGTTGTGCAGCCAGACATTGGCCATCACCGGCGTGCCGAAGCAGCAGCGCGACTGCGCCACCTCGTTCTCGTGGTGCGGGAAGATCAGGTCGATGCCGCCGGCGTGGATGTCGAAGGTCCGGCCGAGATGCTTGGCCGACATGGCCGAGCACTCGATGTGCCAGCCCGGCCGCCCGGCGACCGCGATCCCGGCGGGCGACGGCCAGGACGGCTCGCCGGGCTTCGCGGGCTTCCACAGGACGAAGTCGAGGGGCGAGCGCTTGTAGGGGGCGACCTCGACCCGGGCCCCCGCCTCCATCTCGTCGAGGGGCCGCTTCGACAGGCCGCCGTAATCCGGCATCGAGGGGACGTCGAACAGCACGTGATCCGCCGCCACGTAGGCGTGGCCGGCCCGGACCAGGGCCTCGATCATCGTCACCATCTCGGCGATGTGGTCGGTGGCGCGGGGCTCGACGAAGCGGGGCCGCGCGCCCGTGAGGTTCACGTCCTCCGGCATGAGCACGCCGAGGTCGCGCACGTCGCGGTGGAACTGCGCGAGCGTGCCGTCGGTCAGTTCGCGGATGCTGACGCCGCGCTCGGCCGCCCGGGCGTTGATCTTGTCGTCCACGTCCGTGACGTTGCGGGCGTAAGTGACGTGCTCCGGCCCGTAGAGGTGGCGCAGCAGCCGGAACAGCAGGTCGAAGACGATGATCGGTCGGGCGTTGCCGATATGGGCGGCGTCGTAGACCGTCGGGCCGCAGGCGTAGACGCGGACATGCTGCGGGTCGATCGGCGCGAAGGCCTCCTTGGCGCCGGTCAGCGTGTTGTAGAGCCGCAACATCGGCGCCATGAAACCCATCCCTTTTCCGGCGCCCGGGATGACGTCCGGACCGGAGCCGTGGCCGGAAATCCGGCCCTGCCTTCAACGACCTGAGGGCCCCGCGCGGCGAAGAGCGGCCGAAACGTGGCGGATCCGCCAGCCCCGGCACAGCATCCTGTTGCATCGCGGCGACGGCGCGGCCCGCGCGATGGGGCTAACTCAAAAGCGTGAGGAATTCGAGATGGCCTGCGCGCCATGCGGGTAAGGCTTCCTTAACCGCGCCGTCGGACCGTCCGGGCCACGATCCTCACGCCACAGATCCTGTGCCCAAGGACAATCCATGCGACGCTCGGCCGCCGGTTCCCTCGCTCTCGCCACCGTTCTCGCCTGTGCGGGCCTGACCCACGTCGCGCTGGCCGGCACCGACGGCGAGACGCCCGCGAAGGCGCCGGCCCACGTCGAGAAGACCTTCCTGATCCCGTCGAGCGACGGCTACGGCGTCGGCGAGTGCCTGACGACGCCGGGCAGCGCCTGCGGGCAGGTGGTCGCCAACGCGTGGTGCGAGGCCCAGGGCTACGCCGCGGCGAACTCCTACGGGGTTGCCGCCGCCGACGAGTACACCGGTGCGATCAGCCAGCCGGTCCCGGCGCCCTCCGAGCGCCCGATCCGGATCACCTGCCAGGACTGAGGGAGCCGCGGACGCCCCGGTCCCCGGGACGCCCTGTCGACCCCGCGCGGCTCACTTCATGAAGTCGGCGCATTTCTGCGCCGGTTCGGTGCCCCAGGGCGCCAGAGGGACGGCCGAAGTCGAGTTCTTGGGCGAACCCTGGATGACCTTGTCCGAGTAGACCATGTAGATCAGCGTGTTGCGCTTCGCGTCGCAGCCGCGGACGATCTGCATCGACTTGAAGATCAGCGACCGGCGCTCGCTGAACACCACCTCGCCCTGGCTCATCTTGCCCTTGAAGGCGATCGGCCCGGTCTGCCGGCAGGCCAGCGAGATGTCCGAGACGTCCTCGGCCAAGCCCAGCGTGCCCTTGATCCCGCCCTTCTCGGGCTGGGTGTACCAGCAGGCCACGCCGGAGACCGCCGGATCGTCGACGCCGTAGACCACGAGCTTGTCGTTGGGCGTCAGCGGGCGCCAGACCGTCGACTTGTCGAAGATCCGGTCCGGCTCCTGCGCCGAGGCCGTACCGGCCGCTGTCAGGCCCAGTGCGAGAAGCCCAACATAGGTGAGACTCCGAAACAACATCGCCGGTCAATTCCCCCTCACGCTTGCCGGCCGGATGTAGGAGGGGTGTCGCGGTCTTGCGAGGGGGCGTAGAATGGCCCCGCTTCCGTTCCGAAGCGCGGATGCGCGCGGGCCCGGGTTCTCCGGATCGCCGCGCACCCGATCAACGCGATGCAGCCTATGCCTCACCGCCCGATCGTCCGTACGCTCGGCCGCCTCGTCCTGAGCGCGGCCATAGCCCTCGGACTGTCCCACTCGCTCGCCGTCTCCGCCAGCGCGCAGGAGGCCGCGTCCGGACCGCCGCCCGCCGAGGCGCGGCCGGCGCCGCAACTGCCGTCGCCCCAGTGCCGGCGCTACCGGGCGGAGCTGGCCTCGATCCAGAGCGGCGCCAGCACGACGCGCGCCCTGAACGACGAGATCGGGCGCCTCGAAGCCTATTTCCGCGGCCTGAACTGCGAGGGCGGCAAGTTCCTGTTCTTCGACACGCGGCCGCCGCAGTGCGGCGCGGTGGAGCAGCGGATCCGCGCCCTCAAGGCCACCTACGGCGGCGCCGTGATAGACGACAGCGGCGCCCGCAAGCGCGAACTCCAGGGGCTGGTCGCCTCCACCTGCCCCCCGCGCGAAACCTCCGCGGGCTCCGGCGAGGCCTACGGCCGGGGCGGGCCGCAGATGGTCTGCGTGCGCACCTGCGACGGCGGCTTCTTCCCGATGAAGAACCTGCCAGAGGGCCGCGGCGGCGCCGACGAGATGTGCCAGGCCCTCTGCCCCGGGACCGAGGCGCAGGCCTATTCCATGCCGTACGGCGACGATGCCCTGAAGCACGCCGCCTCGGTGAAGGGCAGCCGGGCCTACGCGAACCTCGCCAACGCCTTCAAATTCCGCAAGGAATTCGTTCCGAACTGCTCCTGCAAACCGGAGGGCAAGTCCTGGGCGCAGTCGCTGGTCAAGGCCGAGAGCATGCTGGTCCGGCACAAGGGCGACATCTTCGTGACGCCGATGCAGGCCGAGGCGCTGTCCCGGCCGAAGGTGCGCCTGACCCTCGTCGGCCGGGCCGACCGGACCGCGGCAGAACTCGCCGCCGACGCCGCCGGCCGTGCGGGCGTCGACACGAAGGGCGGCCCCGGCCGCGACGACGCGAAGGTCGAGCCCGCCGCGGCCGACGGCGCGAAAGCCGCGGAGGCGAAGCCGGATCACGTTGCCGTGCGCATCATCGCGCCCGACGTGATCGCGGTGCCCCAGCGCCTCACGCCCTGAAGCCGGTTCCGCTTCCCGGGACGCGGAACCAATCGCGGCGTCCGGTGTTCGGCTCGGCCTGAACCGAGACGAGACCGCGATGCGCCTGCTCCGCCTGATCCTCCTCACCGGCACGGTGCTGCCGGCCCTCACGCTCGTGCAGCTCGCCGATGCCGCGCCGGGCCGGATCCAAGTGGCGCAGGGCGGACCGGACGAGCGCGGTCCCCGCGGCGGCGAGCCCCCGCACGGCGGTCCGCGCCCCGAGCGGCCGCCGCAGGAGCGTCCCGGCCCGCCGGCCGAGCGCGAGCGGCCGGAGCCTCGGCCGGAGCGTGCGCCGCCGCGCGAGCGTCCCGAGCCGCCCGCCCAGCGCCAGCCGCAGGCCGAACCGCCCCAGCGGGAGCGCGCGCCCGAGCGCCGGCCGGAGCCGCCTGCGGCCCGTCCGCCGGCGCCGGATCGGCCGGACCGCCATTCGGATCGACAGCAGGAGCGGCAGCAGGAGCGGCGGGATCAGCAGCCGGATCGTCCGGATCGCGGGCCGCAGGAGCGGCCGACCCCCGGACGGCCCGCGCCCGAGCGCCAGCAGGCTCCGGATCGCGATCAGGCCCCGCCGCCCCAGGGACGCCCTGCGCCCGAGCGTCCGCCGGCGCCGCAGCAGCGCCAGGCACCGGACCGGGACCGCCCCGGCCCGGATGACCAGCCGAACCGTCCCGCGCAGCGCGACGCGGCTCCCGACCGATCCGTGCCGGATCGCGGTGCTCCGGGCCAGCGTCCGGGCGGTCCGGGTGCGCCCGGCGAGCGGCCCCAGCCGCCGAACGCGCCCCCCGGCGCACCCGGTCGGCCGGCCCAGCGCCTCGACGCGCAGCCCGAGAACCGCCAGCCAGAGAACCGCCAGCCAGAGAACCGCGCCCAGCCGAACGGCGGTCCCGGCGCCGAGCCCGGCCGGCCGCAGGCGCCCAACGCGGCCCCGGGCGTTCCGGGGCGGCCGTTCCAGCCGCAGGGGGCCCAGCCCGATGGACGGGCGCCGGCCCAGCCCAACGGCGCCCCCGCGGCGGAGCCCGCGCGGCCAGTGCCGCCCAACATGGCCCCCGGGATCCCGGGACGGCCATTCGTGCCGCCAAGCCAGGCGCCCGCTCCCGGACAGGCCCCGCCGCCCGGCGCACCGCAGCCCGGGATGGCGCCGGGCCAGCCGCCCGCGGGCGGTCCGGGCGGTCCGACCGACCCGAGCGCCTTCAACCGGTCGGGACAGCCGGGCTACGTGCCCGGCGGCTTCCGCCAGAACGACGCCGTGCGCGATTTCGAGCAGGTCCGCACCGACCGCCGCGAGTTCCGGGAGGACGGCCGGACCTATTACCGGGAGCCGGGCCGCATCATCGTGCAGGACCGCGACGGCTACCTGATCCGACACGACGAGAACGAGCGCTTCCGCACCCTGGACCCGCGCGGCTACAGGTTCGAGCGGCGGGGCGCCGACTTCTACAGCTACGTTGACCGGCCCGGCGGCGAGCAGATCGTCACCGTCACCAACGACGACGGGCGGATGCTGCGCCGCTACCTCCGCTATCGCGACGGTCGCGAGCTCATCCTGATCGACAACAGCTATGCCGGCCCGCTCCGCCCGATCTACGAGGACGTGGTGGTGCTGCCGCCCCCGGAGATCCGCATCCCGCGGGACCGCTACGTGGTGGATTACGCCCAGGCCGACGAGGCGGAAGTCTACGAGGCGCTGACGGCGCCGCCGGTGGTGCAGGTCGATCGCCGGTACACGCTCGATCAGATCCGCTACAGCCCGGACCTCCGCGCCCGGCTGCGCTCGGTCGACATCAACACGATCACCTTCGACACCGGCTCATTCACCGTCACGCCCGATCAGGCGGCCAAGCTGTCGGGGATCGCCGGCGCGATGAACCGCGCCATCCAGGCCAACCCGCGGGAGGTGTTCCTGATCGAAGGCTTCACCGACGCCGTCGGCTCAGCCCTCGACAACCTGTCCCTGTCGGACCGGCGTGCCCAGGCGGTGGCGACCGTGCTGACCGAACAGTTCCGCGTGCCGCCGGAGAACCTGACCACCCAGGGCTACGGCGAGCAGTACCTCAAGGTGAACACGCAGGGCCCGTCGCGGGAGAATCGCCGCGTCGTCGTCCAGCGGATCACGCCGCTGCTGCAGCAGGGGCCGGATCAGGGTCAGGGCCAGGCGGCACCGCCGCCGCCGCCTCGGTGAAACGGCCGCCGCGCGGGCATGTCCCGCGCGGCAGTTGACCGTCGAGCCTCCGCGCCTCACCACCGGTTGAGGACAGCGGTGCGGGACGACGATGGACAGCGAGGCGGATGGCGGGCTCATCCGGTCGGGCACACCGGTCTTCCGCCGCACGGCTCTGGCGCTGGCGGCGGCCGGCTTCTCGACCTTCGCGGTGCTCTACGCGGTCCAGCCGCTCCTGCCGATCTACGCGGACGATTTCGGCGTCTCGCCGGCCGCGAGCAGCCTCGCCCTGTCGCTGCCCTGCGGGCTGCTGGCGGTGGCGCTGCTGGTCGTCAGCCCGCTCTCGGAGATCTGGGGCCGCAAGCCGGTGATGCTGGCCTCGCTGGTCGCCTCGGCGCTGCTCACGGTCGTGGCCGCCCTGGTCCCCGGCTGGTACGGCTTCCTGGCACTGCGCGCGCTCACGGGGCTGACGGCCAGCGGCCTCCCGGCCGTCGCCATGGCCTATCTCGCCGAGGAGATGGACGCCAAGGCCATCGGCCTGTCGATGGGCCTGCTCGTCGGCGGCAACGCGCTGGGCGGCATGTCGGGCCGCCTGATCAGCGGCGTGATGGCGGATTTCGTGAGCTGGCGCGCCGGGCTCGCGGTGATAGGCGGCCTCGCGCTCGCCGCCGCGCTGGCGTTCTGGCGGTGGCTCCCGCCCTCGCGCCGCTTCGTGCCGCGCCGGCTCGCCTGGGCGGAGGTGCCGGGCAGCTTCACCCACCATTTCCGCGACGCCGGCCTGCCCTGGCTCTTCGCCGAGGCGTTCCTGCTGATGGGCGGCTTCGTCTGCATCTACAATTACATCGGCTTCCGCCTGCTCGAGCCGCCCTACGCGCTGAGCCAGGCGGTGATCGGACTGATCTTCTCCGTCTACCTCGCCGGCATGGTCAGCAGCCCGGTCACCGGCGAGCTGGCGAGCCGCTTCGGCCGCCGCCGCGTCCTCTGGGTCGCCACGGCCGTCGGCCTGGCGGGCATCGTGATGACGCTCTCGGATCACCTGCTGCTGATCCTCGCCGGCATCGTGGTGACGACGGTGGGCTTCTTCGGCGCCCACGCGGTCGCGAGCAGCTGGGTCGGGCGGCGGGCCCTGCGCGACCGGGCCCAGGCCTCGGCGATCTATCTCGGCCTCTACTATCTGGGCTCGTCGGTCCTGGGGACCGCGGGCGGCTGGTTCTTCGCCCATTCCGGGTGGAACGGCGTGGTTCTGTTCGTGGGCGGGCTGTACGGTCTGGCGCTGACGATCGCCCTGCGGCTGTCCCGCCTGCCGCCGCTCGCGACCTGAACCGGGAGATCCGCCGATGAACGCCCGCAGCCACACCCGACACGTCGTCGACCAGTTCGGCGCGCAGGCCTCCGCCTACGTGACCAGCGCCGTGCACGCGGCGGGCGCCGACCTCGACCGGATCGGCGAGCGGGTCCGCGCGCGGCCCGGCCTGCGGGTGCTCGACCTCGGCTGCGGCGGCGGCCACGTCGCCTTCGCGGCGGCGGCGGCCGGGGCCTGCGTCACGGCCTACGACCTGTCGGCCGAGATGCTGGCGGCGGTCGCCGCCGAGGCGTCGCGGCGGGGGCTCGACCGGATCGAGACCCGGCAGGGCGGCGCGGAGGCCCTGCCGTTCCCGGACGCGCGTTTCGACGCGGTCCTGACCCGCTACAGCGCCCACCACTGGCGCGACGTGCCTGCGGCCCTGGCGGAGGCGCGTCGGGTGCTGAAGCCGGACGGATTCCTCGTCGTCAGCGACATCGTCGCGCCCGAGGATCCGCTGCTCGACACGCACCTTCAGGCGGTGGAGCTGCTGCGCGACCCCTCGCACGTGCGCGACTACAGGGTCTCGGAATGGCGGGCCCTGCTGGAGGCGGCCGGCTTCGAGCCCGGCGACGCGACGCCGAGCCGGCCGCGCATGGAGTTCGCGAGCTGGATCGCCCGGATGCGGACGCCGGAGACCCACGTCGCGGCGATCCGGGCGCTGCAGGTCGCGGCGCCCGCGGAGGTCGCGGCGCATTTCGGCATCGAGGCCGACGGCAGCTTCCTGCTCGATGCCGCGCTGATCGAGGCGCGCCCCCGACCCGGCCGCTGAACCGCCGCCGAACGGCCCAGGATTACGAACGCCGGCGGGGCTGTCCGGGCCGGGTCGCTCAGGCGGCCGCGCCGGAGAGCCGGCGCGCCGCCCGCTCCCGCCCGATCAGCGGCAGCAGGCCGGCGAGGTCCGGCCCGTGCTCGAGGCCGGTCAGCGCGAGCCGGAGCGGCATGAACAGGCCGCGGCCCTTGGCGCCGGTGCGAGTCCGGATCTCGGTCGTCCACGCCTTCCAGGTCTCCGGGCCGAACGGCCCGGGGGGCAGGGTCTCGATGGCGGCCGCGATCACGGCAGGCTCGGTGAGCACCGGCTCGACCGGACCGGTCACGACCCGCCACCACGGCGCCGCCTCCGGAACCCGGCTCAGGTTGGCGCGCACCGCGAGCCAGAAGGCCTCGGCCCGGTCCTCAGGGATCCCGAGATCCGCGAGGCGCGCGGCCGCCTCCCGGTACGGCATGGCGTGGATCAGGCGGGCGTTGAGGCCGTCGAGCTCCGCCGGGTCGAACCGGGCCGGCGCCCGCGAGATCTCCCCGAGATCGACGAGGCCCGCGAGGGTGTCGAGGTCGGGCACCGCCCGGACCGATTCGGCCGAGCCGGTCAGCACCGCCAGCGAGCGCACCGCCGCGGGCTCGTAGCCGGCCTCGCGCAGGCCGCGCAGCGACAGGTGGCCGAGGCGCTTCGACAGGCCCTCCCCGTCGGCGGTCGTCAGCAGGTTGTGGTGGCCGAAGACCGGAACGGCCGCGCCCAGGGCCTCGAAGATCTGCACCTGCACGCCGGTGTTCGTGACGTGGTCCTCGCCGCGGATCACGTGGGTGATGCCGAGATCGGCGTCGTCCACCACCGACGGCAGCGTGTAGAGGTAGCTGCCGTCGGCGCGGATCAGCACCGGATCCGACAGGGACGCGCAGTCGACGTGGGCCGGGCCGCGGACGAGATCGTCCCAGCCGACGGTCCGCGCCTCCAGCAGGAACCGCCAGTGCGGCCGCCGGCCCTCGGCCTCGAGCGCCGCCCGCTCGTCGCCGGTGAGCCGCAGCGCCGCCCGGTCGTAGATCGGCGGTTGGCCGCGCCCGAGCTGGCGCCTGCGGCGGCGCTCCAGCTCCTCCGGGGTCTCGTAGCAGGGGTAGAGCCGGCCCGCTGCGCGCAGGCGGTCGGCGGCGGCGTCGTGCTGCGCCGTGCGGGCGCTCTGCCGGGCGAACAGGTCGGGCACGATGCCGAGCCACGCGAGATCCTCGCCGATCGCCTCGGCGAAGGCCTCGGTGGAGCGCTCCGCGTCGGTATCGTCGAGGCGGAGCAGGAAGCGGCCGCCGGTCCGGCGGGCGAACAGGGCGTTGAGCAGGGCCGGCCGGGCGTTGCCGATATGGAGATACCCGGTCGGCGAGGGTGCGAAGCGGACGAGAGTCATGGTCCGCTCTCTAGCCGATCTCCGCGGGAATGTGCGCGGGACTTCACGATCACACCGGCCCGATGCGTGACGCCGCGGAGCCCGCTACCCAGGACGCCGGAAACCCGTCAGAAGGGCGCGCGTGGTGCGGTGCAGGATGTGAGCGGCATGGCGACGGACGAGACGGCCGACATCGTGGTGGTCGGCGGCGGGATGGTCGGCCTCGCCAGCGCCGTCGCGCTGAGGGATCGCGGGCTCGACGTGGTCCTGCTGGATCCCGGCGAGGCGCGAGCCCGGACCTCCTACGGCAATGCCGGCGTGGTCAGCCGCGGCTCGATCCTGCCGATGTCGAGCCCGGCCCTGTGGGGCAAGCTCCCGGCCTACCTGCGCAACGCCGATCGCGGCCTGAGGCTGCACTACGCGCATCTCCCGCGAATCTTGCCCTACACGGCGCATTTTCTCGCGGCTGCGCGCGTATCCCGCTGGCACCGCGCGGCCGCGGCGCTGCTGCCGCTGACCAGCGCCGCCTATCCGGCCCACGAGCGGCTGGCGGCCCGGGCCGGCACCGGCGACCGGCTGCAGCGGACGGGCTGGATCAAGGCCTACCGCACCGAGGCGGCCTTCGCGGCCGCCGCCCTGGAGCGCGAGATCCTGGCCGCGCACGGGGTCGCGTTCGACATCCTCGACAGGGCGGCGCTGCAGGCCGTCGAGCCGGCGCTGGTGCGGCCCTACGCGCGGGCCATGCTGCTCACCGAGACGTGATCGACG
>Ga0075444_10000503_pt1 | contig 23197 bp, 20 predicted proteins | sample CoawatmetaG01DNA_FD_76836 | JGI IMG/M metagenome (GOLD analysis project Ga0075444, IMG submission 76836) | Marine microbial communities from the West Antarctic Peninsula - Coastal water metaG017-DNA | ecosystem: Environmental > Aquatic > Marine > Coastal | place: Atlantic Ocean: West Antarctic... | reverse complement strand
CATGAAAGCTTACTTGATGCATCAACTTTCATAGCAACTATTGAAAAAAGACAAGGGTTAAAGGTTGCTTGTATTGAAGAAATTGCAGTTGATAAAGGGTATATTTCAAATGAGCAATTTAAAAACTTAGCTCTTAAATCTAGCGATAATCAATATGGTCGTTACTTAGTAAATATTGCAAAAAATATACCTTGAAATACATACGTCAAAAAATTCCTGATTTATTAGTCATTGAGCCTTCTATCCATAAAGACCTTCGTGGATATTTTTTTGAAACTTTCAGGCAAAATTTTTTAGAGCAAATAACAGGATCAAAAATAAATTTTGTGCAAGACAATGAGTCCATGTCTTCTAAGGGAATTCTACGAGGACTGCATTATCAAATTCCTCCATTTAGCCAGAGTAAGCTAGTCAGAGTAATCTCTGGAAGTATTTTAGATGTAGCAGTTGATATTAGAAATAATAGTCCAACTTTTGGCATGCATATTGCTGTTGAGCTTAATCAATCAAATAAGTATCAGTTATTTATTCCAAAGGGTTTTGCGCATGGTTTTTTAGTTCTAAGTGACTCAGCAATTGTTTGTTATAAAACAGATAATTATTATTCTAAAGATAGTGAGCGAGGTATTGCCTATAATGATAACAAGCTGGCTATTGATTGGAGGCTTAAATTAAATGAAATATTAGTGTCAGATAAGGATAAAGTGAATCCTAATTTCTCCTTTAAAAAACAATACTTTTAATTTTTTAATAATGAAAATATTGGTACTTGGAAAAAATGGCCAGCTAGGGCAATCAATTAAAAAAGTTGTTTCAACAACAAGCATTCTAAACGAATATATTTTTCTTGGCAGGGATGAACTTGATATAACTAATAAAAAGGATATCTCAGATTATTTTAATAATAATAATATTAAAATTATTATTAATTGTTCAGCTTATACCAATGTTGATAAAGCTGAAAAAGATAAATTAATAGCAAATCAAATTAACCATCTTGCAGTCAAGCATATAGCAATTATAGCTAATAAAAAAAATATTAAATTTATTCATATCTCTACAGATCAAGTTTTTGACGGGAAGAAGAAGGGTTTTTATTATGAGGATGATGAGACAAATCCAGTAAACATCTATGGCAAAACAAAACTGGCTGGTGAAAAGGCAATTTTATTTGCACTACCCTTCAATGGGATGATTATTAGAACTAGCTGGCTATATTCTGAGTATAGAAAAAATTATGTAAAAAATATGATTACTCTTGGTAAAGAAAAAAATGAATTAAGTGTTGTTATAGATCAAATTAGTAGCCCCACATTTAGTAATGATCTTGCAAAATTAATTATAGTAATAATAGATAATGATATTTTTAAAAAATACAATAATAAAACCCAAATATATCATTTTGCAAATGAAGGCTTTTGTAGTCGTTATGATTTCTCAAAAAAAATTTTTGAATTAACTAATAGTAGTTGTAATTTAAGTCAAATTTACTCTTCAGAGTTCCCTAGATTGTCTGAGACACCAAAAAATACTATATTAAGTAAGGATAAAATTAAAGAGGTATTAAATATTAAAATTTCTAGTTGGGAAGATTCTCTTTCAAAATGTATTAAATTAATGAGTGCTCATTAATAAATTTTCAATCATCAAGAATCTATATATTATTTTAAGGACGAAAAAACTGTTTTAATTGCTCGATAGTTTAAAATAATCATTTAGATGATCTAAATATCTAATTGGGTAACTATAAGTTTATTGTTGCCCTCCTTAAATTATTACTCATTAATTTTATATGTCAAATAGAAAAATAGCAGTAATAGGGCTGGGTTACGTTGGACTTCCTCTGGCTGTTGAGTTTGGAAAAAAAAGAGATACAATTGGTTTCGATATTAATAAATCGCGAATTAATGAATTATTAAGTGGCAATGATCACACTCTTGAAATAACATCTGCTGAGCTTCTTAAATCAAAGTATTTGAGTTTCACTAGTGATATTAAAGATATTCAGGATTGTTCTATTTATATTATTACAGTACCAACTCCTATAGATAAAAATAAAGAGCCTGACTTGTTTCCACTTAAAGAGTCAAGTAGGGCAGTTGGAAAAGTTATTAAACAAGGTGATATTATTATTTATGAATCCACTGTATATCCTGGAGCAACTGAAGAAGTATGTGTTCCAATTCTTGAAAAAAATTCAGGGCTAAAATATAACAAAGGCTTCTATTGTGGGTATTCTCCTGAAAGAATTAATCCTGGAGATAAAAAGCATCGCTTAATTGATATAAAAAAAATTACTTCTGGTTCCAATCCAGAAATTGCAGATTTTATTGATAATTTATATAATGAAATAATTACTGCGGGTACTTTTAGAGCGCAAAGTATTAGAGTTGCCGAAGCGGCAAAAGTAATAGAGAATACGCAAAGGGATGTAAATATTGCCTTAGTTAATGAACTTGCATTAATTTTCAATAAATTAGGAATTGACACTGAGGAGGTTTTAAAAGCTGCAGAATCGAAGTGGAATTTCTTATCCTTTCGACCTGGGCTTGTAGGGGGTCATTGTATTGGAGTAGATCCATACTATTTGACGCAAAAAGCCCTGGCTGTTGGATATAACCCAAAAATGATTTTAGCTGGGAGAAGGCTTAATGATTCAATGACAACTCAGGTTTTAAACCAAGTATTTGAATTAATGGAAGATAAGAATATTAAAATACACCAATCTAATATTTTAATTATGGGACTAACATTTAAAGAGAATTGCCCTGATATTAGAAATACTCTGGTTGCCAAGTTAGTCAAAGAATTCGAAGTATTAGATTGTAATGTTGATGTATTTGACCCTTGGGTTGATAAAGACGAAGCTGCTAAAGAATATCAAATCCAGCTCATAAATGAACCATTTACTGGAAAATATGATGCTATTATTTTAGCCGTTGCTCACGATGAATTTAAAGCACTTAAAGTTGAGAAAATTAAGAGTTTTGGTAAAGAAAATCATGTAATTTATGACTTAAAGTATTTATTGCCTGCAGAATATTCTGACGGTAGACTTTAGCCATGAATCTTTATATCCCTGTTGAGGTTAAGGATCGTGAGCTTTATGCGAAGCTATTGCTTACTAAATACGCTGTGGAGAGAGATTTTAACGTAATACTAGGAAAAAAAAATGATTTAAATCGTTTGATTTTGAGTATGCCTAAAGGCATATATTATGGGCTAGGAATTGCAGAAAATTATAATGATTTTTTTGAAAAATTATCGAAATTAGGCCATCTTGTTGTGGTTGGTGAAGAAGAAGGTCTGATAACTTATTCAGATGAAATGTATTTAGATATGAGGATTTCGCCTAAAACCATCAAACATGTTGATTTAATTTTTACATGGGGCATGGAAAACTTTAATATTATAAATCAAGGTAGAAAAAATATCACATCGAAGCTTCGAGTTACAGGTAATCCAAGGCTTGATTTATTAAAGCCAAATTTTTCTGGAGTCTACCAAAATAATATTAACTCAATAAGAGGAAAATATAATGAGTTTATCCTAGTTTGTACAAGCTTTCCATCATGCAATCATTTTATAAAAGATATAAATTATGTGCAGTCCCTTATCGATAAAAAAACACTAAAAGATAAAAAAAGTATTAAAAACTTTAAAAAATACCAAGAAGTTAAGTCAAAAACATTCAGATCTTTTGTTGAGGTAATTCCTGAATTGGCTGCTGCTTTTCCTGACACTGATATTATAGTCAGACCTCACCCATCAGAAAGTAAGGAAATTTATGAAGTTCTAGCTGATAAATGTAAAAATGTTTTCGTGGAAAGTAGGTTTTCAGTGCATCCTTGGATATTATGCTCAAAGGCAGTTATTCATCATTATTGTACAACCTCTATTGAAGCATTTGCGGCAGGCATCCCAAGGTTTTCTTTACGTCCTCTTGCTGATACTTATAGTGAAAAAGAAATCCCATTTAAATGCTCCCACGAATTCAAAACATCTAGTAACTTAATAGAAGGAATTAAGAGCACATTATTTAAAAATTTAGAAATTAAAGATGAGTCCAAGATGAGACAAGATTATGAGCATTATGTTTTAAATATGGGAAAAACTATTTCCTCAGATTTAATTATTAATGAAATTATTAATTATATAAAAATTAATCCAAAAAAAAATAGCATTAAAGATTTTTTTATATTTCAATCTATTAAAGAATTTAAGGGAAGAGTGGAGTTTCTCTTAAGAAAAATTATTAGAAATTTTTTTATGAAAAATCATTCTAGCGCTGATTATACTAACCATAAATTTGATGCACTTTCATTAAGTGAGATTGAAGAAGTACTTCATTTCTATTCAAAAAATGATAATGCTGGATTTAAGTGCAGAAGAATTGACAAACATTTTGTAAAAATTACTAAGAGTAGTTAATGATCAGCCAAATGAATAATTTTTTTGTTTTTCTTAAGAAAATTAATTATCTTATTGGTAATGATCGAAGAAAGCTCCTTTGGCTTGTGCCACTCTTTCTTCTGTCTTCTGTATTAGACCTTATAGGAATTGGATTGATTGTGTCCTTTGTCTCTTTATTAATTAATGGGGAGTCATTAGAGCTTGTTCGATTTTTTAATCTTGGCAAATACCAACTGAGTTCCCATGACCTGATTATTATTTTTAGCTTTTTTTTGTTCTTATTATTTTTAGTTAAGGCAATTACTTCTATTTATGTAAATAAAACAATCCTTAAGATTTGTTTTAATTATGGTGTAAGGCTTAGATCTTATTTAATTTGTATTTATCAAGATATGAGCTATAGCGAATATGCAAGTAGAAATAGCTCAGAATACGTTTATAACGTTCAAACTCTAGCAGGGCAATTTTCAACCTCAATTGTACAGTCAATTCTCAGAATCATAAGTGAAGGTATAGTTGGCATTCTTATATTAATTTTTCTAGCAATAAATATGGGTGTTGCCTTTTATATATTTCTTTTATTGCTAATACTTTCAGGATATTTTTACGATAGGTCTTTTAAGAAAAAAAATAATGAGTATGGGGTAATTGTTAATTCTTCATCAACACAGATGATACAAAGTATCCAAGAGGCTATGCATGGATACAAAGAAAATCATATTTATGGAATAACTGGCTACTTTAATAATTTAGTTCATACTTTTGCCAAAAAACTTGCAATAGCAAGAGTTAGATCCAATGTAATTGTTACTTCATCAAGATATGTTGTTGAGTTAGTAGTAATTACCTTTATAGCATTAGTTGCTGTTGTTTCAGTTTTCTTAGGAAAAGATACAATTTATATTATTTCAACTATTACTATGTTCGGAGTTGCTTCTCTAAGATTAATGCCTTCAACAGTTCAAATTTTAGTAAGTTTTGGCAATATTAGATATGGTAAAAATTCAGTAGATAAATTATATGTAGATCTTAAAAAATATTCTACTACCAACAATGACTTTAATAACTACCAAATCCCATCTGCTGTAGTTGATAAAAAAAATATTGATGATCTAACTAATAATTTTGAATCGTTAAAGTTGGAAAAAATTGATTTTTCTTATTCAATTGGTAGCCCAGTAATATTTGAAAATATCAATCTTGAAATTAAAAAAGGTGAAATGGTTGGCATAATTGGATCATCTGGATCAGGAAAAACAACTCTAATGGACCTTCTCTTGTGCTTTTTAAAACCAAATAATGGGGGCATTTTATATAATAATAATCCAATTAGTCAGACTGCTAGTGAGTGGACTTCTCAAGTTGCTTATATTCCTCAAGAGGTGTTTGTGCTAGATACATCGCTCAAGAATAATATTGCACTTGGAGTTGTAGAGAGTGAGATTGATCATAAGCAGGTAGAGTTAGCAATTAAACAGTCTAAATTAAATAGCCTTATTGATAAACTAGACAATGGTTTAGATACCTATATTGGTGAGCGAGGGGTTCGCTTATCTGGAGGGGAAAGACAACGTATAGCTTTAGCAAGAGCCATTTATCATAAAAGAGATATTCTTTTAATGGATGAGTCTACAAGTGCTCTTGATATGGAAACTGAAGAGCAAATTCTTGAAGAAATAAAAAGTCTCAAAGGGCTTAAAACTTTCATTATTGTAGCCCACAACTATGCTACTTTAAAATACTGTGATGTTATTTATGAGGTTACGGCTAAAGGTCTTATAAATAGAGGAAAGTATGATGATATCAAATAAAGAATACTAACTGATAATAGCTCAAAATTTAACAAAAGGTAAATATGAAAAAAGTAAAAATATATGGTGCTGGATCAATTGGAAATCATTTGGCACAAGCCTCTAGGCGAATGGGCTGGAGCGTTGATATTTGTGATATAGATGATGAGGCTTTAAATCGTACAAAAAATGAAATCTACCCTTCAAGATACGGTAATTGGGACAATCAAATAAACCTTTATAATAATCAAAAAGCTCCAGTTGGTGGTTATGACTTGATTGTTATTGGAACTCCTCCTGATAGCCATATGAAACTTGCTAGGTCTGCTGTTAAGGAGGGTGCAAAAGCGGTCTTAGTAGAAAAGCCATTATGTTCTCCAGATTTAAGTGGAGCTAAAGAATTATTTGAAGAGGCAAGAGTGGCAAATTGCTTGGTATTTGTTGGCTATGATCATGCGATTTCTAAATCTGCTCTTAAAATGTCAAATTCTCTTAATAATAAAGCTATGGGTAGAATTAATACTCTTGATGTTGAATTTCGTGAGTATTGGGGAGGAATATTTCAAGCACATCCATGGCTAGATGGGCCTTCTGATACTTATCTTGGCTACTGGGAAAAGGGTGGGGGTGCATGTGGAGAGCATTCGCATGCAATAAATTTATTCCAAAGTTTTGCTCATGAGGCTGGTATTGGAAGGGTGAATGTAGTTTCTGCTTGCATGGACTATATAAAAGAAGGTGTTCTTGATTATGACAGTATATGTTTAATGAATCTTCAAACTGAGCAAAATATTATAGGCAGAGTGGTTCAAGATGTTATTACAAAGCCAACAAGAAAATGGGCTAGAGCTCAGTGTGAAAATGGTTATTTAGAGTGGTTTTGTGGAAATAAGCCAGGAGTTGATTCCGTTATTTATGGAGAAGATAATACTGAAGTCGAGGTTGAAGAGGTTCTTAAAACAAGGCCAGATGATTTTTTTCAAGAATTACAACATATAAGTTCAGTGCTTGAGAACAATGAGCTATATAATAAATCACCTATTAAGCTTGAAAGAGGTCTGGAGACAATGTTGGTAATTGCAGCAGCCCACCTCTCTGCGCAAAATAATTGTCCAGTAACTATTGACTATTCAAAGGGATATTCTTTGAAGGCGCTTTCTTTTTAAATAATATTCAATTAATATGAAAAATTTTGATTTCAATGATTTATTTGTACTGGATTTAGCTAACAATCACCAAGGTAATCTTAAGCATGGCTTGAAAATTATTCAAGAATGCTCAAAAATGGTACATAAGCACAATATAAGGGCTGCAATAAAGTTCCAATTTAGACAGTATGAAAGCTTCATTCACCCTAATCACAAAAAAAATAGTGATAATAAGCATATCCCAAGGTTTCTTTCAACGCAACTTAGTCAAAAAGAATGGGAAATTTTATTTAAAGCAGTTAAAAATGAAGGGTTGCTCACAATGTGTACGCCTTTCGATAATGAATCAGTGCCCATAATTTCTGATATGGGGTTTGATATTATTAAGGTTGCAAGTTGTTCAGCAAAGGACTGGCCATTATTGGAAGATATTGCCTTTGCTTCACTTCCAGTTGTTGCTTCCACTGGTGGGCTAAAAATTAATGATGTTGATAACTTAGTAAGTTTTTTTGAGCATCGAGGAGTTGCTCATGCTCTCATGCATTGCGTTTCAATTTATCCAATTCCACAAGATGACTTTCATTTAAATCATATTGATACACTAAGAAAAAGATATAAAAAAACCGTAATTGGTTGGTCTACTCATGAAGACCAGGATGACACTGTTCCAATTCAAATAGCCATGGCAAAAGGTGCAAAAATGTTTGAGAGGCATGTTGGGCTGGATACTGATGAAGTGAAATTAAATGTGTATTCTTCAAGGCCTAAGCAGCTTGATAAATGGTTTGAAGCCTATAGATATTCTGAGATTTTATGTGGCTCATCTACTCATCGACCAATCACTGCCGTTGAGCAAGAATCATTAGATGGGCTTCAAAGAGGTATGTTTGTAACAAATGATATTGAAGCCGGCGTAATCCTTTCTGCAAGTGATGTCTACTTTGCAATGCCATTTGTTTCTGGACAGCTTTCAAGTGAAAATTGGATTGAGAATGGAATCCATACCAGGGGCACTATTAAAAAAGATGCTCCAGTATTCCCTTCTGATGTAGATATAGATTCCTCAAATAAATACAAAGTTTTAAAGGATGCGATTCACGAAGTGAAAGCAATGCTGAATAATGCTTCAATTACCCTTAATAGTGAATTCAATATTGAGTTTTCACACCATCATGGAATTGAGAATTTTAGAGAGGTTGGTGCGTTAATTATTGATTGTGTTAATCGTGAGTATTGCAAAAAACTTATTGTTGTTTTGCCTGGACAAAAACATCCATCGCATTTTCATAAGCGCAAAGAAGAAACCTTTCAGTCATTGAGTGGTGATTTTGAATATATTCTTGATGGAAGAAAAAAAGTTTTAAAACCTGGTGAGACAGCTTTAGTTCAGCCTGGTGTATGGCATGAATTTTGGTCAAAAGATGGCTGTATTGTTGAAGAAATTTCTACTACACACTATAACGATGATTCGACTTATAGTGATAAAAAAATTAATGATCTTAAGAGAAGTCAAAGAAAAACTGTAGTTAAGAATTGGGGTCGATTTGAATTAATTGAAAATTAAAGTGTTATGATCAAATATGCAGTTTTTGATTTTGATGGAACATTAGTAGATTCCAATAATATTAAGTTAAATGCTTTTTTTCAGGTTACTAACAACCTTCCGAATTCAAAAGCAATAATTGAAGAAATTCTTTCAAGAGATGTGGGTGATAGAAACACTATCTTTGAATTTTTTTCACACGCAATGTATAGTGAACATGGAATTTCTGTAAATATTAATGACCTTATTAGTAATTACACTTTGTTATGTGAGGATGAGGTTTCACAAGCAATAAGTACGAAAGACTCAGATGAGTCTCTTGAAAAACTTCTATCAATGGGTATAAAGATTTTTATAAGTTCTGCAACACCTGAACAAACTTTAAATATTATTGTTAATAAAAGAGGGAATAGCCATTTATTTAATGGAATATATGGAAGTCCAAATAGCAAGGAAATGCATATTCATAATATTAGGAGGTTATTTCAGTGCCACTCCTCTGAAATTATCTATGTAGGAGATAGTGAGGTAGATAGACTGGCTGCATTACGCACAAATTGCCATTTTTTTGGTATTGGACATGATTTTTCAAGATTTAGCATTAAGCCCCAAGTTCTTAGAGAGACATTACATGATTTACCCAAATGGGTAAGCACTTTTACCTGATATGTATAATTACCTATCTTTTGCATACTTTTACTAGTCTAATATGGTTTACTAAATGCTTAAGTATTTAAATAAAGTTTTAACTTAGCCTTATTATAATTATCTTTAAAAATTGATTAATAACTTAAAAATATTAACTGTAATCCCTGCTAGAGGTGGTAGTAAAGGGATACCTTTAAAAAATTTATCGCTTATTGGCGATAAATCTATAGTTGAATTGGCTGCAATTGTAGCTAGTAAAATTACTTTGCTTGATCGTATTATTGTTTCAACAGATAGTCAGAAGATAGCAGATGCTGCTATTAAGGGCGGTGCTTCAGCACCCTTTATGAGGCCAGATTATTTATCAGGGGATCAAATTTCTGATTTGGAAGTTTTAACGCATGCACTGAATGAAATGGAGTTAAAAGATAGCTGCGTGTATGATCTTATCATTATGCTTCAGCCAACCTCTCCACTGAGAACAGAGCTACAAGTAATTCAAACTATTGAGAAATTAATTGCAAAAGACTTTGATGCTGTTTGGACCATTTCTGAAACTGATACTAAGTCTCATCCATTAAAGCAATTAATTATTGATGAAGAGACTGTAAATTACTATGACAAAGATGGGAAGGATATAATCGCAAGGCAGCAACTAAAACCTGTATATCACAGGAATGGAATAGCTTATGCAATTACAAGGAATTGTTTAATTAATAAAAAGTCTATTATGGGAGATAAGACTGGATACTTGATATGTGAAGGGAATAACATCAGCATTGATACAGAGTCAGATTTAGATTTTGCACGACAGTTTTTTACAAATCTAAATAAATGATTTTTTTCTCTTTTTTGATAAGATGGCTAGTCCGTCACAGGCTAATTGAATTTTTATCAATGTTCAAGGCATATTCGCTAATTTCAAAAATTGCTATTTTTTCTACTAGAAAAATTAATAATGGCAGCTCATTAAACGTTCTTTGTATTGGAAGGGCAATATTTGATGAAGAGATTGAAGAAATGTCTAATAATAGTGGTAAGGTTAACTATTTAGTAATACCAAAAATAATATTTATCTCAATTTTTCATTTTCATTTTCATTGGAAAGATTTTGATCATATCAATTATCATGCTGATAAAAACCTGGACTTTGAAAAAAAAGCGTATAAAAATTTTCTTGATAATTTTTTAACTAGTTTATTTAAAGATCTGAGTATTGATGCAGTAATATCTGCAAATTATGTATATTCATGGCAGCAAGAATTGGCAACAATTTGTCTTGAAAGACAGATACCTTTTATCGTCCTTCACAAAGAAGGGATGACCTCTCCAAGTCAATATAAAAATTTAGTCGATACCTATACTAATGGTAAATTTATAGGCTCAAGGATGCTTGTTTACAATGATAATATTAAAAATGCCTTACTCGATGCAAATATTAAAGGAATTACAAAGAATAATATAGTGACTGTAGGAGTTCCTAGGTTTGATAAATATTCTTCTATTGGGGCTATTGGAGGGGATGTAGTTTTCTTTTCTTTCTATATGGAAGATAAGCTTAGACATATCTCATTATCAGAGACAGCCAAAAGTGAACTTCTAAACAAATCAATCAACTTTCATTTAGAAATAATGAAATTTGCTAAACAGTCGCAACATATAAATGTGACAATAAAGACAAAAGGTGGCAAGAGATATTTAGATTATGTCCTGAATATAGCAAAAAGTAATAGGCTCGAGAATCTTCATAATTTAAAAATTACAAATATGGGGACTCCTTATGAATTAATTCAAGATGCATTTTTAGTTGGCGGGCTTAACTCTTCAGTTTTATTGGAAGCTATGCTTGCAAAAAGACAAGTTTTTATGCCTAATTTTAAAAATAGTTTATTTGAAGATTATTTTATTGGTAATGAGGATGTTGTAAATTATGTGCGCTCATCTGAAGATTTAATTAAGTGTGTCAATGAGCTTTCAAATAAAGAGTATTCAAAAGAGAGAGGTAACCTTTTTCTTAAAGAGTTTATTTCAATCCCTGATGGGATGTCTAGTAATCGAGCCGAGAATGAAATAATATTAACTATCAAGAATAAGTTATGATTCGTTATTTCACTAAAACAATTCTAAGATATATATTTGTGATGCTAAGTTTTCCAATAGCTGGTAGCGCTTTTTTTCTAAGAATTATAGGGCTTATCCCTGGTTTTAATTATAAAGTTTTGAGAAACTACAGTCAAATTATTAAAATAAAAGAAGGATTAAGAAACGAAGGTAAGAGTGTTGGACACGCTGTACAAAGTAAAATAGTAGCTCTTTTTTTCTTTAAATTACAGTTATTAAGGTTATCACTAAAAAAAGGAGAATCTTTAACAGCTGAACATTTCTTTTTAAATAGGCCTTTAAATGATGTGAAGCTCCTTCTGCAACTTTGTAAGGATTATGTCACTATATCTGAAGGAGATTTAATCTTTGACCCAGGGTGTGGTACAGGAAAGCACTTATTTTATTTGATTGATTACTATAATTGTCGAGGTATAGGGGTTGATGTCTATGGACCAGCAATAAATGTTGCAAAAAGAGCAAACTTTGGAAACCATGTAACTTTTTTCAATAAGTCAATGATAGATTCTGATTCAAGTAAACAAGTACTTCCAAGTAGCTGTGACTATATTTTTATTAATAGCTGGCTTAATCATGTTTATATGTATCCTGGCTATAATCAAATGATTGAAAAATTACTTAAGAGTTGTCGCTTTATGTTGGTCATAAATTCAGTAAAATTCGAATTAGAAAGTCTAATTCCAAATGCAGAAATATTGGTGTTTGAGATACATGATAATGCGCAATATGCTCTAATTAAGGGGAAATTATGAAAAATGCAAAGAGTTGGAAAAATAAAAAAGTATTGATTACTGGTGTTTGTGGAACCATAGGTGCAGAGTTAGTAAGGCAATTAAGTCAAACTGACGTTGACTATATTGTTGGTATTGATAATAGTGAAACTGAATTGTTTTTCATATCTGAGCAATATAATTCTGTTAAAAATATTGATTTCTTTTTATGCGATCTTAGAGATGCAAAGGGCTTAAACCGTGTGATGCATGGTATCGATATTGTTTTGCATGCCGCAGCTTTAAAGCATGTAGTTTTGTGTGAGCAATCACCACGAGATGCCGTTTCTACTAATATTCAAGGAATGATTAATATTATAGATGCAGCAGAGCTGAATCAAGTTGAACGCTTTATTTTTACATCCTCAGACAAGGCAGTTAATCCTACTAATGTTATGGGTACGACCAAATTAATGGGCGAGCGATTAATTACAGCAGCTAATGTTCATAGAAGAGATGAGAGTGGAACAATATATGCATCAACTCGATTTGGAAATGTTTTAGGTTCTCGTGGTTCAGTTATTCCAATTTTTAAGAAACAGATAACTAATGGTGGGCCTGTTACATTAACAGATAAAAGTATGACAAGATTTGTAATGACTGTTAAAGAAGCCGTATCTCTTGTTATTGAGTCTGTTTTTATAGCTAAAGGTGGGGAAGTTTTTGTTACAAAAATGCCTGTAATAAAAATACTAGATTTGGCAGAAGCGATGATTGAAATTCTGGCTAATAATGCTAAAGAAATTAAAATTACAAATGTTGGTTCAAAGCCAGGTGAAAAAATGTATGAAGAATTAATGAATGAAGAGGAAGTTAGACGTACGATAGAGTTAAAAAACTTTTATGCTGTATTGCCTGCCTTCAAAGGCATATACAACAATATTCATCATGACTATGATGAAATAGTCAATAAGAATATTAACCAGCCATATAACTCTCATAGTGAAAAAAGTATTTTAAAAGAAGAGTTAAAGAATTATCTGATTGATAATCAGATAATTTAAGGAGCACCTCTTGCGAATTTTAATACTTGGTGGAGATGGATATTTAGGATGGCCAACTGCTATGCATTTTTCTGCTAGAGGAGATGATGTATGTGTTGCAGATAATTATTTACGTAGACAACTCTCAAAAGAGACTGATTCAGAGCCTTTATTTTCAGTTCCAGAGCTAAATGAAAGGGCTAGAATTTTTGAAGAGCTATCAGGAAACAAGATTGAAGTAAAAATTGGAGATTGTTCTGACTATAGTTTTCTACTAAGTCTAATAAAAAATTTCAAACCAGAGACTATTATCCATTATGCTGAACAACCTTCTGCGCCTTATTCTATGAGTAACTATAAGTCAGCATATTTGACTTTTAAAAATAATCTAGATACAACTTTTAACCTCATTTGGGCTGTTAAGGAATTAGCGCCTAAATGCCATATTGTAAAGCTTGGAACAATGGGGGAATATGGAACACCAAATATAGATATAGAGGAAGGTTGGATAAATATTAATCATAATGGTAGAAATGATACTTTCCTTTATCCAAGGCAAGCTGGAAGTCTTTATCATACTACCAAAGTATTAGATACAGATCTTCTTTGGTTTTATGTCAGAACAAGCAATCTATGTGTTACTGATTTAATGCAAGGGCCAGTTTATGGTTTAAGTACAAAAGAGGCTAATTTAGATTTTCAACTTTCACCTTTCTTTAATTATGATGATATTTTTGGAACAGTTGTAAATCGCTTTGTAACCCAAGCTGTAGCTAATATTCCTTTGACGATTTATGGAAAAGGGAAGCAAATAAGAGGCTATCTTAATATTAAAGACACATTACAGTGCATTGAATTAGCGGTTGATAATCCTCCAGAACTTGGAGAGCTAAGAGTGTTAAACCAATTTACTGAGCAATTTAGCGTTAATGAAATTGCAGCCCTTGTCCAAGCTGCTGGATCTAAACTAGGGCTAGATGTTAAAATTCAATCAATAATAAACCCTCGTCAAGAAAAAGAAGAGCATTATTACAATCCAAAGCATTCTGGCCTAGTTGAATTGGGGTTGAAGCCACATCTTTTATCAAATAAAGTCCTTATTGAAATGATGGAGATAATTCTTCCTTTCAAAGATAAGATTGATATAAACAAAATTATGCCAAGAGTAAATTGGGAGTCATAAAGAATATGAATGATTACGCATCAGAATTTAGTATTAATGGCTGCCTAATTGGTATGAATCACCCCGTATATATCATTGCAGAAGCCGGTATTTCACATTTTGGAGATGAAAATAAGGCGTATAGATTAGTTGATTTAGCGGTTGAATCTGGCGCAGATGCTGTAAAGTTTCAAATTTATGATGTTGACGCGATGATTTCAAAAGTGTCGGCAGATTGGAAAACCAGGCTAGGGTCAAGGCAGTTAGATTATGCTGCTTTTGAAAGAATACAAAAATATTGTGATAACAAAAATATTACTTTTTTTGCTACAGCTCATGATCAGCCATCACTTGATTTTCTTGTAAGTCTCAATGTACCTGCTTATAAAATTGGATCAGGAGAGGTTGGAAATTGGCCGTTCATAGAAGCTGTTGCGAATTTAGGTAAGCCATTAATATTTTCCACAGGAATGTACAAAATTGAACAAATAAGTGAGGCTCTTGAAATTATTTCAGGAACAAATAATAAAGATATTGGAGTCCTTCATTGCGTAACAGAATACCCAGCGCCTGTTAAAGACATAAGTTTAAAAAATATAAATTTAATTGCTAAAAATTTCGATGTTATTTCAGGCTATTCGGATCATACTGAGGGTTATCATATACCATTGGCTGCAATTGCTATGGGTGCAAAAATTATTGAAAAACATATAAGTCTTGACTTTAATGTACCAAATGCCCAAGATTGGAAAGTTTCTTGTGGCCCTCATGATTTGGCTCTCTTTATTAAGCAAGCTAGAGATATAGAGGCTGCATTAAGTCTTAGGGAGGATGGTCCAACTAAGGGTGAAAGAGATAGCTTAATATGGGCTAGTAAAAGTTTAATTGCTAAAAAAAATATAGAAACTGGTTCAGTAATTTCAATTGAAGACTTAGTATCAAAAAGGCCAGGTACTGGAATTTCACCTTCAATGATTATGGATTTAGTAGGGCGAACAGCGAAAAAAAATATACAGATCGATGAAGTTATTAAATGGGAGTTTTTAAGTTGAAAAAGAGAAAGATATGCATCGTTTTAACTACTCGTGGAAATTATGCAAAGATGAAGTCTGTGATTCATGAAATACAGAAACAACCCAATTTAGAACTGCAAGTTATTATTGGTGGTATGGTGGTTCTTGAAAAGTATGGCCGTCTTCTCCAGACAATAAAAGATGAGACTCAAATTGTTGTTGATAGAACAATAAATTTTGTAGTTGAAGGTGAGAGTCTAGCTACAATGGCAAAGTCTTCAGGCCTTGCAGTTAGTGAGTTTTCAACTGCATTTGAGGACTTAAAGCCAGATATTGTCATTGTCATTGCTGATAGATTTGAGTGCCTTCCAATTGCCTTAGCTGCGGCATATATGAACATTGCTGTTGCACATGTTGAAGGTGGTGAGGTTTCTGGGTCTATTGATGAGTCAATTAGACATGCAATAACAAAATTATCACATATTCACCTTCCTGCATCTATTGATGCGGCAAAGCGTATTGAAAAAATGGGCGAAGATCCTAATAGAATATTCCATGTAGGTGGGACTAGCATGGATGTTATACGAGAGCTAGATCTTGATGATCTTTCTCCAGTAAGAAAATACCAAAATGAATATGGAATGGGCCCAGTTATTGAAATTCTGCCTAAAAAATATTTAATTTTAATACAGCATCCTGTAACTACCGAATATGATGCAAATCTTACTAATATGAATGAAACTATTGAGGCAATTAAATTATTAAGTATGCCAACAATTTGGGTTATGCCAAATATGGATGCAGGTGCTAATAATATTAATAAAGCAGTTCGTAGGTTCAGAGAAGCAGATGCTCCTGAAAATATTCATTTTTTCAAAAGCTTACCGATCGAGGTTTATTCCCCTCTCTTAAAGAATGCAGCTTGTATATTAGGTAATTCTTCAAGTGGTATTAGAGAGTCCGCATTTTTAGGAACTCCGACAGTGAATATTGGTACTCGTCAAAATGGAAGAGAGCGTAGTAAAAATGTTAAAGATGTTAACTATAGTAAAAATGAAATTGTAGCTGCTGTCAAATCTCAAATTAATCATGGAAGCTATGAGCCAGATTTTATTTTTGGTGATGGGTATGCTGCAAAGAAAATAGTAGATATTTTAAGTAATTGTAGTCTCTCTATCCAAAAAACAATAACTTACTAGATTTTATGATGTAGCTACTGTGAAAATATAAGGGTATAGTAAATTATGTGAGTATTATATTTAAATTTTTTGCAATAAAATTTCAAGGCCTTAAAATGATTTTTTATAGGCGAAAGGCTTTGAAATATTCCGAAAATCACTTGCCTATATTACTCGAAATATATAAAAATTTTAATGCTGGGAATCAACTGGCAAGTCCTAGGCAGCCCTATAAGGGCTGGGATACATATATGCTTTTAGAAAAATTTAAACCCTCATATATAGTTGAAATGGGCTCAGGAACTAGTTCTGCAGTTTTTTCTTTATGGGCTAATCAAAATAATTCAAAATACACCTGCTATGAAAACCATCCTCATTGGGGGAAAGTAACTAAAGATATTTTAAATGAAAAAGATATAGAAATTGACATACGCATTATTCCTGATAGGGCTTCTGAAGATGGTAAAACAACAGGGTTCACAGAAATAATTCCTGAGGGCGCTGACTTTATTTATATTGATGGCCCTCCATGTAAGGTAAATGGGAAAAAAGTACCAAATGATGACATATTGAGATTTTTTGATTCAGGCGGGAGGCCTAGAACTATTGTTGTAGACGGGCGAGTTGCTACTTGTGACCTAATTATAAATTCTGATATTGGTATTAAGTATAACTTCTATCCAAGCTTTGTATATTGTTTAAGAAACAGCAAGTGGTTAAAATCAATAAAATCTGGTGAACACTCTGTTTTTACTCTTGACCAAGACTCGGTATAATCATGATTAGTCATCATTTATACTTTTTATGCAGCACTACAATTTTGCCTTAATTTTTGTTGGTTTTCAACGATGCTGTATTTTTTTAACGATTGTAAAAGAACTTTCAAAGACTCACAAGGTTGCCATCTTCCCTCAAGAGCTTGATGAAAAGACATCTTCTAGGATTGAAAATACAAATAAATCCTTTCTAGAACTTTGTGAAAGTTATGGGGCGGATATTATCTACTCTCAAAAAATAACTGCAGATATAGAAATATTACCGCAAACTCACTACACTCAAAATGCAATCAACTTCATTAATAAGAATATAGTTAGCCAAAAAACTTTCTGGCTTTCTGGCATTGCAATGGGTAATGCGCAATATGAGTACTTACATGAAAAAAAAATCGATAAAATTCTTGTAGTAGATCGGCAGTTTTATGACTTCAGGGTGCAGCAATTTGAAAAAGAAAAAAGGCCTAAATTTGAAGATGATAAGATTATAGAGATAGGGGTCCCCTATAAAAAATATCCAATTTTTCCATCATTAGAAATAGATTATTTAATTGCAAACCCCACACCATTTAGTTTTTGTAACTCTCATGATAGGTTGGCTTATTTGGAGAATGTGCTATTAATTTTAGGGAAAATAGATGATAGGAAAGTAATCGCTTTAAAGCCACATAATGCAGATGAAAGAACTGATTATATTGTTAATAGTAAAATTTATAGTCTTATAAGCTTTAGACTGCTAGTTGGTGCGCATTCATATATTGATGAATGTGCTAGATTTTTTTCATCACTATTTTCCAATTGGAAAATATCAGACTTATTTTTACAAGTTTCTATTGCAATAAAATATCATTTAATCATGAGACGTGCAAAAAGCTTGGAAGAGTTTACCAATTGGCATAATTTTAATCTTGAGTTATTTTTACCTTCTGTAAAAGAAGGGCTTATAACTGGAAGAAGTAACAGTATTTGGCATGGCCTTTTCTTAAAAAAACCTACATATAATTGTATAGATGAAGATAAGCCATACTTTAGCGATACTAAGATGCATAAATTTAGTATGGAATATTTAAGTGTTCATGGTAATTATAAAAATATTCAGTTCAATAATCGCTTATATGGAAAAATAACAAATCAAACTAGAGATATTGATATAGTGGAAATTTTAAAAAATGAGTTAAAAACTATTTCAATTAATTTATGATAAGTTTGCATATTATTAGACTAATCCTTGAGCTACGATTATGAAGAAGTTTAAATTACTATATTATTCAATTTTAAAATACCAGTCTGGAAATTATCAGTTTTTGAAGGATAATTTTGATTTAGTTGAGCTTGAGTCACCTTCTCAGGATACAGATGAGATTCTTCGAGATGTTGATGTCATTTTGGCGCCTTTAGGCTACCTTGTTGATAAAGAAAAAATTAAAAGATGCGCTAATTTAAAAGTAATTGGCTCTAATACTACTGGTCATCCTCATATTGATATTGATTATGCTCATTTGAATAATATTTCTGTTATTACTTTAAAAGCTGAAAAGGATTTTTTAGACACAATAACTCCATCAGCAGAATTCACATGGGGTTTGTTAATTGCTTTAACTAGAAATATTATCCCTGCCCATGAATATGTTAAAGAAGGTAAATGGGATAGAAGGCCATTTGGCGGTCAGAATATGTTGTCTCGACTTAAGATTGGTATTGTTGGACTAGGGAGGTTGGGCTCACTTGTCTCACAATATGCACTTGCCTTTGGAATGGAGGTATCTTTTTATGATCCACACATTTCTATTGCTCCTCCAAGAATTGCTAAATGCATGAGTCTAGATCAGTTAGTTTCAGAAGTTGATATTATAAGCATACATGTTCCACATGAAAAAGAGACTGAAGGGATGTTTAGCCAGCGGATTTTTTCGTTGTTTAAAAAAAATTCATATTTGATAAATACCTCACGTGGCGAGTTAGTTGATCATTCAGCATTGTTGGAAGCTTTGAAAGATGGAAGGGTTGCTGGAGCCGCAATTGATGTATTTGAAGATGAGTTTAATCCAGGATTTGAAAAAACCTTTGATTCTCACCCATTACTCAAATACTCTAAGGACAACACTAATCTAATAATTACTCCACATATTGCAGGCTCGACAAAGGATGCATGGTTTGAAACTGAAAGATATACAATTCAAACAATACTAAATTTACTAAAGATGGAGAATGCTGAAAATTTAAGCAATATTGAAAAAAATAGTGTTTTTGTTATGATTCCAGCACGTGGTGGCTCTAAAAGTGTCCCTTTAAAAAATATGGCTTTATTAGATAATAAGCCATTGATTGATTACTCTATTAATGTTGCAAAAAATACTGAGCTGGTTTCTAGAATAATTTGTTCTACGGACAGTGAAAAAATTTCTACTTACTGTAAAGAGCAGGGAATTGAAGTGCAACAAAGGCCCAAAGAGTTGTCTCAAGACAATATCTCAACAATTGATGTAATATTATATTTACTAAAGACACTTCTAAATAGTGATAATTCACTTCCAGAATTTTTAGTTTTATTAGAGCCAACCTCACCTTTTGTTAACTCAAGTCATATAGAAATGTGTGTTAAAGCCTTAAAAAATGATTCAAAGGCTAGCTCTGCCCAAACTGTTACACGTGCCTCATCAAATAGTCATGCTTATAATCAAAGATATCATGATGATAAAGGGTCTCATTTTTTATTCATTAATGAAAGAAAAACATCTACGAATAAACAGTCAAAGCCAATTTTTTATATCCATGGCAATGTAAGAGTAATGAGAGTAAGTGACTTAATGAAGTCAAAAAAATTATTTGGAGAGAAGTCGATTCCTATCGAAATACCAAGAGTTTATGCAATGGATGTTGATGGCCCTGAAGACTTTGATTTAGCACAAAGTATTATTGATTCTGGCCACTTATTAAATAATTAGAGAAAAAATATGAAAAAAATTTCAGTACTTATCAATGCTCGATTAAATTCATCTAGAATGAAGAGCAAAATGATTCGCCCATTTCATGATACGGATTTATTAGAAATTGCTCTAGAAAAATTAGATCAACTCAACTACTTTGATAATAGATTTATTGCTGTTGCTGAAGAGAGTTTGATAAAGAAAGCAAGTAAATATAAAAATATTGAAGTTTTAAAAAGAAATACTGACTCTGTTGAATCTGGCCCACATCACCCAATGACAACTTTTGAGCATTATTTAAGAATCCCTACTGAATATTTTTTTGTAATTAATTCCTGTGCCGCCTTTTTATCTCTTGACACTATTAAAAGGGCATATGATTGCTTTCAAGAGACAAACTATAGGGCGTACATATCAGCAGTAGAAACACGTGACTGGGTGTTTAATTCGAAAGGTGAGCCATTAACTCATAATAATCCAGATGCTCTGCAAAATACTAGTGATGGAGATTTTTATCTACGAGCCACACATGCCTTTTATATAGCAAATCGAGATTATTTTTCTCATAATGATGGAAAATTATGGAATTTAAAAGCAAATGACCCTCATTTAATAACTATGCCTGTTGAAGAATCATTCGATGTTGATACAGATTTAGACTTTAAAGTTTCAGAGTTGATTTATAAGAAAAATAAGGGGTTTCTTTAGCATTATGAAGGGTCAAGAAAGCTTTAAATATGATTTTGAAAAGTCTCAAAAAATGTATGGTGATTTCATTGATAAGTGCTATCAACCTTTTGAGGGATATAGGCTAACTCCAAATTCTGAGATAAGTCCTTATGCTCTATGCTTCGCAATATTTGGTAAGCACCTTATTGGGCAAATTCATAGTATAAATAATGAAATTGATTTTTTTAACTCTTTGCTAAGGTCTAATCTTAAGCAATATAAAAGTAACTGTATTAGTCTTGAAAGGGATATTCATACAGATAAAGGATATCTCCAGCTACTCTGCTTTACTTTAAGCGCTCTCTCAATTATCGACACTCTTCAAGATGAGTCTCTTTTAGAACATGTCTTACCATTAATTGTTGATAAAGACATAACTTCAATTCTTAAAAGTTCTGGAACTTTTACTGGAAATCCAGGCTCAGGAAATTTAGCCATGTTTTATGCAACTTTGTTAATATATTCTAGAAATTATTTAAAATTAGATGTTGACGAGTCTTTAGATAATTGGGTTGAAATGCATATTAGTTCTATTAATTCAAATGGTTTTTGGGGTAGAAGCGATAAAAATTTGTACCTTCAGTTTCAAAATGGCTATCATCAATATGAAATTTTTGAATATCTTAGTATTAAAACAAATAAAGAAAATGAGGTAGCAAATTTTGTTTATTCATTATCAGACAAAATTGGTCATTTTGCACCATATCCAGGAGGAGGGGGCTGTTATGATTATGATGCAATCTTTGCATTAACACTAATAGGTCCTTCAATCAATAAGAATCATAAGGCTCTTTTAGAGAAAACTTTAAATACTATATTAACTGAACAAAACATTGATGGGGGTTTTTCAGAAACAATTTATATTCGGCCTCTCAATATTATCAATCTTAAGGCAATGTTTTCTCATATCAGAGAAAAGCCAGGCAGAGTAAGAATTGAAAGAGCTAGGTACTGTTTGACATTATTAAGACCTAAGCATAATAATATTAAAACTCACTGGACAGAATATTCAAGAGAATGGAATGAGTCTAACTTATGGGATTCATGGTTCCGTATGCTTACTGTCGCTAGAGTTGATAAAACAATTTGTTTGAGTTCCTCAAAATGGGGTTTTATTGATTTTCCTGGTATTGGTTTCAGCCCTGTTTAAATAAATATATTATTACAGTGGAATATTTTTTATTCATATCTTTTTTTGCTTTTTTTGCAATAGGCTCTATTTCTAATAATAGAGATCGTGTAGTTTTGTATTATTTTTTTGTTTTAGTAGTTGCTCTTTTAGTAGGTTTAAGAGGCAATCAAGATGAGTATAGTTCGTTTTATTACCTTATTCCTAGTTTTGAAAATTTAACTTTGGTTGACTTTCAAGGCAAAGAGCCATTTTTTACACTTATTATTTCTGTTTTTCAATACCTGTCTTTCCCAGCTCAGACAATTTATTTATTTTTTTCATCAGTGGCAGTAATAGTTAATGGGTATTTCTTTAAAAAATTTACACCTTTTTACTATGTTGCATTTTTAATATATTTAAGTCATGCTATTACCATAAAAGAGATGTCAGGTCTTAGATTAGGCTATGCAAGCGCTTTACTTCTTCCAATGATTTATTTTATTCAGAAAAAAAATTACTTCAAATTTTTCCTAATTTATTCTTTGTCAGCCATGGTCCAATACGTTGGCCTTCTTTCAATTTTTTTAATATTCCTAAATAAAGCTATTAGACCTAAATTATTACTTATAGGGTTAGTTTTTGCATTAGCTATCTACTACTTAGATATTGTAAAGCTCTCAATATTTTATTTAGCTTCAATTGGACTTATGCCATCACTTATTGTTGATTATGTCAACAGTCAATACCATTCTTATGATACTGGCCTCATATTCCACTTAAAGACTCTTCAGCAAATCCTAACAGTTGTATTTATGATTATCTGCTTTGATCGCTATCAAAGTATTATCTCAACTAAGATAAAGTACTACAACTTGCTATTTAATGCTT
>Ga0075444_10000501_pt1 | contig 23219 bp, 19 predicted proteins | sample CoawatmetaG01DNA_FD_76836 | JGI IMG/M metagenome (GOLD analysis project Ga0075444, IMG submission 76836) | Marine microbial communities from the West Antarctic Peninsula - Coastal water metaG017-DNA | ecosystem: Environmental > Aquatic > Marine > Coastal | place: Atlantic Ocean: West Antarctic... | reverse complement strand
GTTTTAAGTTCAGTCAAAAGCTTGGCATCAAACAATTTATCGCTACTCAAGACGCTCTTGTGCGCTGGTTCTTTGACGCCAAAGTAAAGCAAGAAAAGCACAGCAAAAGCAGGGACGAGAGCGACAGCAAAAGCCAGTTGGTAGTTACTCTGAGTCAGCCACATCAGAGCCAGAGCCATAAGAGGGCCAACCACAGCGCCAACCGTATCAAGCGACTGTCTTAGACCATAGGCACGCCCCCGATTAGATGAGCTAGTGACATCAGCCACCAGTGCATCTCTTGGGGCGCCGCGAATGCCCTTACCTACCCGATCAGCCAAGCGGGCAACGAGCACAATGAGAACAGAATTAGCAAAAAGAAAGAGCGGCTTAACCAGAGCCGATAGACCATAACCCAAAAGCAAAAGGCCTTTGCGTTTGCCAATGCGGTCGCTCCAGGCACCCGAAAAGATTTTCAATATTGATGCCACTGTCTCAGCCAAGCCTTCAATTAAGCCAATATCAATGAAGCTGGCATGCAAAACCGAAGACATAAAGTTCGGCAAAATTGAATGAATTAGCTCAGTCGAAACGTCGGTGAGCAAACTAGCAAAGCCTAAGATCCAGACTGTTAAGGGTATTTTCTCAGCCACTGGTTTAGACATATTTTTCTATCTCTAAGTCGACACTATCACCCAGCTTCCGTGCCAAAATTTTGTCAATGGCGCCTCGCCCCTTGCTATTTTGAGCTTGAGCTAGAGCCCAAGCGGCATGTTCCACAAGAAGCAAATCGTCTTCGCGGGCAGAACAAGCAGCAACCTCTTCTACAATCTTCTCACTCTCGGCATGGTGAGCAGCCAATTGATTGCCCATCACCACTAAAGCATTGCGCACCAAACCACGGCGTTTCGGCCTTCTCAGGGGCGAAAGCTCAAAGCGCTGAGCAAAACTCTGATCATCAAGATGCAGCAAATCGGGCAAATTCAGATAGTGCCCCACACCATTTTCAGGTGAAAATTCTGGCCACGGTGCCGCTCTTGTTTTACTGTTATAAGGACAAACTTCCTGGCAGATATCACAGCCATAGACCCAGTCACCAAGCTGACTACGCAAGGGCAAAGCTATGCCACCCTTGTTCTCGATGGTGAGATAAGAAATGCACAAATTAGCATCCACCATGGCCGCTTCGGCACCATCTTTAATAGCATTAGTCGGACAAGCACTAATACAACGCACACAGTTGCCGCAGGTTCCAGTGTATTCAATATCTGGCTCTAGCTCAAAATCAACAAACAATTCGGCAATAAAATTGTATGAACCAGAAAGCTTTGGCCCAATCACCAGCGAATTTTTACCGACGAAGCCAAGACCATGACGGCGAGCCAGAGCTTGCTCATATAGTGCGGCATCATCGGTAACAGGCCGCCTGGCTATCTTTCGCCCCAACTCTTTCTCTATCAAGGCGCAGAAGTCGCGCAACTTACTTCTGATTACAGCATGATAATCTCGCCCCACAGCGTAGCGCGCTACCCGCCCCCAGGAGCCGCTTGGCACCTCTGGTGGCTGGCTAAAATAGCTCACTGCGACAATAATGACACTTTGAGCAGCAGGAAAGGTAAGACCAGGTGTCACCCGCCTTTCTGGATCACGCTGGAGATAGGCCATATCGGCAGAATAACCCTGATCAAGCCAATGCTGGTAATGCAGGCGCTCTTGAACCAGCGGGGCGAGGGAACCAATCTGCACTAAATCAAAGCCAAGCTCGTGGCCAATGGCCTTCACTCTATCTTTTAAGTGAGCCATCTTAAAAGCCCTTCAATTTGACAGAACTGCTACCTTGAGAAGTCTATACTAAAGTACTCACCCTCTCACGACCTAAAGGCCTAAAGATTCGCCAGTGGTAGAAAAAACTCTTACTATCGAAGATTTTGAATACGATCTCGACCCCGCTTTAATTGCCCAAAAGCCCTTGGAGCAAAAGGAAAATGCCCGACTACTAGTAGTCGAAAGAGCGAGCGGAAATCTTCAGCATAAGCACTTCTACGACCTACCAGGCCTGCTTAAGCGTGGCGACTTACTGATAGTCAACGACACCAAGGTTTTGCCCTCACGCCTAATTGCTAGGCGTAAGTCAGGGGGAACAGTGAAGCTGCTGCTGCTCAAACCGCAAACAAATAATATTGCTGTTTGGGAAGCTATGGTGACGCCAATAAAGCGGCTCAAGCCAGGCCAAGAATTAGAAGTCACTGATGAAAACGGCAAAGTGACAACCATTGTCGTCAAAGACATTGTCTTAGGGCCAGATGGCTTCAAACGGCTACTGGTTGATTTAGGGGCCAAAGAAAATGTCTACAACCTCCTTAGCAGTGTTGGCTTTGCTCCCCTGCCACCATACATTACGCGCGACTACCGCGCCGATCCAAGTAATGCTAGCGAAAATAGCCATCGCAAAGAAGACCTGTTTCAGTATCAAACAGTCTTTGCTCAATCACCAGGAGCCGTAGCAGCACCCACAGCTGGTCTACATTTCACACCGCCGGTGATTGCAGCGCTGAAAGAAGCTGGCATTGAAATTGCTACGCTAACTTTGCATGTTGGTGCGGGCACCTTCAAACCAATTGAAGCCGAAATCGATGAACACACCATAGAAGAAGAGCTATACACAGTTTCAGAAGAAACAGCAGCGACAATCAACAAGGCCAAGAGCGAAGGTCGACGTGTCATTGCCGTTGGCACCACAAGCTTGCGCACCCTCGAAACCGCTGGTGCTAGCGGCGTAATGAAAGCAGCTGACAATCAAAGCACTGCGTTGTACATAAAACCAGGACACAAATTCGCCATAGCCGACGCCATGATTACCAACTTTCACTTGAGCCGATCGAGCCTGCTGGTGCTGGTTTCAGCAGTAGCGGGCAGAGACTTGATTATGAAAGCCTACAAAGAAGCAATCGCCGAACGCTATCGATTTTATAGCTACGGCGATGCCATGTTGATTATATAGACTGTGATTCTGTCAGGCCTTATTTGATAGATCGGGCCGATTAAGGCTTCAAGACACTATCAAACATCAGTGTCATGAAAGCATCAAGAGGCACTGTATTCTTTGTAGTCTTAGCGCGCATAATAGCGCCATGCCAACCGCTCTGGAAGAACTCAGCCATCATGTTATGGTCAAACTTAGAGCTAATGAGCTTCGCGTCTTGCCCTTCTTTAATACACTGAGCAAAGCGTCCACGCCAGCGCGAGAGCACTTCTTCTAGTTTGGCCCGAAGCACTTCTGATTGATCAGACATTTCTTGGGAAAGATTACCCACGAGGCAGCCATTGCGACATTGATTTTCTTTGAGGGCTTTGCGACCAGCATTGCAATAGGCTTTCAAACGCTCTAGTGGATTGAGTTTGCGATCTTCAAGAAAGAGCTTGAGCTTCTCTGTTTGAGCAGTGTCGAAGTGATCAATTATCTGAGTAGCAAAGTCTTCTTTGCTATCAAAGTAGTAGTAGAAAGAACCTTTTGGCACACCAGTTGCTTCAAGAACTTCTTGAATGCCAGTGTTGTTGTAGCCCTTGGTCACCATGATACAGGCGCCTGCTTCCAACAAAGATGTCTTAGTTACTTCTTTTGTACCGCTCTGCCTGGCCATAAGCTCTCTCCCGCTGCTACTTTCCATCTACTCTATAGCTTCATAATAGACGAGTCGGCTACTAATCGTCAATCTTATTTATGCCGGGCTATTTTCAGAGCTAAATCGCTGTCATTGCCACGAAGCCGTTATGTAGATGTTATTTAGCAGTCGTAATCTCAAACTCTAAGGCCAAGTCCCCCGAATCCCGAGGCATCAGAAATGACTAATTTTGAGAGAAGCAACAACGAGCCCAAATCTATCAACGAGAAGGCCCGTGACATCATTAAAGAGATGGATCAGACTGGTGACCAACACGCTCAAAAAGCGGCAGAGATGCTGAGAGCAGAGTTTTCCTCGCCCTCAATGAGCAGCGACGAAAAGCGCCAACTAATTGCCGCTATCAATAAGGGCGAAGACAAAGGAGTAGGAGCAGACCTTATGGTGGCCAGCTCCACCTATGCCCAGATGCGTCAAAATCCCAAACTAGAAAATCAGTTATATGTTCAGTTAACGACAAAAGACCGACCACTTGGTGATTCACCTTGGCACGGCGCTCCCCTTTTTGTTGCTAAAACCGAGCCTGGTATGAAGTCAATTACCCCGGTTAGTGAAATGCAAAATCAAGCTATTCACATTGCCCGCCGCATGGACGACGGCAATCTTCACTTAGCCGCTGAAGAACTAAGAGATGCTGGTAGAAAAATGCAATCGGCCGACTTTGAAAATCTACTCAAAGAAGTTGCTAAACAAGAAGCAGCAAATGTTGGTGGCGACCTGGTTCTCACTTCACCCTATGTCAAACCAAAAAGCCCTGAGCAGCTAGCAAAAGAAGAAATTATGGGCAGCACTGAAGTAGCAAAACCAGTGGTGAAGAGCTGGGAAATTTACCGCACACCAGAGCAAACAGCCAAAGAACAAGCAGCCTACAAAACCACTAAATCACCACAGTTTGAAACCATCGCCAAGAAAACAGATGGCCTGCCAGACTTCAAAATCGTAGCTGGAGATCCTAGACTTAGTTTCTAGTACTTAGCTTTTAAAAAATTTCGCTAGCCTTCTGGAGCAAAGGCAAAGCCATTGCCGCCACGCTGCTGCACAAACTCGCAAGCTAAATCGGCTCTGGCAATGATTTCGCGTGGGTCTTCGCCATGCACTGGATAATAGCCAATGCCAAAACTAAGAGTAACAGGAATGCGGTGCCAATTATGCTTGAGCTCAATTGATTCAAATTTCTTGGCCAAGCGTTCGCAGAGAATAGCGGCACCACGACCGGGTGTTTCAGGAAGCACAAGAATGTAGCGATCGTCTGACAGGCGAGCAGCCATATCAACATCAGAGCGAATACCGTCTAGCAAAAATTGAATTACAGAAAAAACTACAGTATCAACAGCCAGCTCACCGTAGTTTGGCTCGACATTGTCAAAGCCATCGATGCCACAAATAACCACAGTAGTAGGTCGGTTATAACGCTTAGAGCGCTTCAACTCACGGGAGAGTCGGCGCATTAAATAGCGGAAGTTATAGCAACCAGGAAGACCATCATAGAAGGCAATAAGCTCAAGATCTTCTTCGCAGATGGCATATTCGTCTTCTTCACGCAAGTGCGAAAACAAATCGGGTTCATTTGAGACCTTGCCATCAGCAGCGTCTTGCTTATTGCGAGCATCAGTAAAAACAGAGTTGCGCACGTTCGAAAGACTACGGTGAAAAATACCGTCTCTGACGAATGTTCTATCGGGTTGTTGACTAGAAGGCTGTGCCATATCAGTTATTGAAGAGCCTTAGTGTGAGACTTGACTGTCTTATAATGTCTTGTAAAGTACAAAACCGAAGCGTAGATGCAAGCCCCAGCCTGCCCAAATTGGTAATACCCAAATTACCTTGGCTATAATCGCACAAAACCGTCTAATTATTAACCAGGGTATCGGGATTAATCAAATAGAGTCGCACCATATTCAGTGCTTCATTGGCGGTGCGCCAGCGCACCTCGGCCCGAGGCAACCTCGCACCTAGCTTGAGAGTGCGGCTAAAATAGCAATCTTGAGCGGCCAGACCCAAATAGACAGTACCGACAGGCTTCTCTTCAGTACCACCACCAGGGCCAGCAATGCCAGTTACACTCAAAGCAATGTCGCAGCCAGAAGCTTCCTTCATGCCCCGAGCCATAGCTTCAGCGCACTGCGGACTAACTGCGCCGTAAGTTGAGAGCAACTCACTACTTACGTTTAGGAGCTTTTGCTTAGACTCGTCGCTGTAGGTAACAGCATTGAACATAATATAGCGAGAACTTCCGGGTACATCGGTGAGCCGTTCACTGACCAGTCCTCCGGTGCAAGACTCAGCCGTAGAAAGGGTTAAGCCCTTGGCGATCAGCAGTTCGCCCACTGTCGACTCAAGACTGGCATTATCAACGCCGTAGCAGCGATAACCGCTCTTACTCTTAATTTCATCAATAACCGGAGCAGCAAGTGCCTTAGCCGCTTCTTGATTCTCAGCTTTAGCAGCCACTCGTAAACGACATTCCCAGCGGCCAGCATAAGGCGCCACCGAGGGGTTCGATAGTTCCAACAAATGAGCGAACATCTCAGCCAGAGCCGATTCACCAATACCAAAGTGCTTTAATTCTTGCGACCAAATAGTATTGCCAGCATAATTTTCGGCCAAATAATTGTAGGCCGTACCTTGCCACATGGCCTTTAGCTCCGAAGGCACACCGGGAAAAGTAAGGACGGTCTTAGTCATGGCAGAAGGCGTAATGCCAGCATGGGCAAGGTTTTCAGGACTGAGACGCCAGACAACTCCAGGAGCTGAGCCCACTGGATTAGGCAAGATACCCGCCCCCAAAGGCCGCAGGGCTTGCTTCTTATTGGTTTCAGGCATAGGGAAACCACGGGCGACAAAAAGGCTCGTGATAAAGGCTAATAGCTCCTCATCCATTTGCAAAGGAGCACCGAATAGAGCAGCGAGGCACTCGGTGGTGAGATCGTCGGCTGTGGGGCCAAGACCACCGGAGGTAATCAAGACATCAGAGCGCTCAAGAGCCTCTTTCATGCAAGCCTTAATTCGTTCGGGGTTGTCACCGACAGTGACCCGGTAAAAACAATCAAGGCCCAACAATGCTAATTGCTGAGCCAAAAATTGAGAATTTGTATCGAGCACATCCCCAAGCAAAAGCTCGGTTCCTATGCACAAGATTTCTGCTCTAGCCACAACTGACCTTAGTGGTGTCCGGCGGCAACAGGTGCATCGGCTTTATTAACGTCGTAATTAAACATGGCCCAAACGCCGATAGACAATACAGTGCAACAGAAAGCGACCATAAACATAATCATCCAAACTTGGGACGGGTCTGTGTGTTTCTCTGCGCTCATTTCCCTGTTGATCTCCTAGATATCAAAAAAACTTTCTCTCAGTATAAGCACTTGGCTGCCTCACTTCCAGACTAGTTTTGTTACAACGGCCGCGCCAACCAAGCCAACACTTTATCTTTATCGAAAGGCCGGTCTGATGGCTGCATTGCCTGCAGCAAGACAATTTTATCGCCCTCGATAGTACAAGCGATTAAACCCTCATAAGTTTCGCCGGCTTGATCTTTCAGGGGGCCTTGCACATAAGTAATTGTCTTACCGTTGATTTCTGTTTTGCCTTTGCTAGTAATAGATTGAAACTTGGCCCAGTTCGTCGGCGTCCAGATTCCCATATCGTAAGCACGATCAAGCTCTTGCACGGCGTCTAAATCTTCGCCCTGATAACGCCAAAAAGAAACCTGGGTCTTATCTTTGGGGTTTTCCAGAAAAATCACGGCTTTAGTGAGTTTAGCCGCCATAACCTGATTGAAGCCAGGCACTGGTACCGGGTCAGGCAAACCAGTGATGAAAGTGGCAGTTTCGCGCATATATTTTGGGTCAATTGCTTGCAAGAAGAAATTGCGCATCGCAACAATGCCAGAAGCAATACCAACGGCGGCCGCCACTATTACCAGAGCAGAAGCAATTGCCAAAAGCCGGATTGGCCCGCTAATTTTTAGTTTAGGCGGCCCGGCCATTGGCAATTCAGGCTCAGATACAGGCACAGGTATAGGTTTAGGTTCAGGTACGGGGCTTTCCATCTCTGGTTAGTTCATAGCTACGTTGTAAGCGCGCAAAGTATTGCTCAGCAACATGGCAACGGTCATAGGGCCGACACCGCCGGGAACTGGAGTAATCAAGCTAGCCTTCTCAAAGGCTTGGTCATAGGCAACGTCGCCCACCAAGCGGCCTTTGCCGTCGGCGGTTGCCACGCGATTGATTCCAACATCAATAACTACAGCACCAGGCTTGACCCAATCACCTTTAACCATCTCGGCCTGACCGCAAGCGGCCACTAAGATATCGGCCTGGCGACAGACTTCTGGCAAATTAGCGGTCTTGCTATGACAAATAGTCACTGTGGCATCCTTCTGCAAAAGCATCATGGCCAAAGGCTTTCCAACCAAATGAGAGCGACCAACGACTACGGCCTGCTTACCCTTTAAACTGACCTTGTGCTGCTCTAGTAGGCGCATTACACCAAGCGGGGTGCAAGGGAAAAGACCTTTGGCGCCTTGCATAAGCAGACCGGCATTGACTGCCGTTAAGCCATCCACGTCTTTAGCTGGGTCAATCAAAGCCAGAATTGTGGCCGATGAAATATGCTCAGGCAGAGGCAACTGCACCAAAATTCCATCTACGGTCTCGTCTTGGTTCAATTTTTTGACTGTGTCAGCTACGGCCTCAGGGGCTACATCGGCGGCCATTTCAATAAGAAAACTCTCAATGCCGACAGCTTTACAAGCGGCGATTTTGCTCTTCACATAAGCTTTCGAGGCCGGATTTTCACCAACCAAAACCACTGCCAAACCAGGCTTGCGACTTTTACCCTGGCTTGCTTCCGCTACTGCAAGAGTCAATTCGTTCTTGACTGCCTGGGCAATGGCCTTGCCGTCAATAATCTTGTTTACGGGTTCTATTGGTTCTATTGACTCTACCGATAAAGTTGATGAATCCATTGGTGATCTCGCAGTTAGTAGCTTCAGAAGACCATCAAATTTATCAGAAATGCTTAAAGCAATTGCTTAAGTTGACTACACCAGAGAAAGTATTACTGCTCTCGCCAGAAGCCAAAAGCCTCACCCGCTCGCCTTCTAGCTCACCAACAGCAGGGGCCGGCGGGCTGGCAAGTACAACTCCAATTTTCTTAAAAGGGAAGCTTTCACCCGCCAGAGACTGAGCCTTGAGCCAATCGTCTGCAGAGATAGTGGCCACTAACTCATAGTCTTCGCCACCGTAAAGAGCCCACTGGTATGGATTTACCCCGCTTGCCTGGGCAAAGCTAGACATAACAGTACTGCGAGGAATGGCCTCCAACTCTACTTCTATATCGACTTGCGATTGCTCGGCAATCTGCCAAAGGGCATCAGCGAGACCGTCACTGGCGTCCATCAAAGCACCACGACTGCCAACTAAGCGTACTAGGGCCAAAGCTTCAGCCAGGCGAGGCTGGGGTTCAAGGTGAGCGAGAAGCAGCTCCTCACGCCCTTCCAGCGAAGATGCGCTGTCGCCTTGCAGCAATAGCTCTAAGCCGGCAGCACTCGAACCAAAAGTGCCAGTTACCACCACCACATCGCCAGGCTGAGCCCCACTGCGCAAGAGCAAACCGCTTTCATGGCTCTCGCCAATGGCAGTAACATTGACGACAAAGTGCGGCCCCACAGTAAGGTCGCCGCCCACAATTTCTGCGCCAAAAGCCCTGGCACACTGAGTGAAGCCAAGATAGAACTGCTCTAGACTTTGCTCTAAATCGGGGCAAGCAGCTGGCAGGGTGAGGGCCACAGTGAGATAGCGTGGTCGACCGGCCATGGCGGCAATGTCAGAGAGGTTGACAGCACAGCTCTTCCAACCCAACTGACGCCAATTGGTGAAGTCGAGGCGAAAGTGAGTGCCTTCCACTAGGGTGTCGCTGCTCACCAGCTTGCCATCAGCCAGAACAGCGCAGTCGTCTCCGATATAGGAGCTTCCTGTCCATTCTTTTATCTTCTTTACTAGTACCTGTTCTCGTGTAAGCATAGCTACTGATCAAAATGCTACAATTTGGCGTAAGACGTTAGTTCTGCGTGGTGCGGTTATGAACCCAGTTTTGCAAATATTTGACGGTGTTTTTCAGCTACTCAGTATGGCACTATTTTTATGGTGCTTGCTCTCATGGTTTCCCAACATCAACTGGAAAGATCAGCCATTTGTCACCCTCGATAATATAATCAAGCCGGTGATTGCTCCCATTCAGCGTATAGTGCCGCCCATAAGTGGCTTTGATCTCTCGCCCATCGTGCTCATTGTCTTACTGAATTTCGTTCAAGGCATGCTGCACACGCTCCTGCACTAAATATCTAATTTTCAAGTCAAATACTGCCCTTCAATCAAAGAAAGCACCGAAAGTTCTCAATGCAATCTAGACGCTCATTTCTCTTTGGCTCTCTTTCATACACCTGCGGCACACTGCTTCTCATAGACCAATTGGCACTAGTCCCGGCTTTTGCTAAGAAGACGCCGCGCAGTCAACCGACACTGACTGGTCCCCATTCACTATCAAGAGAAGACTGGGCACCGGCCATCGTGCCAGATCATGTCGGCATAGCAGACAAAGGCTACCTTTGCTTTACCGATGAATTCGGTCGCTTAGCGGTTGTCGATATGCGCAAACCAGTCACTGTCAAAACCCCAGTGAAAGTAGTAGCGGAACTAAATGGCCTCGGCAATAAAGTAGTTGACTTTGCCGTCACTCCATTCGCTGCTTACGGTCTTACCTACCGCGAAGGCGACCAATCCGAACCTGTTGTCGACTTAGTTACAGTGTCGCTGGCACCAATAGAAGCACCATCAATAGTCAGTGATATTCGCCTTGGTCGCTATACCGAAGCGGGCAGTATCGTTGCCAGCGGTGACTTGATTTGCGTTAGCGGAGTGAGCGCTGGTGGAGAAAATCTTGTCTCTATATACAGTGCCCCAAATCGCCGCAGCGGCAAAGAACCTGTATACATAGCTAGCCTATCAGTGCAGCTCCCCGTGCGGGCCTTAGACTTAACTGATAAGCAATTGACAATTCTTTCCTCCGCCAACGGCGGTGCCAAATCGCAAGTTGACATTGTCAATTTAGTCAGCCCCGATTCTCCTGAAATTCAAAAATCACTGATCATTGAAGGCGACTATCGCGTTGTCACTCGCTTCAAAGATTTGATTTTGATTGCTGGAATAGACGGCACTAAAGCCAATAAATTTGGCCAAGCAAAAATCATTGTCACCAGTGGCTCTCCGCACTTAGCCAGCAATATCACCCTTGAGCCCTTAACGGCCATTGAATCAGCAGCCGCTCAAAAAGATCGCTTCTTGGTGGTTGGCCGCAACAAGGGTGAGCGCATAGTAATTTCGCTCACCATCGACAAAGGTCATAACTTAGCCCGCGAACAAGTGCTCAATATTCCAGCAGCCAAAACCGACAGCGGCAAATCAACTTCAGTGGTCATGCGCGATCTAACAGCCTATGTTGCCACCGGCTGGTCTGGCGTTCAGCTGCTCACCCGAGCAAAAGAAGGCTGGGCAATTACATCTTCATATAGCATTCCCAAACTGGCAGCAGCCGGAGTGGCCGTGTGGAAAGACCTGGTAGTCTTAGCTGGTGCCGAGCTACAGCTCTACCACCTTGGCCGACCCGAGCGCCCGATCATGATGAATTCAGCGGCACCACAACAGGCAATCAAAGCCATGGTCGGTGCTGGAAGTTTCATTGTTTGTCTATCAAAAGACGAAATTTCACTGCGCAAAATGGAAAAGCTGCAAACTGTAATTACAACTAGCAAGCTCTCAGCTAATCAACTTTGCTTTGATGGCAGCCTGAGCCGAGCCTATGCCATTAAGTTCTTAGAGAAAACCACTAAAATTCAACCAGTCAAACTATATTCTGACAAACTCGAGCTTCTCAAATCATTTGAGGTGCCGGGCATATTCAACCGCTGTCAGGCCAACAAAGGGCAGCTCATGCTCGGTGGCTTGAACGATATAGTTATCTATGGACCACGCAAAGCCGGCTCCGAAACTAGCAACGAGACTAGTACCGAATCTAGTGCCAAAACAGCGCCAGCAAGTAGCAGCCAGGCCGATGGCAACAATCCGACGCTAGAGCAATTGAGCGCTAGACATTTTGAAAACCTAGCTATTCGTGATATCGCCTTTGGTGACGATGTAGTGGTGGTCACAGCTATCGATCAAAATTCAAAAGGATTTTTCTTAGTACTGCAAAGATACGATAAAGACTTGCATGTACTTGGTTCAATCGACTTGCCTCACGACGGCCTCGCCATCACCTGCCAGGGCAACCGTGCCGTGGCTGTGGGCCGAGGTCTTGACGGCAAAGACGTAGCCACCATAATCAATTTTGAAAAGACAGCAGCACCGCAAATAATTGCCAACCTGTCTGTCATCGAAGGAGTCTCAGCAGTAGCAATAAGAGATCAACTAGCCGTTCTCGGCGGTCGCGGTCTTGAAGTATTGTCATTGAGTTAGATAATAACCAGTAGGAAATAGTTGTGAAACTAAAAGCACCGGCGCTGACCACTCAGATTTTTATTGGTCTAGCACTAGGAATTTTTGTCGGCTGGCTCTCGCCGCAGGTGGGAATGGCCTCATCACCTGGGGCTGATATTTTCCTCCACCTGATCAAAACAATCATTGCTCCTCTGGTTTTTTCTACTTTAGTAGTAGGAATTGCCGGTGGTCACGGGCACGGTGACAATAGCCTCTCAGCAAATAGCCAGGGCGCATTTTCAGTTGGTCGCGTTGGCCTCAAATGCCTGATTTATTTTGAATTGATTACTACCTTCGCCTTAATCGTGGGCTTAGTTGTGGTCAACGTTTGCCAACCAGGCGCCGGTATCAACTTAAGCGCACTCAATGCTGGCGAGGCCCAGGAGCTGCTGGCTAAAAAGCCCAGTGCTGGCGATCTCATTACCCACATTTTCCCCACCAGTATTATTGATTCGATGGCCCGGGGCGATGTCCTGCAAATAGTTGTCTTCACTATTATCTTTGCTCTAGGAGTAAAGGCAGCCCGCGCTACTCAAATAGTAGACCTCTGCCAGAGCCTGGCGGAAGTAATGTTTAAGTACACTGGCTATGTCATGAAAGTAGCCCCACTCGGGGTGGCCTGCGCCATGGCCAGCACCGTAGGCAAACATGGCTTGCTCGTGCTCTTTTCACTGGGCAAATTGGTAGGCACTCTCTACCTCGCCCTGGCCATTTTTATTATTGGCATACTCGTGCCCGTTGCCCTGTTGGCCAAAGTGCCACTAAAGCGATTTGCCGCTGCTGTAAAAGAACCCTTCTTGATTGCTTTTTCGACCACAAGCTCAGAAGCAGCATTACCCAAAGCCCTGCAGAATATGGAAGCTCTTGGGGTGCCCCGACCAATCGTCAGTTTTGTCTTGCCCTTGGGTTATACATTTAATCTCGATGGCACTACCTTATATCTTTCATTAGCTGCTGTTTTCGTCGCCCAGGCAGCTGGCGTGCACATGCCCATTGAAAAGCAAATATTGATGCTGCTCACCCTCATGCTGACAAGCAAAGGTGTGGCCGCTGTGCCACGGGCATCTTTAGTTATTCTGGCCGGCACTCTCGCCACCTTCGACCTGCCTTTAGCCGGCGTAGCCTTGATTTTGGGTGTTGATACCCTGATGGACATGGCCCGCACCTCAGTCAATGTCTTAGGTAATTGCCTGGCTTCGGTAGTAATGGCCCGCTGGGAAGGTGTCTTCGAAGAAAAAGAGATTCAACCTCAGGTAGAGCCAGCAGCGGCGACTCTAGTTTAGATCTGAGACTCTAGTTTAAAGCTGGCATTCTCGTTCAAATAAGCGATTGTGGTTTAGAACTGCGATTGTGGTTTAAATCTGCGAATTAAGCATTATCTTTCGTGGCACGCTATAAAAGTGGGTAGATCCATATCATGCTGCTACGGTTTAAAAGCAGTCAACGCCTTTGGAGGTTTATTTGATGAGCTCTAGCGAAACGTCAACTCGTCGGCGGTTCCCGCGTCTTTGCTCCAGTGCTTTCGAGCACCCCGCTGACAGGCAGGCTCTGGAAGCACTGAGAAAGATTCCAGGACTCGATAAGCTAGTGCGCAAAATGCTTGAGCTGGGCTGGGAAAAAATTATGCGCGTGCAACTGCTCGGCAGTGCGGTTCATATCACCCCCAAGCAATGCCCCCGAGTGTATAAACTCTTCAAAGAAGCTTGTGAAATTCTCGATGTACATGAGCCCGATCTCTTTCTTGCTTCAAGCCCCATTGTCAACGCTTACACTTTTGGCGTAGAGCGACCATTTATTGTTATTCAGTCTGGTCTGGTTGACTTGCTCGACGACCAAGAGCTTATGGCTGTGCTTGGTCACGAACTCGGTCACGTTAAGGCTGGCCACGTGCTTTATCGCAGCTTAGCAATGATGATTATCACTGTCTTCGATATGGTCGTTCCAATTCGCGGCTTAGCCAATATTGCCCTACAAATTGCCCTCTTCGATTGGTCGCGCAAATCAGAGATGACAGCCGATAGAGCGGAGCTGCTTGTAGCCCAAGACGTGAGCATCTGCCTCAATGCCCACATGAAACTCTCAGCTGGCTCGAAAACAGTATTTGAACAAATGAGCTGCCAGGAATTTCTCAAGCAAGCCGACAGCTATGAAGAAATGGATTACAGCACCCTGAACAAAGTCTACAAACTCATGCAAGAGTTGTTCAAATCCCATCCTATTCCTGTATTCCGTGCCAAAGAAATCAAAGCCTGGTCTGAAACCAAAGCCTTCAAAGAAATCATGGCCGGCCGCTATCCCACCACCGATCAGGAAGTGACTCTGCGTGTCTGCCCTCACTGCACAAGTAAGATTGCACCGTCCTTCTTCTTCTGCCCTGACTGCGGTAAGAACGTAAGAATTTAAGCCGTTCATTCAAATTTCGGAAAATCAATTTCACGGGTCATGGGCGCGTTTGAGGCAACTAGCTTGTCTGAGCCTAAATCGCGTACAACGTGATCCATAATATTCTCAATGCGCACATAGCCTCTGGGCGTGCGGTTAGCTCGGCTTTCTAGCACGGGAACCCGCTTGAGGCCGTGCTCACGCATAGTTAAGAGCGCCAGCAGAGTAGTATCTTCAAGGGTAATAGCCACAGGATCTTTGACCATAATTTCTTTCACTGTAATTTCAGCCGCTTTCTTATCTTGAATAGCTGTGGCCACGTCAATGGCAGAGAGCAAGTCAGAACGAGTGACGATGCCAACTAAAAGCCCGGCTTTATTGACGACACAGCAAAAGTCTAAACGGTGCTTATTAATGCGCTCAATCGCATTCTCCACCGTACTTTCTGGCTGCAACGGTGCCCCGGGAAGGGCATCGGTGACAGAAGCTAAGGAAATAGCTCCAAGCACATGCCTGTATTCATCAAGGCTTTTAGGTGAAGCTCTTCGCTGTACCGCCTTGGCCACCGCATCGCGCAAAGGTGATAAGGCAAGAGAAATCTGACTAAAAATACTGCGACCAAGAACAACTACTTCTACATCAGTACGAGCCCTGACACTGGCATTGCGCGGTCGATCATTGAGCAAGGCTGCTTCGCCAAAGAAGTCACCGGGACCAAGAACGGCAACCACCTCGGGGTCAATATTTTTAGTATCACCACTAGTATTATGGCTAGCGTTACTACTATTACTAAATTCAGGCAATTTTAAAACTTCTACTTCGCCTTCTTCGATCATGAAAAACTCAGCAGCAGCGTCACCTTGATTGAAAATAAAATCACCAGCGGCATAGAACGCCCGAGAAACTCGCTTGCTAGGATCAGCCCGCAAATGCGCCAAAGTACGAGGGAAAATCAAGTCGCAGCCCCACTCAAGGCCGACTTTGATTTTTTGCGAAATCGAAGGCAACTTCATCAGATAGACACCGCGCCATATGAACCAGCCGATAAAGCCAGAAATATGCAAGCCTGAAATTTCAGCAATAGCATTGCGCCCGCCAATCGAACATAACTGCCCTTGCATCTTGAATGAAAACGGTCTAGTGGGCTGCCCCTGCAAACGCCGGGCAATATTGTCGGCCACTTGCACCCCCTGACGTTCAGCAAACTGCGCCACCGTAGGGCACAGCTGATTATCTAAAGCATTGACTATGGCAGCACAATCTCCAATGGCCCAAGCATTAGCATGACCCGGTATGCTCATATCAGCCTGGGCGGCAATACGACCATTTTTCTTCAATACACTAAGACGTTCTACAATTGGCAAAATACTGGTGCCGATAGTGCAAACAATTGTTCCGCCAGGTAATATTCTGCCGTCCCGCAAAGCAATACCATCCGGGGTGGCACGACATGCATGGGCATTGAGATAAATTTTCACCCCCGCTTCTTCCATTCTTGCTTTAGCGCGAAGACGCAGAGATTGACTCACTTCTGGCAAAATTTGATCACGCGAATGAATAATCACAACAGAGATATCTTCAGGCTTTATATTTTCAAAAAAGCGTAGACTCTTGTGCAAAAGATCATTGATTTCACCGGCCACCTCAACACCACTAAAGCCGCCTCCAACCACAATAAACGATAGATACCAGCGCTTGCGATCGAGATCATCGCAGACCTCAGCCTTCTCTAACTGTTGCATGATATGAGCCTGCAGAGCCAAGGCATCACCAATAGTCTTGAGGCCAAAGGCATGTTCGTCCATACCCGGCACAAGAGCTAAGTTGGGTGCATTACCACAAGCAATCACCACTTGATCGTAGTTCATCTGGCGTCTCTTGCCATCATGAGCTTCATACTCAACCAAACTATTATCAAGATCGATATTCAAGATATCTTCAGTGCGACACTGCACTTTGTGCAAGAGCTGCCGCAGAGGCGCCCCTACATCTTTGGGCTGAACTGCTGCAGAGGCTACTTCAGCCAAGAGCGGATGGAAAACCATATGATTTTCGCGATTAAAAACAACAATGTTATAGCGCTCTTCAGGTAGTAGCTGACGCAATCGCCGAGCGCACTTCACCCCGGCAAAGCCACCACCTAAAATCACTATATTTTGCTTGCTTTGTTTTGGGGCCATAACGCTAGAAACTTCTTGTCGGGGGCCACTGCAATCACTTTCAGGGGGTGCCTAAATCTGCTTCTTGCTCGTGGGCCTCAAGAACTGTTGCCCTATCCTAAACCTGCCCAGCTGGCCGGGTAATCTAACAGAAGGGTTAATTACCCCTATATTTCAATGCTATCCTTAAGCCTCAATAGCAACGGTCTAATACCCATGTCAAACCTCTGGATAGAATTTGCTCTTTGCGCCGCGGTCATTATGTTTGCCGGCACAAAGTTGACTTGCCACGGTGATGTCATTGCCGAAAAGACAGGCCTTGGTCGCAATTGGGTCGGCCTGATTTTGCTTGCCACCATTACCTCTCTGCCCGAACTAATTACAGGCATTTCGGCCGTTACCCTTAACGATCTACCGGACATGGCCGTGAGCGGTACGCTTGGCAGCTGCATGTTCAATATGCTCATTATCGCGGCCTTAGATCTGGTTTCAAGGAAAAGACCTGTATCGCTAATGGTGCACCAAGGTCACATGCTCTCAGCCGGTTTCGGCATAGTACTGGTGAGCTTTGCCGCTATCGATATTCTCTTTGGCAAACACTTACCAATATTGACTAATCTCAATTCGATAGATCCCTTGAGCATTGCCTTTGTTATCGTCTACCTCATTGCCATGAAACTAATTTATGCCTACGAACAAACGCGGGTAAAAGAATTTGCTGGCGAACTAGCCGAAGCAACCGAACCAGGCGCCACCTTGCCTAAATCAATTATGTTTTTTACTTTCTATTCATTGCTAATTGTGGTTGCTGCCTGCTTCTTACCTGAGCTTGGTGAACGCATTGCCAAATCTACAGGTTGGGGAGAAAGCTTCATTGGCTCTAGCTTCATCGCCATTACAACCTCTTTGCCCGAAGTCACTGTTTCGCTTGCAGCCGCAAGGCTGGGAGCATTCGATATGGCAGTAGCCAATGTTCTTGGCAGCAATCTCTTTAATGTGGTGATTCTAGCTGTAATCGACCTCTGCTATCTCAAAGCTCCACTCTTGCGTTCAGTCTCAGAACTGAATGTATTGACGGCACTTACCGCTGTAATATCAATGGCCATTGTCGTTATTTCATTGACCTATCGCGCCGAGAAGAGACTGCTATTCCTTGCCGGAGACGCCATAGCGATTTTGTTCGTCTATTTCTTAGCAAACTGGCTGCTATTTACAGTGCACTAGCTAGGGACAGAACTATTAGAATCGCTATCAACTACAAACAGTATCATCGACAATCTCACCATCGCGCATGCGAACAATGCGTCTGGCATGGTCAGCGGTATCTTGATCATGGGTAACGACAATGACCGTGATACCGTGTGAAACTAATTCATTGAACAAATGCATTGTATCTTCAGCGGTATGACTATCAAGGGCGCCAGTGGGCTCATCAGCGAGCAATATGCTCGGCTTATTTGCCAGAGCACGAGCAATAGAAACACGCTGTTGTTGCCCACCAGACAATTGATTAGGACGATGATAGAGGCGACTGCCAAGACCAACTTGTTCAAGCACTTGCACAGCTCGGTTGTAGCGCTCTACCTTCGGCACACCGGCATAAACCATAGGCAGCATAACGTTATCGATGGCTGTCATACTAGCCAGCAAATTGAATTGCTGAAAGACAAAACCAATTTTGGCATTGCGCACCTCGGCCAGCTGGTCATCGCTACAGCGCAAGATGTCAACCCCATCAAGGGAGTAAGAACCAGAAGTGGGGCGGTCTAAGCAGCCAACTATATTCATCAAAGTCGACTTGCCCGAACCCGAAGTTCCCATGATGGCAACATAAGAACCAGTATCAATAGACAAAGTAAGATTTTTTAGAGCATAGAGCGACTCACCACCCATTTCATAGACACGATTGATAGAACGCAAGTCTATTAAGCTAGCCATTTACTCTGACCTCAGCGCCACAATCGGGTCAAGCAAAGCCGCTTTGCGGGCAGGATAAATACCAAAGAACAAGCCGATCGCCAAAGAGACCAAAAACGATAGCACCACTGATGATGGCGTTACCACGGTAGTCCACTGCCCCAAACTACCGACCCAATAGGCGCTGCCAAGGCCAAGGAGTATGCCAAAAATGCCACCAGTCAGAGAGAGCACAATGGCCTCAAATACAAACTGCATTAAAATATCGCGATACTTTGCCCCGATGGCTTTGCGAATGCCTATTTCTCTGGTACGTTCTGTCACCGAAACCAGCATCATATTCATGATGCCAATGCCACCGACCAGTAGCGAAATAGAAGCAGTAGCTCCCAGCAAAAGAGCAAAGACCCCGGTAATAGATTGAGCCGTCTGCAAAATATCCATCTGGGTGCGAATGGTAAAATCGTCACCATCAGGCGATTGAATATTGTGCCTCAGACGCAGCAAGTTTGTAATTTGAAATTGGGCCTGCAGATCTTCGCCGGCTTTAGCTTGCACTAAAATACTTTTGACCGCCCGACCAGAAACAAGATTCAAACCAAACAAAGTCGAATAGCCCGTCTGGATAGGAATGAAGACTTGATCGTCCTGGTCTCCCGTAGCATTTGCTCCTTTATGCTCCATCACTCCAACAACAGTAAACAACTCACCGCGAATCAGAAGTTTCTTACCAACAGCAGAAGCACCAGAAAAAACATCTTCCACTACACCATCGCCGACGACACAAACACGAGCACTGTCATTAGCTTCTTGCACAGTAAAGAAGCGGCCCTGAGCAGTGTGAAAATTGCGAATATCCGGAAATGAAGGATCGGTACCAACAACCGTAGTCAGAGTATTCTTCTCACCAGCCTGAATCTGCAGAGAACTTGTATATTGAGCTGCTACATCTTCGGCTGCTGGACAATTTTCTTTAATAGCAAGTACATCTTCATAGGTAAGCGTAGGCGCTGTGCCCTGACCCATCGACACCCCAGAGGTGCCAATCGAACCCGGCCTGATATAAATCAAGTTAACGCCAAGAGCCTGAACTTGCTTCTCGGCTTCGAGCTTAGCGCCTTCGCCAATGCCCATGAGAGTAATTACTGAAGCAATACCAATGACGATACCAAGCACAGTGAGACTGCTGCGCAGACGATTGCTTAAGATGCCCTGCCAGGCAATCAGGAATAATTCAGCAAGACCCATTTAGCGACCGAATCCACGGGTAGAAACTCCGCCGCCAGCAGCGCCGGCACCACCACGGCCGCCTCGGGCCTGGCCACCAGCGCCGTAGCCTTCAGCTCCCAGTTGATTTTTGTTCAAGCCTTTCAAAACCAAGTCGCCTTCTTTCAAACCAGACAAAACAATTACAGTACGGCCAAGCGATGCACCGGTTTTAATTTCTTTGAATTGCGGCTCGCCTTTAGCATCCGGCACGAAAACACCAGCTTGCCCCTTGCGCGAAACCACACAAACAGCTGGCACTGTCAGAGCATTATCTTCATGGCCAACATTAAAGCTAGCGCTGACATTCATACCGGCAAGAAGCTCTTCTTCGGCATGCTCAAGCAAAGCAGCATGCACTTCAAAGGTAGTGACATTAGTAGTGACAATGGCAGCAGGAGCAATCTGCGTCACCCGACCATGAAAGACCTTATCAGGCGAAGCTGTGGCAGTAATTTCGACTTCTTGACCGACTTTGATTTTAGTAATATTGGCTTCTGATACTTGTGCCACCATCTCTAATCGCCCAGCTAAGGCCACTATTGAGCTAGAGGTAGCGGATGTAGTTGAAGAAGAAGTAGTAGGGGTAACAATAGCACCAGCATCGGCATACTTTTGCGTGATAATGCCATCAAAAGGTGCCAGAATGCGGGTATCGCGCATCAAACTTTCAATCTGAGTCAAATTGCCTTTGGCCTGACTGGCGCTATGCTGAGCAGCAGCTATATCTTCTCTTCTAAAGCCAGATTTCATCATGTTATTTTGCTGTTGAATAGTCGAAAGATCGGTCTCACTTTGAGACTTGGCCATTTGCGCCTGAGCTAACTCACTTTCTGCCGCCAATAAATTAGAACGCGAAACCCGCGCTTGGGTTTGAGCATTGATGCGATCTTGGTCTGAAATAGCACCATTGTTAGCCAAGAAAGCTTGGGTGAGAGCAAACTGTTCATCACGAGCCAGGGTAGCGCGAATGGCCTCCATCTGGGCCTTTAGCCTACTAATATTGCGCTCAGAATTATTGACACCCTGGCGGGCCTTCTGTTCTTGATAGAAAGAAGCAGCAACTTCTTGGGGGCGATTACCAGCTTTCATCTTTTCATAGTTATCGAGAGCAGCTAGATAAGCGCCCTTAGCCGATTCAGCCTGACCAACTAAATTGCTATCATCCATACGAGCGAGGAGCTGACCGGTCTTAACACGCTCACCCTGACGCACTAATAACTCTTTGAGCAAACCAGTGGTTTTAGGACTGATCTTAACTTCTCTTTCGGGCCTGATGATGCCGGTGGCAACTACTTTGATATCGGCTGGGCCGCGCTTCACCTGGACAGTATTTTTCTTCCAATCAGCTTCGACTTTATTTTGACCAAAGAAAAAATACCCGCCGGCTGTCGCCGCTAGAGCTAAAGCCACCGTCGCCCCAATCCAGACTTTGCCTTTTTGAGAGAACTTGGCGCCGCCGGCTTTCATCGGTTTACTCACGAGGGGGAGACTACTTTTAGAATCTTGCATGGTCATAAATTTGGCCTGGCTTCAGCAGTGAGGGTAGCAACAGAAATTAGACCAGTGTCTCGCAATAGTTGTGCTTGAGCTACATTGTAAGCAATGATAGCCTGGGCCTGGCTGGTTAGTGAGTTAATATATTCGCGCTGGGCTTGAATTAGCTCTAAGTTAATGCCCTGGCCATAGCGCAAACGCAGATTAGCCAGGCGCAGTTGCTCTGTGGCAGAAACCACTGCTTCACCAGCAACATCAACCTGGGCTTCGGCGGTCAACATATTGAGATAAGAGCTGCGCACCTGCTGCAACACCGTGATTATCTGTTGATTAGACTGCAACATGGCCTGCCTAGCAAGCGCCCGAGCAGCCAGAGTGTTTCCAGCATCAACCACGCCAAAGCCATTGAGATTCCAAGTCAAGTCAAAGCCGGCACTAAACGACCTGCCACCACCACCACTGATACCAATGCTACCGCCACCGTTTCCACCGGTGGGAATGATAACCGTAGAACCAGTCAAGCTATTGTTACTGCCGCCGCTACCACCAGACTTAGTTACTGTCTTAGTCGTGAAGAATTGGAATGTGGGATAAAGTGGTGCAGCAGCCACCTGAATATTGCGATCGGCAGCCCGCCGCAGAAATTCATATTGTCTCAATTCAGGTCTATTTTTAGCCGCAGCTATTTCTAAGCGATTTACATCAATCTGTTCAGAGAAAAGCTTGGCTTCACTCACTTTTTCTTCTTCTGGCAAGAAGTTGATAGCGATATTGGTATTAAGCAGAAGAGCAAGCTGCAGAGCCGCTTGCCGCAGGGCCACTTGCTGTTGCAACAAGGCTTGTTTATCTAGGGCGAGCTGAGTACGCGACTGGTAAATAGCAAAATTGGTACCGACACCAGCATCTTTCAACTGCTGATTGAGAGCTACCTGAGCCCTTGAAAGCTCTACTGATTTGACACGAATGCGCAAAAGCAAGTGCGCCAAGAGCAAATCATTGTATTTTTGATAGACACTAAACATGGTGTCATTAATACTGGCATGAAAAGCGCTTTTACCAGCCTTAGCCCGGTTCATGCTCACCAGCGAATTGAACAACACCCCGCCACCTTGAAAAAGAGGATAGCGAATAGTGGCTGAATTGGTGAAAAACGGAGTGCCTGTACCCTTTTGCGTATCAGTGCGCTGGCCCCGATAAGTCAAAGTAAAGTCTGGCAAGAAATTGCCCAATGAGCTGTAAAACTGATAGCGCTGAGCATCATAACCGGCCTGGGAAATGCGAATGGGCAGATTATTGCCCAGAGCATAGAGCAGCGCTTGCTTTAGACCGAGCTGTTCGTTGTAGGCAGCCTCTAACTTAATGGGAGGCAATTTACCGCGACCAATCGGAAGCAGCTCCGACATATTAATCTGGCCCAAAGAAATAGATCGGGCTCGATTTAGGTCTGAGCCAGTCAGAGCCATATCGGAAGCACTAGAAGCAAAGTTGGCCCCGCCCTTAGGCTCTGGATAGAGCTGGTCCAGAGAGGCGTTTCCGGGCGGATTGGTCAACCCAAAAGGAGTAAGGGGAGCCGCCGGCGAAGAAGAAGACTGATTAATAGTGGGAAATTGCCCAAGAGCAGGAAGCTCAGAAGAAGAAGAAGATTTAGTCTGCGCCAGGGCCGGCGGGCAACTTTGCCCAAGCAAAAGCAGGGCAACAGAGCAAGCCCAAGCATTTTCCACGGCGAATTTAAAGGCAAATTTCAGGCCTAATACCAGAGCTAACTTCATGACTTCCTAATAACTATCCATATAGTATTGGAC
>Ga0075444_10000499_pt1 | contig 23249 bp, 14 predicted proteins | sample CoawatmetaG01DNA_FD_76836 | JGI IMG/M metagenome (GOLD analysis project Ga0075444, IMG submission 76836) | Marine microbial communities from the West Antarctic Peninsula - Coastal water metaG017-DNA | ecosystem: Environmental > Aquatic > Marine > Coastal | place: Atlantic Ocean: West Antarctic... | reverse complement strand
GTTTGGCTTCCGTCACTTATATTTTTTATCAACTTGTCGGTATCAAAAATAAATGGATCAAAAGTTGATTTCGATGGAATAGTTCGTGGGAAAAAATCATAAAATAATTGACCTTTCAAATCTTCGTTAGCAATCATATTCAAATCACCTGGCCAGACTGAATTTTTATCTAGAACTGATGAGTTAGTTTCAGAATCATAATGATAAATTTTATAAAACCAGTTACCTTCATCGTCTTTATCACGATAAAATTGGTCTCCTTTGGACCTTATAACTAGAGTTCCATAACCATTTTCCCTACAATACTTCCATACAGGCATCAATTTTTTCATTGTACCTAGTATTAAGACATTCATTTAATTATAATTTGTCTGCTTCGTCTAGTGCCTTGTTGAATTCACGTATACGTCTAATAACTGATTGGAAGTCAACAATTGTTGTCCAACGATCAATAAAGAAAGTCATACTACTTTCAACTCTACCAAAGGCATTTAATACCTGGAATAGAACACCTAATGTGATTAACTGTGCAAAATAACTAGGCGCAAGTACAACAATCGCTAAGTTACCTGCAACAAAACCAAACGCGGTTTGCCATACGCCAAATCCCATGTACCAATTAAAAAGTCTATAATAGTTCTTTCTAATTGCAGTAAACATTGGAAATAACTCTGAGGTTAATCTCTGTGAGTAATCATCTTCTGAATATACTAATTTCTTACGAAACTTTGCTTCTACTACCTGATTATTATATTCAAGTTTAGGTAATTTATAACCTAATATGAATGAAATTAATGTGCCGCCAATTGATATGGTAAGTGCTACCCAAACAAGGAATCCTGGAATAATCTGTCCATTCCATATTGGCAATCCTTCTGATAGTTCCCATAGAATTGGTATAAACGCAATAAGAATAAGTACTGCACTAAAGAATCCAGTAAATAATCCTTGCAATGTTTTACCAAATATCATAAGATCTTCTTGCATTCTCTGGCTTCCACCTTCTATCTTTGCTTTTGACGTTTCCCATCGAGTTAAATAATAATGAGTGTTTGCTTGTCTCCATCTGAAACAATATCGTTGTGTTTGCCATACTGCATACACTGAAATTGGAATGTATAATGAAACAATCTCTAGGAAACTAGGCATCGTTTCTTCAGTCAGACTTGCCAGTTGCCATAATCTCGTTAGATCATATCCCCATAGCAATTCCCAAAACCTCTCTTCTTGAAGTGTTTGTATTGCATCGTAAAATTCTTTGTTCCATGCATTATAAAATACAAGTATCTCAACACTATACCAGGTAATTCCTAGTAACCATGCCAACATAAACCAAGCATATATAAAATAAGATCTACCAATAAAAAAACTTTTTAACATATTATTCTCCTCATCTTAACCCACCTTCTAAATCACTATTCTCAAATCCAAAAAAGTTCTTATAATTTGTCGCTATTGTAATTAATCCTGGTCTAGCATCAAAATCATTTGGATGTAACCAGTACATGGAATGACTAGGTATTTGTATGAACAACAAACGAATACTTTCATGTACCCCTAACTGCTCTAGCAATCGTAATATACTTGAAGCAGTTCTATAACTTGTTGTTTCTAATTGTCTTCTATTCATAGTTTTCAGAGACTCTTCTGGAGTCGCTGGGCCATGTATGCCAAACATCACTTCACCAACTAAGTATCGTTTCGCACCACCTAAAAATATAACTCCACACGCACTTGCACATACAACCTTTGGATATCCTTGTGATTCTCTAAGATCGTCTAAATCTTCTGGACTCATGCCTTGTTTAATATAGTCATTTCGAGTTGAAACTCCTGGATCATATATTACCTTCCCCTCATCATTTAACACTGGTGTATTACGGACAACCGTAACAACATTGCGTAACTTGAAATGCGCAGCGATACACGAACCTTCTGCTAAGTTACCACCTGGTGACTCTAATATAACAGTAAATGCTTGAGGTAATAATGGTACAATTTTCTCACAATCATCTTCTTTAATTGTGCCGGTTAACGTATATAAATGTGTGTCAACCTGCGTGAAGGTAATTCCTTGTACATCATCTTCATCATCATCTTCTCCATTATTTGCTTCTTCATACATTACCATAAACTTATCATAATATATAGGACCGTAATAGGATCCTGAACCAATCATAGCAATAAGTATAATCCATCCTACCTTATGTTGTAAAGGCTGAGTTATAAATCTATATAACCATACTTGTTGTATTGACTCTTTTAAGAAATTTAATATTTTCTTCATTATTCACCCCCTGGCTTTGATTGTTCTTGTGGTTTTTGTGGGCCTGGTACTTCGCCACGTTGTGCCGCTTCCATGGCTCGAACTCGTTCTTGGTATTCGTCCATTGTTAAGCATTGTGATCTCATATACATAGTCCATTCAATATCTATCTTTTGATCTCCAGTAAAATGTGGTACGAGTCTCTCGCATTCTTCCATTGTTGTCATTGGAACAAAACTAAGTATTGGTGCTCCAAGTTGTACATTAAAAATGGAGACTATATATATACCTGTTACTAAAATTGCATTCATGTTACTTCTCCCCGATTATGGTATCACTGATTTATTCAGTGCCTTCTTCTATCTCTTTTAAATTTTCGGGATCTGATACTTGAAAATTATATAGCACATAGTCCCCGCCTTTTGTTTGGCCGACGCCTGCCAAATTATCACCGTCCTTCCTTATCATTTGAGGGATACCAGATGCTTGTCGTTTTTTGGCAGCTCTCATTTGCTCTTTATTTTCTTTAGTTAATGGAATAATTATTGATCGCGGTATTGTTGAACCAGGTTCAAGAATCCAGACATATATTACATTATTATAATCAGAAACTACATGAGAAAGATAAATGCTCTCCTCGGGTATTGTTAAGTCAATTGGATAACCTAACACTCGTTCCAATGTAATATAAGTTGTTGTAAAAGATATAATAGTTAACGGAATTAGTATTGCAACTATAAGTGAATTTTTATAATATTTTATTATAGTCCACAGAGTTACAATAGATAAAAATCCTAGTGCTACTAGAATTGGTAACAGTTGTATATCAAGTACATTATTCATAACTTGCCTTCATAATACTATTTATGTTAATAAACAACTTTAATGTCGTTACTGGGGAATTGTTAGTGTTATGGGTATACGATAACAGTCCAAGGATCAGCAACGGTTACTGTCGGAACCGCACGTTCTTGGAATTGATATGTGTATGATCCTGCTTTAAATGGATCACCATTACTTGTACTTAATTCTGCGTCTGTACATGCTTCAATGGCATGCTTATGTCCTGTGTTTGCTTCTAATACAACTGTGTTGTTTCCTACGCTATCAATTAAATCGTCTATTAATCTAACCTTTACATAAACATCAAAAACGTTACCTGCACTTGATGGCTCATCAATTTTAATTTCAATTCTAACTTCTCTATCCACATATTCAGTAGGATTATACTGGGCATTATAGACTGCACCTTTTATCCAACATACGGTATGCCAATTGTAATCATTAAATGAATAAAACCCGCCAACTGATGTGACTGGATTGGCCGGTGTACTTGTGGCTCCAGTATTGGTGCAATTTTCAGCACCAATATATACCTCGCCTAATGCATCAAAAATCGATTCCCATTTTAAATCTACGTCAGCATCAGCATCAACTTCGCCTGAAGCATCTAAATCAATAGTTAATTGTCCGCCACTATTAAAAAAGTATCTTGCTTCGTTATAATTGGTAAAACTATTTTTAAATACACAATATACTTCGTCTGACCAAGTTGTTGTGTCTGTTGTTGTTTTTACTACTAAGTTTAATGATCCGTAAGTTGCACCTAAATTAAATTTGTTTGTGCCAATTAATGTAGTCTTTGCATCAATTGCCACTCCAGCACTTGCTGGAATTACTGTTTCAACAGCATATTTTGTTATGAAGTCGGCAGGCGTTCCTAAAGTTGCAAGTCCAGTATGCAATAATCCGGAATTTTCTTGTGCTATTAATCTATTTGTTTGTTCAGCAGTTACGACATCACATAATGCTGGATTAACATTGGTAACTACTGTTGGTTCAACTGCTGCCTGTCCCCAACCGTTTTTATGATTTGTTTTATCTGCAGTGGTCCATAATACTGAAGAATGATTATCATTCCAGTACAGATTATAATCTGATACCAGGGTGTTAAAATCCGTGGCTAATATTTTTGTGCCAGGTGCTCCAGTAAATGCCATTGTATTACTTTGCTCCGACTACTACTTCAACTAATCCAATGCTCTCAGTGGTTTTATCTTCTAATGCTCTGCCAACAATTCTGTACCAATCCATATATTCTTGTTTTTCATAATCTGTTGGTGCTCTAGCAACGCCAGGTTCTTCACTTGCAAGTAGTCTTTGACCTTTTTTAACTTGCCCAATTACTTTAACCTGTACTCTACCCTCTAATGCAACTGCTACTGAAACTCCTTCTAATCCGCTATTCATTAAATATGCTGGATCAGATGATACAATACCAAATACTTCTGGATCAAATAAATTTGTTGTTTGTGTTACCTCTGCCTCGCCACCAATTTTTAATACTGTTCCTACTTCATATTCCGCATCACTTAAATACATTTCTGCAAGGTCGGCGTATAAGGCCTTTACTGCTGTACCATGGAAAAACATATCAGTAGTATTACTTAATGTTAATCCCTTGCCAATCTTAGGAAAGGTTGGTTGTATTGCTGTTTCTGATGCATGAACATTAAATTCAGTATCAAGACTTGTTATTAATATTGGTGTTGTCATATCATCATCATATGAAATTTTTACCATATGTGCATTATTACTGGTATCGTTTACTGAAACAAATTTTACACCTGCTGCATCTAACTTTTCCCAAATCGTACCATTAAATTTATAAAAAACATTTGAAGTTTTATTATAATGTAATTGCCCTGCAACTGCCTTGGCATTTGACGGTACTGCATCTCCGGCAAAGTTTTCTAACAAGTGTAATTGATTTTCAGCAATTGTTTCACCGTATCCATACCAATTCTTGCCGACAAAACTTAAAAAAGTTTCGGTGTTTATTGTTGCATCATTGACACTAAAGTAGTTATTACTACCGTTAAGTGTTGTTGCATCATAGAAATTAACTCTATATGCCATGTTATGCTCCTGCTCTTATTCTAATGGTATAAACTACTTGAATTTTTCTGTTTGAACTCTTTTCAATTGGATGAAAAATAATATGCGTTAAGTAATTGCCTGCACTTGTTCTAAGTCCAAGTTCATCAAACACATAATCACCTGCAAGATTAGTACCAGTATCTATTGTACCTTGTCCTGCTGGTTCACCATAATCTAATGTGGCATTAACAATTATATCTGTATATACATTTGTATCTACATGTGTCGTTGTTATTGCTGCCGCACCAACATTGGCCGCTGCAGTTGTTGGCAGTGGTTTTTCCATAGTTTTATTATAAAGTGCACCAGTTTTTATTGATGTGTTTGGCGTTTGGTAAGCAATTAATCCTGCTGAATCAATGCTACTACCTCCGTTACCAAAATCAATACGTGCTATATAATCTGTGGCTGTTCCACTCGCTAACATTCCAGCAATTGCCATTGACATATTTTCATAGTTAATTGCATTATGCTTATCAAGTAAAACTTCACCTGTATCTATATCTTTAATTAAAACATGGCCATCTACTTCAATAAATGCCTTATCTTTTAGTTTATTTTTCATTTTAAATTCTCTTTATACTCTTGTATTTATTAATATTTATACCCATTTTATCCTAGATTCCACCCTCGTGTGGTACCTTGCAGGTCTTGACTATCTAAGTCAACTGCTGTACCATCTAGTATACTCTTGCCCGTAGCCACATCAAAATTGGCCGTTGAGGCGTTGTCTCTTATTGAGGTTATAGTCCTCAGTACTGAACCGTCTAAGTCAATAATTACACTTCCCGATTCATGTTTTCTATTTAACGTTTCTGCTATACCTCTCGCTATTCCTGTAAGTGTGTTACTACTAACACCTGTATAAGAAATAATTTCACCATTTAGGTATGCCGTTCCGCCACTTCCACTAAACTTGGCGCCATCTACTACTGGAATGTTGGCTGTCGCAGTCGTCAATGCACCAGACGTTGTTGTTCTTGCATTATCTTGTAAACTATAAGCAAAGACATCTAGTGAATTGTCTTGTAAATACGCATAAGTTCTTGTGGATGCGTTTTCTGTTGAGCCACTTGTATTTGTTACTACATTTATTCCTAAATGCTCTGTAAATCCTGCATTCCAATCACTTTCAATTACATTCTGCGTATCAGTAGTTGCTCTAATTTTTGTGTGGAATGGTTTAACTGCGTTAACATATGAGTTAACTTCATTAACTGTATTCCTTACAAACTTCTTAATGGAATTATCTGTTACAATGTCTGTATTAATATTGAGTCTAATATAAGTTGTTTTGTATAACCAATCAACTTGATCATGTATACTTGTTACATATTTCATAATTCCAATAAACAACTTATTAAAGTTTTGTTTATATTGTTCAATAAATAAATCTTCTCTACATGCTTTAATAATATATCCAACATACTCTGCAGTATCTGGATCCCATAGTCCGCCCCAACCTGCCATATCCCACGCTATTTGTCCATTTTTATTCCAAACAAAATCAGTGAAGGCAATTGTAGCATTTAATTTTTCTGCTAATTCCCATTTACTTGTTTTTATATTGTATTGATAAATTTCACTTCTATCAAATCCATCACTCTCTATTGGTATTGTAAACTGCACAACTTGGTGCTTAGTTGTATCAATACTGCTAAGATCTGTAACGGCTGTTATTTCTAAACTTGGTAACTGTGAAGTAACTCTGGTTGGACTTACATAATTTGTGTATTCCCAAGTACGAGTCATATCATAACCTGCAGTTTGTTCCCAATCATATCCTAATGCACTCATTCCAACAATTGTATAATAAACTTTTGTTGTTTCATAATAAAAAATATAGCCAACAAATCCGCCAGTTGTTGGGAATGTTGTTCCGCTACTATTTGCAGTTACAACTGAAGGCATCCATTTCTTACTAATGATTCTATGCCATTTAGTTGATAAATTATCAACTAAGTTTTGGTTCTTCAATAGCCTATTAATAATACTAATGGCTTCATATCTTGCGTCCCACTTATCTTTAAACCAACCTTGTGCAACCGTTTTAGCATTGTGTGTCATTTTACGTTGATCACCATAACGATTATATACATGTACTGCTGGATTTGGGAGTGGTAAGTCTGTAACTCGTTGGGTGCCACGCAAGTTATCATCTAATCCAATATACCAATAATCTGGTATCTCATCTAAATCTTCTGCAATTACTGTCCAACTATTATGGCTTATACCATCTGGCTTTATATTAATTTGTAATATTGTGCTTGAGTCATTTATGTATGCGGTTATGTTATTAACTATAAATGCCGTACCACTTATGGCTGCGCACCAAGAAATTCCGTTTCCTGTTGGATCATTAATAATACTAGCAATATCACTTACACTTAATATGCGACCTTGTGCAACCGCTGTGCTATCTGATAGTGTTGTTTTATTCTTAACCCAGAAATAATATACTGTATCATATCTGGAAAATGTTTTATTCCATTCATCGTCTTGTGTGTAATAATATAATACTTCACCAGTAGAGTCAGTTACACTATATGCGTCACCTGTTGCAATTACTCCATATTGTTGAAGATTATTATCAACTGCATCTTTCCAATCTTCTGGTAATACTGTTGACTTTGTCCATTCATAAACATCAATTGATGATCCAGGAATTTGAGATCCCCAATAGGTACTCTTGTATTCATTATTACTTTGATCGTAATCAAAGTACTTAACGGTACTAGTGTCCCACCAAGTATTATCAATTTGTGCCTCGCCCCAATACTCTCTATTCGTTGTATCGTAATTAGTGTCTGTACTATTATTATATACTGCGACGTCTATTTTGTTTGTTTCGTTTAATTCACGTTGTGCTACTCCAGGAATAATCCCACGTAATGGATCAAATACTTCCATTTCTACAGTAACATTATTTGTTTTCACATCATATATGTGCATGTTTTCAATCTTGCTATTAACTGGTCTTTCAGTTGTTGTACGTAATGATGTCCACACACCACTAACATATTTGTATACGTTTGTGCTGCCTATATTCAATGAGTTTTTAGTAGTCCATGCCATGTCACCTTCTGCCCAATTATAATAAGCAGTTCTCGTAAGGCTTTTATTCATGTCAGCAATAGTATTAAATCTTGAACTGCGTAGCACAAATATACCTGGCGCATTACCTGAAGTTTCAATAAACGTGTCTATATAAAATGAATTTGTTTCAGTTGGGTGTACACTTGATACTTTATGAATACCATCAATGTTTGGTACTGTTGTACTATTAACAATCATTATATAATCGCCTGCAATAATATTTGATACAATTGCATTGTCATTAATATCTTTTAATGATAATTTTGCATCATTACCTTGATCACTTTGATCACCTGCGACAATATCTGCCCAGGCTCCATTAGATGGCATTGCTTGTACTTGTTGTACATTCCAATCATAATATTTACTTGTAATATCACTGGTAATTTTGTTTGGTAATTCATTATCATTTGTTAACCAAATATTAAATAATGCAGTATCAGTATCATTTACGTTAGTGCTACCCCATTCTGCTGTTGTGAATGTATTTGGCGATGATGATATTGATTGGACTCCTGTTGCTAATCCACTCTCTGTATTAAATTCTCCACTGCCTAAATTAATTTGAGTTCCTGTGCTTTTGCTTATAGTAAAAAATGCTGTGCCATCATATGTTGTTGTAGTATTTGCCACACCTGCCGCAGTTATTGTAGATACTATTTGTGCTGGTGTTGGTCGTACATTTATTGTACCAGTTGCCGCACCATGTGATGTAGTGGCCGAAAGTCCTAATTCTGTAAGTGCGGTGCCACTTATAACAAGATCAGTTACTGAGCCTGTTACACTTGCATCAAATACTTCTTTTGCAGTTCCTGTACCTGTTCCTACACCTGTTGCTGAAAATACTGTTCCAACATTACTATCAGGTGCACCAACTAATGTAAAGTCTGTTGTGCCTATTGTTGATATTACATACCACTTGCCAATAATAAATGCACCGGCAGTTGGAATATGATTCACTGATCTATAAATTTGTAAGGCATTGCCTACATCAGTAAATGTATATGGGGTAGACCCATGTGTTGCTGTTAATTTTGTTATTACCATTGCCAATGTTTGTGGCTGATCAGTTGCCGTTACTTTTAAAATTGGCGTATATGTTGCTGGAGTAAATCCAAGTTCAATTGCCGCATTTATTTTACCTGATGGTGTTGAGCCGTCAATAATTAATTGAGCTGCTATACTACTCTTCGCATCAAACCAAATTGCAGTTTTATTATTGTCAATAACGTCAGCCTGTAAATATACATCATTTCCATTTTGTCTTAGTTGTGTACTATCCCAAGCCAATTTAAGTTGAGCTGCGGTCAATGTTATATGTGCCGGATTAAGTATATCTATTGCAACATTGTTTGTTCCTACTGGTGGTGCTACTGTAAACGTAACAACTTGCCCACTTACTGAATAGTCTGCCGGTGTTGCTTTTGTTACACCGCCGACTCTTACTGCACTAATTGTTCTATCAGTTGCGTTTGCTATCACTAATGGAGTTGCTACTGTAAAGTCAACTATTGACCCATCACCACTAAATTGTTCTGTTGTTGTACTAACTGCAACACTTGTACCTTTACCTTCTAACGGAACAGTAATTCGATTTGCTCCTAGTAAATTGGTGCCAATTAGCAATACTTTGTCAGTAACATCATGAATTGTTCCTGTTACAACTGATGATATAACATGTGGATTACCATTATATGTTGGAGAGTTGGATCGGTATGATATTGAATTCGGAGTTCCAGTTAGTAGTATGCCATCATCATCAATGCTTGTTACATCATAGGTTTCATTAAACGTTGTGATTAAGTCACCTACGCTACCATCTCCTACGGTTAATGTATTATTAAATGTAACTGTTGGAGTTGTTATTGATCCATTTTCAATAATGTTATCATATGTATCAACCTTTTGATCAAACCATATATCAACACCATCCAATGTAATACTTGGTGTACTTGGATCACTAACGGCATTTCTATGTGTAAATGTATTAGTTGGACCTTTTGTATTTGTAGTATTAAACGACAATGATTGAGCTCCTATACCAATACTAGGTACACTACATTTCCAAAGTCCGCCTTTGTACCTTACTAAATCATTTCTCTTATAACTTGTACTACTAGTCCATGTTCTAACGTTTGCATATGCTTTTGTACTATCAAATACATCAACCATTTCATTTAAGTTTTTAGCAACGTAATCATACTCTGTTGCTAGTACTTCACCAGCCGTTAATAATGCAGGTGAGTCGCTAAATGAACTTGTTGAAAATACTGGAATTGCTTCATTATTTACAAATTCAATACTACCACTTGCCAAATCAATAACATTATATTTGTCATGCAATGTTGTTGTATCAATTTTAATTTCAGTTGCTTTTGTACGTGTTGTATCACCATAATGTCCTGAAGCCAACATCCATTCTTCTGCCATTGAAACTTTACTTCTACCTTCATTTACAAGGTTAGTTCTATCAATACGATCAATTGCTGTCTTGCTACCTTTATGTTTAATAATACCTTTATAAAACTGACTAACAGTATTTGCTGGTAGTCCTAAAGTTTGTACCCAATCTCTAGCATAACTATTACTCATTGTATAGTTTTCTGCCTTGGTAATGTCTGTGTTAAATTTACTTACATCAAAATTATAAAAGTCTTGTATATCTTCAACAAGTGTGTCAAAGTTTTGTATAATAGTATTGCCTGTAACTAAGTAACCTGGTGCTTGTGTTGTTCCTTTCCAGTTACGTGTGCGCTGTCCTCTTAACTGTAATCTCGAATGTCTTTCGCTTGTTATGTCATTAAATATTGTTTCATTAAATTGTGTTATATTGTTAATTACCAGCAAATGTTCAAAAGTAGTTACTGCTGTTTCAACACTTATTATACTTTCGTTAATTGGTGTTGATACTACGCCAGCACCTTGTATTGTTTCATACGTTGTTACTGCCGTTGCTGTTTTTGCCGTAGAGATTGTATCACGTGGCATTATAGATACTTTAGTACCGTCCCTGTCAATACATAGATCACTAAAATTAATCTTTACTATTTCACCTGCTTTATTTAGAGCGTGTATGCTATTAATGTTACCAGGCAAACTACCATATGCAACTGCAACTCCATCAGCTCTATCAAAACCAATACTTGTACCTAATGGAACAGTATATTTGTCACCTATACTTGCGCCTATGGCCCACTTTGCAAAATCTAATGCTTTGGCATCGCCAACCGCACCAACAAAAGTATACCCGCTATCAGACATATAATTATAATTACCACGTATAAAGTTATATGTGTCTTGTATTCGAGCAAATATAGTTCCAAACTCAGCAACACTTGTTGTAGTCACAAAGTTTTTATATTTTGTTAATGATGTGTCTGAGTTTACTGTAACACTTGTGAAATCATTATTTGTTTCTAATGGTAAATTAAATTTAAATTCTTGTCGTGATTTGCTTACGCCAGCAACACTATAACCACTTGCAGTTTTTTCTATATTAATAACACTTGCATGATATAAATCAAAAGAGTTACCACCATAAAAACTTAATGAAGCATCTTTCTCACTTAATCTAAACTTACCAGCCGCTCCACTTTCACTTAATACTTCTAATAAGTGATCACTACTAAAGCCGCCTAGTGGTTGTGCAAGTTTTGTCGCTACTGTTTTATATGAGTCAACTATATCTGATGTTATGTCATTTCTATGGAAATGATTTACTTGAGCATTATTAATACCCAATGTAAAATTGTTATCATCTACTAATGTTACCTTAAAGTCTGCACTTGGTAAGGTGGATGGTCCAATATAAGTTGCAGTACCAGTACCTGTTCCTACACCTGTTGCTGTAAATACTGTACCAATATCGCTATCTGCTGCGCCGATTAATGTAAAGTTCGTTGTACCTGGTGTTACTATTGTATATTCAGTTCCAATTACAAATGCACCAGCAGTCACAACTGGCCAAACAAATTGTATATTTGGTCTGCTTGTATATCCATTTCCTCTGAATGTTAAACTTACGCCTACTGCGTTTCCAGAAGAATCTAAATCTAATGTACCTGTTGCATCTAATCCGTCAGTTCCGCCAGCAAAATTAATTGTGGTTCCTACTGGAAAAGTGCCGCTGCTGTTCTTAACTGTAACTTTTGCAACGTTTCTATTATTAACTTGTGTATGATATGCTAATTTTGTATTACTTATTGGTGCAAAATTACTTGTATGTAATTTAAAAGTACCAATAAAGTTATCGGCAAATGTATATGGTTGGAAGAAATCAGTCCATGCTTTTGCTGGGTTCAATTTAAGTACTGCGTTAACTAATGCAGATTGGCCTAAACTTGAAGTCCTCCAAAGTAATTCTGTTGGCCCCCAATCGCCAAATACAAATGGTGCTGACTTGCCAGTCCCAAAAAACAGTCCGCCTCCTGGATTTACTAATATATTATCAGGATCGTCTAATGTACCATCTGTCTTAACTGGACATCTACTGGACCAATCCCAGGACCATGTTGCATAGTTTACGTTTTGTACCGATGCTTCTCCAGGATTATTTATAATACCATATTGTAATGCATTAATCAATGCTGCTCTTTTAGTTGCATCTGTCCAACTGTAATAGGTATCCCACCAAGTTGGTTTAAATGAATATCCAAGCATATGCCATGGAGTCAAATGTGGGGTATGTGTGCCAAATATTAGTGCATATGCACCAGTATAATGTCCAGGAAAATTACTTACATTCCAACCGGCATAATTAGCCAAACTTACTTCCGAATAATTCCACGTGAATGGATCTGATGCATCATAATATCCTGTTGGAGTAAGTGTCGTTTGTTTTGTTTTTGTATACCAATCCAAAAATTCTGACTTAATATAACTATCAACTTTGCTTCTTGTATACCATGTTCCTACTTGTTCATTTGGTAGGTAATTTAATGCACTTGTTGTACTTTGTGTTTGTACTTTTGTTCCTGACCAAATACGATTCTCTAAATCAAATAAACATGCGGCGACTGGATCAAAATTTGCACTTTGTATTTTATGTAACTCTGCAGTTGCACTAACATCATAAGTGCTGCCATCATGTCCAATTAGTTGATTATTATGTACTTGTGGCTTGTAAATACTTGCTAATCCAAGTTTAACCATACTTGCAGGTACATAACTGTCATCGTCCATGCTATTATAGTCTATGCCTATTGTTGTTTTTTGTGTGTCTGTAAATGCTGTAACAGTTGCTGTTACTACTACTTGCCCATCAGCAATTGTGTAATCAGTTCCTTGCGTTAATATTCGTTTTACTGCTACATTATCACTATCGCGATTGTCAGTTAAGTAAACATAAACATGGTCTTGCTTAAAGTTATCTGTATTAAAGCCATGTCCTAATGAGTACTTGCCTGCTACATTGGTATTGTGTGTTTTAATATTGTTAGGCTTACTAAAAGCCATATTAGAATTTTTATGTAAGTCAGTGCCTTTTCTACTTGCCGTAGTACTTGCTAAAACATCTATAACCAAACTACGTACATCACTATATGATTTTGTGCCGTATAAACGTTTAACTTGTGAAATAAATCTCTGTCTAAATACCCACCAATCATTTCCTTGATCGCTAAGTGCCGTTGTAATATTTAATTTATCATCACCATAACATAAATCATGCATAATATTAATGTCATTATGCATAAAGATTTCACCACCATGTCCTTTGGCGTGGATAGTTGATGCATAATTGTTATTACCAAAACTGTCGCCAGTAAACCCAGGTGTATTTTCAATTATGCTTGTCCAATGTGCCAATGTTTCACTCTGTGTAAACTCACTAATTTGTATATTTTTTGTATTGTTTGAATGTACATCAGGTACTTGCACATCTTTTGTTGTTTTTTCTGCCTTATTATAATACTCAAGATCAATAATACTTTTTTCTGATGTAAGTAATGCTTTGGGTACTGTTATTGTGGTCGGCGAGATTGTATAATTGGATTCATTAATAGTTTTTCCATTTATTTGTAATTTATGAAAGGGTGCGTCGGCACTATCAACTGCATAAATTCTTGATGAATTTGCAAAACTTGTTCCAAAATATATTACTGATCCAGCTGTTGCAGGAATGTTTACCGCTGATCCCAAAGACAACCCAATTGGTGGGAAAACATTAGTCATAGAAGGAGTCGGGGTTATATCAACCCCGGAAGAATCATAAAATTTTAGTGTACCAGTCCCAATCAAATCATAAAATCCACAGCTAGTGCCTGCTGCCACAAATAATTCATTTTGTTTAATATTATTACGATTAGCATCACCTTCTTTTGTTATACTACTTGCTACAATTTTTCCATCATCAGTAGAAACAACAAAGGATTTGAATGGATCTTTTCGCCAACTAAGATACCCAATTGGAATTGAAACATCTGCATCATTATTTGCAATAACTTGAACTGTATCTTTTGCACCTGCTGTATATGAACTTGCTATATAATTATTATGTGGTACACCATTCCTTTCATAATAATATAAACCTCTAAGTTTATTACTAAGGTTGCTTTGATCTTCTAAATATGTATATTCTGTTTGACTTAATTCATTTACAAACACCATTTCACTTTTAGAACCAATATCTTTAAACACAGGAACAAAATCAAGTTCTGTATCTGCTGTGCCTGTTGTTGCTACCTTATAGCCAAATAGTTTGTTGCCTACAAAGTTACTTGAATTATATGCATCTAACCAAGTTCCCGATGCATGTTTTAATCTAAATAATGGTGCTTGGTTTGGCGTTGCTTTTGTTTGCCCTGCCATCATGGTTATGTTTGCGTCAAATTCAATAATAGGACGTTTTGCCTGTGTTGTAGAATTAATATAATCCTCATATGATAGCCCTGGGTACCACTCAATCATATGCTCTATTGCTGCTCTATGAACCCAATGGTTACCTCTGCTCCAAGCACTATCGGTGCCTGAGACATTATTTGCGGAATCAGATCTATTAATTACTATGTAGTCTTTTGTCTCCAATGGTAAATTAACACCATCAACAGTATTTGTATATAATATATTATCTGTATTCCAACCTACAGGATCTTTAAATACAATTTTATCACCAACACCTGTTACTATCCATTCTCTGCCAATAATAATAGATGGATCCCAACCTGCCCCTATAAACAGAACTTTCATGCCATCATATAATGTAACTGTTCCATTATCATCAGTAATTTCACCTGTTGGCAATCCAGTTAAATCATCAATTGGGTTAACATTTGTTCCACTCGCTAATTCAAATAGAATAGGGTACATCACTGGAATCCAGTAATACATCCTATAATTAACAAACTTGTCAATATCTATTGGTGGAGCATACACATAACTTTGTGTGTTGTATGCATTATTGTAACTATATGTATCAAAATTATAGTTAATGTTTTTTGCTACATCATCAATTGTAATTGCATTCTTAAGAGTTTTATCATCATTAGATGTTATAATTGCTGGCTGTAACTGTTTATGACTTGTATTTGTGTTTAAATAATAATCATTCCATTTACCTAATGCACTACCACTTGTTGAGCCAACAAAGGCATCTATGTCTTCCAAATCTCCTTTGGAAACCATTTTATCAAGAGTTGCATCAAGCCACTTTTTGTTCAGTGGTGTTTGGAATACTTCTGGTAAAAACGTATTTGTTTTTAATAAGTTTACAGGCCTCTTGCCTGCTCTGTGCTTACCACCTACTTTTGTTGGTTTAGTTGCTTTAAAGTCTGCCATTCGTTACTTATCCGGTTGATTTAATATTTTCTTTTGTAATATTTTTAACTAATTCAATATCTGAAACTGAAACATCAGGTACAAATAGCTCGTCACTCTGTGGTGTAATTTGGAATAACGTTCCAAATACACTACTTGCTCCATCAGGAACAATTACAAATGAACTTATATGCCCATCTAATTGTTGATGTACATATGCTGCCAATTCTGTAAAGTAAAATGTTTCACCAAAATCCCAATATGTAATATTAAAGAACTCTGTTACTGCATCAACTACTTTACTCTTAACGTCATTATCAGTTAATGAACTTCCAATTACTTTAATTACACTAAATGATGCCTTTAAATCATCTTGTGCTTTGTTTCCAAATAAGATTTTATATTTAATTGGTCGATAAATTATACTATCGCTCATTGCTTTCTTATCACCAATAGTGGCAAACTGTTGATTTAACTCATCAATTGTTGGTACTAATGGCTTGGTTGAACTTGTGTCATCACTAACTAAGTAACTTCTAAAATCTGTATCGTAACTGCTTGTAAGTATATATGCGTCAACAACATTTGTAAAACTTGGATCAATAATTTCGTTTTGATCTGGAACATGATTCCATTCAAATTTAACTGAACTTATTGAATCTGCTGCCGCTGCCACTTTAGTAAATGCATCTGGACTATCTGGCCTTGCATCATTATTTGCATCAATAAGACCTAATATGACCTTACTTGAGTCAAACACTCCATTTTCTGCAAACAGATAGCCTGTAATGAAAAATGTTTGTGTTATTAATCCGCTATCAACGATATCAATTTTATCTCGTTTTGTTTTACTTGTGTATGTATCTAATTCGTATTCGTGACTAATGTTGCTAAATTCTATTGCGGTACTTGTAAATGTGTATCTCTTTGCACGAGTTGTAACTTCATATCCACTACCAACTGCCGCTGGGTTTATTTGCATAAGCCAACTTGACGTTGTTTCATCAAATGGTGTCGGAAAGTGTGTTGTTAGTTTTCCTCGGTAACTTGCATTAACATTTGATACTAACTCTGTATTCCATCCGTAAGTAGCATTATTAGGTTTGTAATCATAATAAATTACAAACGGAGTTCCAGCAGTTATTTTTATAAGTATTTCTGCTCTTTCTGCCGTAGTAAATGTTCTTGCAAATGCTGGATAAATTTTTGTTAATACTGCATCATCAGGTACTGCTGCATCTAAACTAATTGCACCATTTCCTAATGCATCTAATCCTGATGGATTTCCTAATGTGTCGTCAACTCCATTACCATTTGCAAATAGTCTTGATACTTTTGCCCAATAGTCAACTCCGCCTGATTCAAATTTTAATAAAGCGCCCACTTGTGCATACTGCATCCAGCCACCTGGATTGACATTTGTTAGGTTATTTCCTTTAATACCATTGTTTCCTGTAATAACTGAATCTGAATACATTATATAGCCACTCTTTAGTTCAGTTCCAATTGCTTGCCAAGTATAACTAATATTTGCAGGAACAGTATCACCAGTAATTGTAGCCGGTAATGCATCAAAACTAGTCGTAAACTCATCATAATATAAATTTAACATCTCTGTATTATCTAGCATTGGCTTAATGTACTGCTCAAATGTAACTTCAGCAGTCACATCATTTGTAGTTTCTGAGATGACATGATTTGCTTTAGCAAGTACGCCATCGTTTGCATATAATCTAACATTACTATATTGACTAGTTGGATCTGTTAAATCAACAAACCTACTGTGTCCGCTATGTGTACGATTTACGCTCTTTATTTTTGCAATTTGTGTGCTTTGTGAAACTAAGTAATCATTATAGTCGCCTGCAGTAATCATTCTATCTTGACTTGCATAAATGCGAGGTGCATTTGTTTTTATGTCATCTAGTGTATCAGCTGCCGCGGCATTTGTGACTCCAACTTGAAGTTGTACTGTAATATTTGCAATATAGTCATTGCCATCAACACCAGCATAGTTAATATTAAATGATGTGCTACCAATATCATCTGGACGTAAACTATAAGTTTGATCTAATCCAGTTCTATACCATACTCTAATTATGTTTTTAGGAACATTTCCAATTGAACTGTCTGGAAACATAATACTAATTTGTCCGTCAGTTCGTGATTTAACTGCAAAAATATCTCTTACTTCACTGCCTATGTCATTGTATACTGCATTAAATCCAAAAACATTGTCTACTTTCGTCCACGTTTTAAGTATTGTACCATCAGTATCAATACTTTGAACCCAAACATCATCATTATTAATATTGTTAACGTTGACATCTAATGCTAATCCACTTATTGGATCTTCAATTGTAACATCTTGGAATGTTAATGAGCCTTGTTTAAACTGTGTAAAGAATCCTGTTCCAGTACTTCCTATACCTCTGCCATCATTTTTGTACATTAAACTAAATGCACTATTTGGATTAGGTATTGATTCTGTAAATATTTTAAGTTTTTCATTATAATCAGTACCTACTATATTAAACGGTACCACTGCTCCTTGAACTAATCCTGTTGTTTCAAATACAATTTGGTTGGCACTATTATTTGTATTATATATTTGTGTAGTTGTGTTCCCAACGACTGCTGTTTTGCGTGGATTACCATATTGATTACTTGGTAATAATACTGCATTTATAACAGCAATAAAGTCGTCTAAGTTGCTTATGTTTGTTGTACTGTCAAAACGAATGTCTTTACCTGCAAGTGTACTTCCGTCACTTCCAATTATTGTTTCATTTGTTTTAATACTTGTGACTTTTAACTCACCCGATGCAGGTACATTCCTGTTCGCTGAGTAGCCTAAAAATTCTGCTAATTTATAAACACTTTCTTGCTTTGTTGCTGTGCTTAAAAAGTTATTACGAGCATTTAAATCGGCTCTATATGCCAAATTATGCCCAAATTGTGAAACCACATCTAATAATGCTACAAATTCACTTGATTCAATCCAGTCATTAAAACTTTCTGGATAAGTTTCTCGTATATACGCAACCATTGATTCTCTAATAGTGTCAAAATCGAATGCTTTGAAATTTGCGTTCAAATACGAATCATATACAACAGAGTAATCTTCTGCCGCAAATAATTTTGATTGTCTAACTAACTGTGCCATTTTAATTATTTTCCAATTATGTTGTGTCTCGATCAAATAGTAATTCTAACGTAGTTATTTGTGCTAACGGAACATAAGTTAGTTCTATATTAACTGTTACTGTAAGTGTATCTTCAGATACTTTTACATCATGTGTTGTTACTTGAAATCGAGGATCGTACGACACAACGTCAACAACATCTTGCTGTATTAATTCTACAATTGTACCGTCGAGGGGTTCAAATATGTAATTAGGTATGTTACTTCCAAAGTTAGGTAGTGTCCATTTTTCACCTTTAGTGATACTAAAATGATTACGCAAATCTTGTTTTGCGAGTTCTAAATCTGTTAAGACGACACTCGTGCAACTTGTTTGGGAGTTTGTAAAACCTATAATATTATTCATACTAATATTTATGCCTAAAGAATTAAATACTCGGTTAATCTACTGATTATATGTAGTTTTAATTAAGGCTTGATTAAGCCTTGTATATATTGCAATCATATCGCATATGATATCCAATTTCTCTTCATCAATTCGTTTTATTTCCATTGTCCTTATTAAAAACTTTGATATTTCTTTTCTATCTACATCAATGAAAAATTTATTGTAATTGATACTAGTATTAGGTTTAAATGTGGCTTTAGATGTAAGTTGACGTTCGTATGCCTTAGTGGCTCTTTCAGTTATATCATTAATATCAAATGAAGACTTAGGATTTTTAGTTTTCAATGACTTCAGTTTAGCCATATATAAGTGAGCATCAAAATCACCTTCAACTGACAACACATGCGATACATGTTCCATATTAAATGGTGAATCACCGGTTGGAAAGGAATGTGTATTAACAAAAACAGTCTTAGAACTTAGATCTATTTCAGTTATAATTGATGTAAATGTTTTAAATTCACCAAAAAGACTTGAGTCCCAATGTTGTACTAAGTCTACATTTTGGAGCATACAATCCCAAAAGTTTAATGGAGGGAATTGAGATTCAGTTTTATAATCTTTAGTACCTGAATAAACTTTTTGTAGGTAGCCTAAAAACGAACTGCCTGCTCCAGGAGGTATAGATACGATAATCAGATTAATGTTAGCAAGTGGGTCCACATTAGTATTTATTTTAGATTAGTAATTGGCGTCGTTATCATCTTCCTGATAACCACCGCCTGGTGCATCTGTTGAAACTATAACACCTGAAGCTCTTCGTTGGTCAACGATTCTATCAAGACTAGAATTAAAATCATCAGTTTGGTCTGGTTGAATGCCACCAATGTCTTCTTCGCCACGATGATTAGACACCCCTTGCAACACTATATCATTAGGTTCTCTGTCTACTTTAATTTTTGTGCCAGTTGCTCCGCCATCAATAGTGAAATTAAATAATGTCAATGCTTGGCCGCGTTCAGCCATGTAATGTACTTGTACCTTTGTTACTTCTCTATATGGATTAAGTTTAATTAATGTAGCAGTAACAACTCGTGGTGTAGTTATGGTTGAGGTCTTATCTATTGACCCAACTGATTTAATAGAATAAACATGAAATGCTACTTCATATCTGCCGTCTTGAACGCCACGAATAGTTATAACTTCTCTATTAATTGGAATAATATGTCGCTCACCGTTTTCATCTATCCATTGGTCATTTGAAAACCCAAGATCATCTTTTTCTAAATGTAGCAACCCGCCAAATTTATTTCTAAATGACACGACTGTGCCCATTGGATCCTTGACATATAAATCAATATCGTCATTCCATTCGTTTGGCCATTCTATAATGACTAAGTACTCTGCTTTCTTTGGAGCATCTGATTTTTTAGTTATTGGATTAATTAGGATGAAGGCTACGATGAATAAAAATACAAAGCCAACTAGCAGATTAAATAACAAATCGGTGAAGCCTATTGAGCTTTTGTATTTGTCTTTCTGATAAAGTGCCATTGTTACACCTCTTTGTTGATACCTGTTTCGAGATTAACTAATTGTACTTTCGTAAGTAAACTACATACTAGTCCACTAAGAGTGGTATACAATGCAGTACTCATTCCCCTTGCCATGTCGCTTAACGCAGATTTTAATGTTTCTGCATCACCAGTGTCTATATTTTCAAAACTACCACCAAGCATAAGAATAAATCCAACAACAGTTCCCACCATACCTAGTGCTAACATACTTTCAGAAGTAAACCAGCCAATATCAATTCGAGAAGACACATCTTCTCCTTTTAATGAAGCGTATGTGGTTTTTCCGATGTATATACTAGATGATATGTATAAGGTAAAGATAAAAAGACTTAGTTTAGTAACGTCTTTGGTGTAGATTTCTTGTATTAATCCAAAATGATATGCTATAAATCCAAGTAGTATACTGAGGCAGAACATTAACCACCATTTTAAAACTCTAGACATTGCACCTCCCCGGATTGTATAGTTGTCCAATAAATTATATTTATTATATAATTATTACAATAGTATTTAACAAACGACGTGGTTAGTATAACTACTATGTTATGTTTGTACCTTGTATACTATTTATGCTTTTAGGCTAGGGCTCTAGATATTTCGATCATTGTTGCAGATAAATTAATTTCAACGTCTGCGACTTGTGTATGTTTTACTAATCCATTACGAATTGCTAATACACAATCATCATATTGGTCATTATTTTCAGTATATATGTCTAAGTTACGATACAGCCAACTGTAAATATCATTATACTCATCTGACCGTGCATGTTTAATTATAAGTTTTCTTGCACCACTGATGTCGTTACTTTTAAAAAGATCAACCATGCCCAATCGCCACTCTGCACTTGCGCCTTCATCATCTGGTTTTTGTAAGGTGTTGTCAGTAACTGACATTTGCACGGTATTAATAGTTTTTCTTAAGTCTGGATAGTGTGCCCTAACCATTGCGTCAAGTGTTTCTATATCAAACTGTACTTCGTTATCTGCAAGAATTTCTGCAACTCGAACTGTAAAGTCTGTTTGGTCTAGTTGTTCAATATGAAATCCTTGGCATCTACTATGCAATGCTGGAATAATCATATTAGGATAATTGCAAGTTAAGATAAAACGAACACTGGCGTGATACTGTTCCATCACTCCACGTAACGCTGCCTGTCCTTCAGGGCTAATATGATCTGCTTCGTCCAACAAAATTACTTTGAAGTCGCCCCATGGCATTGTTTCACTAAAGGCGCTGATTCTCTTACGAATCATTTCGACTCCATTATCGCGACTGGCATTAATGTACAATACATCTGCAGACTCAACCTCTAACTCTGCAATTAAGACCTTTGCCAGTGTAGTTTTACCTGTTCCTGGTGAACCACTGAATAATAAATGCGGTATGCCGCCGTCATTTATCCAATTCTGTACTTGCTTCCTTTGTCTATCATCTTTAAATACATAAGACGAAACACTATCTGGTCTATACTTTTCAACCCATAAATCAGTACCAGCCATTACTTAACTCCTTTGATAATCATTATCAACTTTGCCCTTTGCTTTATCTATCCAATATTGTAATTGTTCCTCTGCGGCCTTATCGGCAATATGATCTTCCTCAAACCAATTATCTCTAATTTCTTCAATAGTCATTGTTTCATATTTCTCAAAGGGTTGATGAATCCACGGACTTGTACTAAGAAAGTCTGTATAATAGTCTGGTGTGAATGTTGATACTCCTTTAACCCATACAGTTGCAGTTTTAAGTTCATCGATAAAGAAACCTTCATAGTGCTGTAACCACTTTACACATTTTTCTAATGTTGTTCCAGAATCTGCTAAGTCGTCTACTAATAAAACTTTGTTGCCTAGATTAGGTGACGTCTTTGCTAATGAGTTTCCAAATACAATCTGTCCTTGTTCGTCTTTTTTGCCTTCACCGTGATAAGACTCTACTGACATTACAGCAAATGGTACATCAAAGATACGAGAAAGTATATCTCCTACTCGCAGACCGCCCTTTGCTATACATACTATTTGATTAAATTCATAACCATCATTATAAATTTGTATTGCTAATTCTTCTATCTTTTTATTATAT
>Ga0075444_10000492_pt1 | contig 23352 bp, 25 predicted proteins | sample CoawatmetaG01DNA_FD_76836 | JGI IMG/M metagenome (GOLD analysis project Ga0075444, IMG submission 76836) | Marine microbial communities from the West Antarctic Peninsula - Coastal water metaG017-DNA | ecosystem: Environmental > Aquatic > Marine > Coastal | place: Atlantic Ocean: West Antarctic... | reverse complement strand
GGCATTATTGTTTGAAGCATTATCAATAGCCCTATAAAGTAACTCTGGTAATTCATGTCCAAAATATATATTATCACCAAGAATTAGGCACACATCTTCATCACCAATAAAGTCTCTTCCTAAGATAAATGCTTGAGCAATTCCATCAGGACTAGGCTGAGCTTTATAGCTAAATTTCATGCCAATATCACTACCATTACCTAGGAGTTGATCAAATTTTGGCAAATCTTCAGGGGTGGAGATAATCAAAACGTCTTGAATTCCAGCCAGCATTAAAACCGATAATGGGTAATAAATCATTGGCTTATCATAAATGGGCATTAATTGTTTAGATATGGTTTTAGTGATAGGGAATAGCCTAGTACCTGAGCCACCAGCCAGGATAATTCCTTTCATTGCAGATTTGTGAGTTTTACTCATTAATTGTCCAATAGTCTTTAATCCATGGAGACGGCTGGATGTGTCGATACCATTTTCCGCTGCGCCCTATAATTGCTTCGGGTGGGTTGGGCAATCCATGAAATAAAATAACCCTAGCACCCTTGGAAATTGAAGGAGCTTCGAACCAAGATTTGAACCAGGACGGGCAGCATTTATACTTAAAGCTTGGGACCCAGTCATCTGGCCAAAATTCTAATTTACCTAGTTTTTCAATTTCGCGTGATAAGTATGCTTGCTCATGCCGCACCTGATTTTTTACCTGCTCAGAGTTTTTTTCAAAGTGTTCCAGTATACCTGGGTATTGTCCAATCTTAAATCGAAATACTGAGGAGTTTCCCTCTCTCTTCTTAGAGTTTTTTTTATCTTGTGCAATTAAAAAATCACCAGGATGAGTGCAGAATGCATCCAGGTTACCCACTATTATCACGTCTAAGTCAAGAAAGAGTGTTGGCCCAGATAGACCACCAAAGTCTTTTTTAAATACAGTGAGCTTTCTCCAGCCGCGCTCGGGTGATCCAGGTGGAAGTTCTAGCTCAGGGAGTGCTTGTATTTCTACTTCGGGTCTAATACCTTTACTATTTTCAGTAAAGCATACAAATCTAAACTTGGAGTCCATATTTCTGGACACCATTGCATAGAGGCGGTTCACATATTCCACTGGGAACTTGTCTCCCCATTTCATACAAATAATATTCATAGCCTGATTGAGGTTAAGGACCATACATTAATGGAGAAGTTATTAATAGCAAAACTTACACCAATGCTAAAGAGCAAATTTTTTGTTTTAGAATCGAAAGCGCTATTCATCATTTTGTATTAATAATATTGTTTAATTATAAAGCATCATTAATTGAGGGTCTATCAAGAAACATAAAAAAGTCAAAATGACTACATATGTTTAATACAAATATGCACAAAGATTTTAGATTTTTCTAAACTTATTTATGGTTCAATTGCCCTTTAGGGGGATTGGTTGTTATTAATATCCAAGACACTGATTAGTAAAATGTGTTCACTCATTGAACACTAAACACAGTTATGATAAAATAACTGTTCAAAAAGACCTTTATTGTGCAATTCTTCATGTGTAATATAGTGCGGTAGCCTGTCTACTGTTAAATTTTTTCAATTTTTTGTGGCTAATGAATAATAATGACATACGCCTTGATCTGCTTCGTAAGTTAGAGTCAAATCCTCAGTGCACCCAAAGAGAGTTATCCCGAGAGATGGGGATTAGCCTGGGCAAGATAAATTACTGCATGCAAAAACTAATTGCAAAGGGATGGGTAAAACTAACAAACTTCAGTCGCAGCTCAAATAAATTGATCTATATGTACCTCCTCACCCCCAAAGGAATAGAGCAGAAGGCAAGACTCACTTCCTCATTTTTAAAAATAAAGTTGGACGAGTTTGAGATACTAAAAAATGAGATCACTCAGTTAAAACTAGACGCAAAGGAAATGGATAATGAGAATCGATAAGAGCCATTACCATTATTAAAAAAGACTATCATCACTATTGAATATGGTAAGTTTTATGAATCAAAGCTGAAAAATAATAATTTACTAAATTATTGATTGTGAATCTTAAATGCAAATAACCCCAGTTATCCTTTCAGGCTTATCAGTTAAGTTTCTTTGCCTATTATCTAGTAAAAATATACTAAACAGCATCCATCCTCATTGGCAACAATACAATGTTTCAAGAAGTTATTTTGTGCTTAGAGGAATTGTTATTTGTAATGATGATTATGTTGTATAAAATGCCAAAGAGTTTCCTTCACAAGGTCATTAAAATTAATGTTACAGAAACGTAAGCTAGCAATTTTGGTATTGTGAAAACAAGCACTAATTGGGATGATATTGTTGCCTGGTTGGTGTTTTATAGTATTTGAGATAACGAATGAATTATATTAAAAAAATTAAAGACTTGCTAAGTGAAGAAGCTAAGAAAAGATTAATATGGCTGATAGCTTTTTCTATCTTTATTTCAGTAGTTGAAACAATTGGCATCTCGGCAGTTATGCCGTTTATTGAAATTGCAACAAATTTTGACACTATCCATACCAATAAATACTATCAGTGGATGTTTAGTTTTTTTGGTTTTTCCGATAGTGAAAATAGTGATGTTAATTTTGCTATTTTTTTTGGGGTTATTCTATTTGGATTTTATCTTTTTAGGGGTGGGATGAACATGGTATATGTTTATGTAATGTCCCATTTTTCAGAGAATCTTTATGCACAAATAACAAAGAAATTATTCAAAACATATTTAACAATGCCATATCAGGTATTTACTAATAAAAATAGTAGCTATCTAAACAAAATAATTATTACTGAAGCAGCACTTATGTCTATTGCTATTAATTCTCTTTTGTTAATGATTTCTGAAACTTTTGTTATCATTTTTTTGTACTCCTTAATGTTGATTGCCAATTGGAAAATAACTCTTATATTTACAGTGGTCTTATTAATTAATATATTATTTTTGACGAAAATAATTTCTAGAAAAATAAAAATAGTTGGTGAAAAAAGAGAAAGGCTTCAAGCTCAGTTTTATGAAATTATTAATATACTATTTGGTGATTTTAAGCAAGTTAAGTTACAAGATAAAGACAGAATAGAAGCTGTTAAAGATGAATTTTACAAAGCGGTTGAAAAGTATGCAAAGGTGAATGGAACAAATGCTTTTCTAATATCCCTTCCAAGGCTATTTATCGAGACTGTAGGTTTTTCTTTGGTTATCTTTTTATTAATTACCTTGTTATATTTAAATCAATCTAATGCGGCTTATATTCTGCCAACGCTTAGCCTTTTTGTGCTGGCTTTGTATCGTTTGTTACCATCAGTTAACCGCATCATGAGTGGATATAATACTATTTTGTTTCATCACAAGTCAATTGATCTTATCAAAAATGAGATGGATATTACCCAAGAAAAACTAGGGAGTGGTAGTATAAAGCTTGACAATAAGATCGAATTGATAAATGTTAATTTTGCATACAAAAATAAACCAGTTCTAAATGGAATAACCCTTACAATTAACAAAGGAGATAGAATAGCATTTGTAGGTGAAAGTGGCGCAGGAAAGAGCACTTTAGTAGACTTGATTATTGGACTATATCAGCCTAGTGAGGGAAAAATGTATATTGATGGCATAGTTTTAGATGAATCTAACCTGCAAAATTGGCGCTCTCAGATTGGCTATATTCCACAACAAGTTTATTTGTTTGATGGCACAATTGCACAGAATGTTTGTTTTGGGCGAAAGTTAGATGTATCACTATTGGAAAAAGTCTTGAAGCAGGCAAGTATCTTTAATTTTCTGCAAACTAAAGAGGGTATTGAGACCTTGGTTGGAGAGGGTGGTATTCAGTTGAGTGGTGGACAAAAGCAGAGAATTGCAATTGCCAGAGCGATATATGGACAGCCAGAAGTGTTAGTTTTAGATGAAGCAACAAGTGCACTTGACAGTAAAACTGAAGAAAAAATTATGGATGAAATTTATAAAATTAGCCAAAATAAAACATTAATAATTATTGCTCATCGCATAAGCACAGTTAAGATGTGTGACAGAACTTATCATTTAAAAAATGGAAGTATCAAAATACAATAATGAATATATCTTCAATAAAACTTATAGTCTTAGATTTTGATGGTGTTTTAACCAATAATAAGGTTTTATTGAATGAGCATGGCGAGGAGTTTGTTAGTTGTTCTCGAGGTGATGGAATTGCTTTTGATGTGTTGAGAAAGTTACAAGTTAAGGTTATTATTCTATCAACTGAGAGAAATAAAGTTGTTAGTGCTAGAGCTCGTAAGTTGCAGGTTGAAGTTATTCAAAATGTTGCTAATAAAAAAAATAAATTAATAGGGCTTATTCAGAAATATCAATTAAATAAAGATGAGGTGGTATTTGTTGGTAATGATATTAATGATATTAATGCTATGTCATTGTGCGAAATTACATTCTGCCCGAATGATTCACATGAATTAGTGAAAAAAACAGCAAAAGTTATTTTGAGTGCAAAAGGTGGAGATGATGTTATGCGTGAGATTTTAGAAAAACACTTTGAAGTAGATAGCTACAAAATTTTGTATGGTTAAGGATTATCTAGATCAGCTAAAGTGTAGTCCAAGTGACTTGATACAAGAGGTTTTGGTTCAACTGAATAAAAGCAAGAAAAAGTTTGTAATTTGTGTAAATGACTCTGGGATAATAAATGGAATTGTAACGGATGGTGATATACGAAGAGCATTTTTAAATAATTTAAGTATCTCTGATACCATTGATAAGGCATACAATACAAAATTTAAGTTTTTATACAGCACATCTTTTTTTAGTGAGGTGTGTGAGTTGTTTGAATCGGTAAAGTTAGATTTTCTACCAATTGTTGATGAAAGTATGGTGCTAGTAAACGTGTTAACTAAAAAGCAGTTTCACCTTGCCTTACTAGAAGATATTAACTTTAGCTTAAAGTTTGATTTCTCTCAGTTAGATGAAATAACATTAGAACATGAGATATGTAATCGTCCATGGGGCTTTTATAAGAGTACGTTTTTAACCTTACATGCCCAAGCAAAAATAATAACTGTACTTCCACACTCTGAATTAAGCTTACAGAAACACTTAAAAAGAGAGGAGCACTGGGTAATTGTCAAAGGTTCCGGTATTGCTATTTTGGGCGAAAAGGCTATTAACGTTTATCCAGGGAAATATCTTTATGTACCAAGAGAGTGTAAACATCAAATTATAAACAACAGCGATAAAAATTTGATCTTTTCAGAGGTTCAGTTAGGTGAATACTTTGGCGAGGATGATATTATTCGCTACTCAGATAAATATGGAAGAACATTAAAAGGAGAAAAATAATGAGTTTTGATTTTAACTATAAAGCGCCAAAGGTTATAGCTGAAATTGGCTGTAATCATATGGGAAATATGGATATTGCTAAAGAGTTGATTGATTTGGCCAAAAAAGCTGGAGTAGGTTTTGTGAAGTTTCAAAAAAGGAATAATAAAGAATTATTGACAGAACAACAGTATGGCGCTAAACATCCTGTACCTGAAAACTCGTATGGAGATACCTATGGCGAACATAGAGAATTTTTAGAATTTAATGTTGCACAAAATAAAGAGCTTAAAGAATATTGTGATAGTATTAATATTACATATAGCACATCCGTATGGGATGTTTCTAGCGCAAGAGAAATGATTACTTTTGCTCCTGAATTTCTTAAAGTCCCATCTGCTTGTAATAATAACTTTAAAATGCTTGAAGTTCTGCGAGATGATTTTAAAGGACAAGTGCAAATCTCAATTGGTATGACAACCAAAGAAGAGGTCGAGGAGATTGTTTTGTTTTTTGAAGAAAAAGATCAAGCAAAATCTAGACTTTTACTTTATTCCTGCACATCTGGTTATCCAGTTCCTGCAAAAGACGTTGCCTTGCTTGAAATTAATTGGCTGTATAGTAAATATGTAAATAGAATTAGTGAAATAGGATTTTCAGGGCATCATTTGGGTACGTCATTAGATATTTCAGCTTATACACTAGGCGCAAAGTGGATAGAAAGACACTTCACAAAAGATAGGAGTTGGAAGGGCACTGATCATGGGGCTTCATTGGAGTTTGAAGGAATGAAAAAATTAACTCAATCTTTGCACGAGACTTACAATGCACTAAATTTTAAAGATAGTGAGATATTACCAATTGAAGAAGTTCAACGAGAAAAACTCAAGAATAGAAAGTAATTTGTTATGATTATGATAATTCCAGCAAGAGGTGGATCTAAGGGGATACACAGAAAGAATTTGATTAAGGTTGGTGGTATTCCACTGGTTGAAAGAGCTGTTCGGGCTGGATTGAGTGCAAGATGTGTATCAAGGGTTATTGTTTCAACAGATGATACTGAGATAATGAAATTGTGTAGAAAAATTGGTGCTGAGGTTCTAGAAAGGCCAGAGGATATTTCTGGTGATGTTATCATGCCAGATGCAGCAGTAAGTCACGTCTTGAATAATATTAAAAATTCTGGCAGCGAATTGACAGATATAGCATGTTTTGCTCAGCCCACATCGCCATTTACTTCATCGAATGATATTGATTCAGCTTATAGAAAATTTTGTGACACAAAATGTGATTCTATGTTTTCAGGAGTACTGACCCATAGTTTTTTGTGGAAAGCAGACATTAATAGTAAATATTTAGAAGGTATAAATCACGATTCCAGCTTAAGATTAGGTAGGCAGCAACTAGATCCTCAGTATCGTGAAACAGGAGCTCTTTATTTATTTAAGACAAGTGGGTTTCTTGAGGTTAACCACCGGTTTTTTGGAAATATTGGAGTGTATGAAGTGCCATCACATGAGGCAATTGATATAGATGATGAGTTTGATTTAGAGTTGGCAAGGTATTTTGTTATAAAAAAGGATGAGAGATGATTATTTGTGAAATTGGATTAAATCATATGGGTGATCAAGAGCGTGCTATCCAAATGATTGAGAAAATACTTGATTCTGATGCAGATGCAATTAGCTTCCAAATCAGAGAATCTAAATTCTACATCAACAATCCAGATTTTTTATTGCCTGAATCTTTTTATGAATATGCAAAAAATATTATTAACTTAGGTGGAAAACTTTTTGGGCTATCAGTCTGCGATAGTAGTTATAAAGATTACGTCTCGAGTACCTCTGCTGATTTTTATAAAGTCTTAAGCTGGGCGATTGGAGATTTGAAACTGGTTAATAAGCTTACTTCTATAAATGATTCATTTATATATCTTTCTACAGGTATGAGTAACTATGAAGAATTAGATGAGTTAATGGAGGAATATCAAACTATCAAGGAGAAGATATCTTTGATTCACACACAACTTAGTTTTGATATTGATGATGTCAACTTATCAGCAATGCAAAAGATGAAAAGTAAATATAGCGTACCTATAAGTTATGGACATCATTGTAAAGACATGTCTGTTTTGTATCTGTCTACGGCTTTCCTACCAGATAATATTTTCTTTTATGTTAAATTAAATGATAGTGTTAAAAATCCGGATGACAAGCATGCTGTTAATTTAAGTGAAATAGATAAGGTAGTTTCCAGAATTAAAACGTTACCTAGAGCAATTGGAAACTCGAATAAAATAAAAATGAAAAATCAAGTGGAGAGTTTGTGATGAAAAAAGCATTAGTACTAGCAGGATCTAGAGGTATTGGTAAAGGTATAGCGGATTCATTAAAAGATTTAGGTGTGGATGTTGATACTACAAATAGCAAAACATTGGATACCTCTAATATAAAAATGGTTAATGAATACCTATTAAATATTGATAGTTATGATATTTTAGTGCTGAATACTGGCGGTCCAGCAGCGAAAGATTTTATGTCTATTAAAGAAGATGAATGGAATAAATATCATGACCAATTATTTTTGAGTTTTTGCCTTATTTTGCAAAATATCAAGATAAATGATGGGGGGTATATTTTTCTAATATCATCCTTTAATATTAAAGAGCCTGATCCTAAGCTAATACTGTCAAATGCTTACCGAATTGCTTTTTCTAGCGTCTTTAAATCATTAAGTAAAAAGTATGCAAAAAGGGCTGTTAACTGTATAAATATTGCACCTGGACCAATTAAAACTGATCGTTTAGAAGAGTTAGTTGACAATATGGAAGAATTTGAAAAAACTTTACCTATGGGTCGAGCTGGAACATCCAAGGAAATTGGTGATTTTGTGAAATCAATCATTGAAAATGAAGTTAAGTATTTGAGTGGGGTTACGATTAATTTCGATGGTGCAGCCTCTAATTCACTCTTTTAATTATTGCGGAATTAATTATGTCCAAATATGAAAAAAAAGATAGTTTTGAAAAATATGGCTTTAGAATTGTCAGGGGTATTTTAAATCCAGAAGAAATAATTGAAATTAGAAAAAAAATTGATGAAGTTTACCTAAAGAGTGAAAAAAAATATTTTAAATACTCAAATCGATACTTACTTTCAGATGCTTTTTTGGAAAATAAAGAACTTTCCTTTATTTACCAACAGATAATGTTCAATGAAAAAGTAGTTAGCTCATTAAAAGAAGCGCTTGGTAATGATATGACTTATTTTTCAGATATTAATCTACAAAGGAATATGTTTGGTGGATGGCATACTGATGTTGATAGTGAAAAAAGAAGCCCTTACTTGCTGGATGATAATTATAGATTTGCCAAATGCGCGATGTTACTCCAAGATAATACAAAAGAGTTCGGAGGGTTTGTTGATGTTTTGCCCAAGTCTCATGTGCACTATAAAAACCTCTTAAAGGTGAACAGAAACCCAATAAAGATTTTTAAGCAGGTCTATTCTGGCTTGCTTTTGGAGTTAAAGATTAAATTTTTCCCTTTTACAGTTCCTGCAAAGGCTGGAGACTTAGTTTTTTTTGATTATAGATTGCTTCATTCAGCAACAAAGCCACGCGCAATTGAAAACTGGAAGAATATCCCTTCAGATCGTACTAAGTACATGTTTTATTGGAATTCTTGTCATAATGATATGGTGGATACTTTTTTGAAACATTCCCAATTTAGATCAATTCTGCATGACAACAATGAAGAGTCATTCTTTACTGTATATCTAGCAAATTGTTATCCTGATGACTATCCTCAAGATTTTGTAGATTCTGCCAAAAAATCACAAGTTAATATTGCTAGTTTAGATAAGGGTCAGTCGGAAATATTTAAGAAGATACAACAGCAGTATATAGATTGATAATGAAAAGATTTTTGGTTACAACTGCTGATGAAACAGGATGGCCAACAGACAAAAGTCTGCCCGTTTTATTTTTGGGAGAGTGGTGTAAGTTATACTCACGGAAGAGTGAGTGGAGTGGGAAAAACTTCATAACACAGGAGTACCATTGGAATGATAAAGAAAAAAATTATTCTGACTATGTGTATATTAAAAACTTGTATGAAGAAAATTTATTTGTTATCGCAAAAAAACTGGGAAAACTTCATAAAACTACAACAGATGTTAGATATTGGGAAATTATTATTGGTCCATGGTTGAGAATATTTATGGATGTTCTATTTGATCGTTATGAATCAATTAGGCTTGTGGAAAAAAAAAATATTGAAACTATTGAAATTCTTAAATATGATTTAAATCAATTGATTGCGAGCGATTTTTCAAATTTTTATGAGCAGATCGTTAATGATGAATGGAATTATATTATTTTTGCAGAGTGTATTAAAGAAGCTGGTCTGCCATATATTGAAACAAATAAAGAATTGAAACAACCAGTAAGGTCAGTTTTTGGCTTAAGGCGTAAGATACTAGATAAATTATTTCTTTTATCAAATAAATTTACACATAGCTACTTTAATAAAATAGTCTTCATTTCTCCATATATTCAATGGAATAAATTATTTAAATGGCAACTAAGTCTATCTCAAATTCCTTGGGCATACAGAGAGCAAATAATTAATTTACCAACTAGTGTTGATTTTAATAAACGCAAGCTCTTAAAAGGGGACAAAGGGATTGATGGCTATGAGTTTCTATTAAGAAGATTGATTTTTGACTTAATGCCATTGAATTACATAGAAAATTTTGATGATTTTCGTAAAAAATCTTTAAATTTTTACCCTAAAAACCCAAAGTTAATTTATACAGCAAGCGCCTATCAATCAGATGACAGTTTTAAGTTTTGGGTAGCGCATCAAACAAAAAACCAAATACCATTCGTAATAGGACAGCATGGTGGAAACTTTGGTACTGGAAAAGTAAACCAAACAGAAGATCATCAAATTAGTATTTCAGATGCTTTTGTCTCCTGGGGATGGAATGATAATAGAGAAAATATAAAACCTTTGCCAACGCCTCAATTAGACGAGAAGGCTCCACTCCATCAAAATGATGGCGATATCATTTTGACTTTGGCAGATTACCCAAGGTATTTTTATTGCCAATATAGTATTCCATATGCATCTCAGGTATTGGAGTACATTGAGGGTAATATAGATTTTATAAAAAGACTGGAAAATAGTTTAAAAGATAATCTTAAACTTAGGCTAGCTGGCGATGGTTTTAACTGGTCTATTGAGGATAGGATCAGAGATGAAGGTTTTGGAAGTATGATTCATAAATCTACTCCTGGTGGTCCAAACAAGCGTAAAGATAGTTTTTTATCACTTCTAAATAACTGTAGATTGTCGATATCAACTAGTAATACAGCAACATTCTTAGAAACACTAAGTTTAAATTTCCCGACTATAGTATTCTTTGACCCAAATTTGTACGAATTTAGAGATGACGCGATTCCATTTTTTGCCAAATTAAGGAGAGTTGGCATACTTCACGATACTCCGGATTCGGCAGCTCAATTGTTGAACGAAATAGGGGGTGATATTTATGTCTGGTGGAATAATAAAGAACTGCAGAAGGCAAGAAAGGAGTTTTGTGATAATTACGCCCTTCAAAGTGATGACTGGCATGATCAATGGAAGGGTTTATTTCAGTCTCTACAATCACGAAAATAAAAAAATATAACGATACTGATTTCTTTAATAAAGAAACAACAGAAAAAAGCTTTAAAGATGGAGAATATGTCAGAATATCTGTTAAAGATGCAGCTAATAATATTGCTTTAGTTAATAAATTAAAGATAATGGAAACGTATGAATAATTGGAAGAGCGTGTGGGACAATCGGGAAGATAAAGTAAATCATTCTTCAGTCTTAGGGAGGTTGATAGCGGTTGATGGTTTTGATACAGGTTTCGGAACTATATCTGAATATGATTGGATTCAGTATATTGACCATATAACAAAAGTCATCAATATAACAAAAGAAGACAGCGTGTTTGAGGTTGGCTGTGGGGCAGGTGCTTTTTTGTATAAATTCTACGAACAAGGAAATAGGGTTGGAGGGGTTGACTATTCTGAAAAGCTAATTAATATTGCAAACAAGTATCTAGTTAATGTCGACTTTAAGGCTTGTGAGGCTAATCAGATAGATGAGAAGAAAAAATATGATTATGTGATGTCTAATAGTGTCTTTTATTATTTTAAATCATATAAATATGCAGAAGAAGTTTTGAAAAGAATGGTGAATAAGTCAGTTAAATGTACAGCAATATTAGAGGTGAGTGACTTTGCTAAAAAAGAAGAGTCTATGGCCATCAGAAAAGGCCACTTGTCCAATCAAGAGTACGATAAAAGATATCGAGGTTTAGAGCATCTGTACTATGAAAAAGATTGGTTTTATCATTTTGCTGAGAAGAATAATTTGAAAATTGAAATACAACAGCAAAATATTAATAATTATCAGAACAATCAATATAGGTTTAATGTATTTATGTGGAAAAAATGAAAATGGAGTCAGTCCTGTTTAGAGTAGTTGATATATTAAATACTCATAAGATAAGCTATTGGTTGACAGATGGTACACTTTTGGGGATTGTTCGAGAGAATAGGATCCTACCATGGGATTTAGATATTGATATTGCAGTATGGAAATCAGAGGTTCAAAAGATTGATGTTATTAAAATTTTTGAGGATGAGGGGTTTAAGCAAATGGTGATGATGCCAAATATGGATTGCATACATTTTATGATTGATGGAACTGAGGTGGATATTGGCTTTTATTCAGATAAAAATTCAGAAGTGTATATTAAATGGGCTTATCCTTCTAGTAAAAAGCTAGATAGGTTAACATTTTTATTTATAAACACTATTTTTTTATATAGTAATAAATGTATAACTAGTAATTATAAAAAATCCTTTTTAAATAGTATAGTCCAGTATTTAATAGAGCTGTTTAGTAACTTGTTAACCGGAAAAATAAAAAATAGAATGTACATTTATGCACGAAATAAATATTCATATATCGGTTGTACATACCCTATTAATCTATTAGATTTAAAAAAAATTAAATTTAAAGACCATGAGGTGATAGTGCCTAAAGATAGTGATGAATATTTGAGGTTGACTTATGGTGACAACTGGCGTGTTCCAAATAAAAAATATGATATGTATGAAGATACTTTTAATTTACAAATGTATGAGGAGCATGAATGAAAGTTGTGATATTGGCAGGTGGGCTTGGAACTAGATTAAGTGAAGAAACAGATGTAAAACCAAAGCCTATGGTGGAAATTGGTGGTAAGCCGATATTATGGCATATTATGAAAACTTATTCTCATTATGGATTCAATGAGTTTGTTATCTTGCTTGGTTATAAAGGCTATTATATTAAAGAATACTTTTCTAACTATTTCTTGCATCAGAGTGATGTGACAATTGATATGTCGAATGGTGGTATAGAAGTGCATAATAATTCTAGTGAACCATGGAAAGTAACTCTTCTTGATACTGGATTGAATGCAATGACCGGTGCAAGAGTTAAAAAAGCAAAAGACCATATTGGTAATAAGCCATTTCTACTAACTTATGGTGATGGTGTGGCTAATATAGATATCCAGGCAACACTTGATTTTCATAAGCGACATGGCAAGTTAATGACAATGGCTTCAGCACAGCCTGATGGAAGGTTTGGCGCACTTGATATTGATGAAAATGACAAAGTAGTGGCATTCAAGGAAAAGCCAAAGGGCGATGGTTCATGGATAAATGTTGGCTACTTTGTTTGCCAACCAGAAGTGTTAGATTATATCCCTCAAGGAGATGATGCAGTGTTCGAGCAAGAAGCACTCAGAGGACTTTCCAAAGATGGAGAAATTTATACTTACAAGCATAATAATTTTTGGATGCCTATGGATTCTCTAAGAGATAAGATTAAGTTGAATGAATTATATAAAGATAATAACGCACCATGGGTGGTTTGGGATAAATAATGTTCTCTAATATCTATAAAGAAAAGAAAGTCCTAGTAACAGGACATACAGGGTTTAAAGGTACTTGGCTGACTGCTTGGCTTCTAAACTTAGGCGCACAGGTTATTGGTATTTCCAAAGATATTCCAACACAACCATCAATGTTTGAGATATTGGGGCTAAAAGATAAAATTCAACACCACCTTATTGATATTCGAGATTTTGACTTGTTAAGTCAAGTTATCAGATCTGAAAAGCCAGATTTTGTATTCCATTTAGCAGCGCAGGCAATTGTCTCTACTTCTTATTCTGAACCTGTGGAGACCATCTCATCTAATGTAATGGGAACAACTAATGTGCTTGAGACGTTACGTGTTTCAAACCATAAATGTACAGCAATCATTATTACAAGTGATAAGGCTTATGACAATGTTGAGCAGGTTTGGGGATATAAAGAAAATGACCCAATGGGCGGTAAAGATATTTACAGTGGCTCCAAGGGTGCTGCAGAATTGATATTCAAGTCTTACTTCCATTCATTCTTTAAGTCAGATGAGTCTAATGTACGCTTGGCAGTTGCTAGAGCAGGCAATGTGATTGGTGGCGGTGATTGGGCGCAAGACAGAATTGTTGTGGATTGTGTCGGGGCTTGGAACGAGGGTAGAAGTGTTGAAATAAGAAGTCCAGAAGCAACACGCCCTTGGCAACATGTTTTAGAACCACTTAGCGGGTATTTAAATTTAGGGCAGGCACTTTGCAGTGACAAGGGCCTGAATGGTGAAGGACTCAACTTTGGTCCTCGTGCTGAACAAAATCGTACAGTCGTAGAATTATTGCAAGACTTGAGTGAGTACTGGCATTTTGAAGATGTATCTGATGCATTTACTGTGACAGATAATATACCTTTCCATGAGGCTGGGTTATTAAAACTTAATTGTGATAAATCACTTGCTTTGTTAAAATGGCAAGCAGCATTAGATTATCGAGATACTATTAAATTTACATCTGAGTGGTATTATGATCACTATAAGAAGGACATTGATATGATGGCTAAAACAATAAGTCAAATAAATGAATATCAGAATACAGCCTATGAGAAAGGGTTGTTATGGGCATGATTAATAATAGCGAACTACAAGATATGCTTAATAAACTTGTATTGGGTGATGACGGCATATATAGCTATGAGTTCAATAATATAGAGCAAGAAAATGAAATCAAAACTAGAACATCTCTGGTAGTTAAAGTTTATGATGATTATTTAGATGAATTGTCTCAACATCACTCAATTCCTGTTATGGATAGAGAGGTAAACTTGTTCTACGATAGTATGCCAAAAAATGCAAAAATTATAGATGTAGGGGGCTGCTGGGGTTGGCACTGGAGAGATATGACTAAGGTAAGACCAGATATAAAAATATTCATTGTTGATTTTATTAAAGGTAATTTACATCATGCAAAAAATATTCTTAAAGGCGATATCAACCAAAATGTATTCTTGATTCATGGGGATGCTACTGATTTAATTTTTGACGATGGTTTATTTGACGGTTATTGGAGTGTTCAGACTTTGCAACACATACCTAACTTTAAAAAAACTATATCAGAGGCAAATAGAGTTATGAAAAAAGGTGGGCTTTTTGCCACCTACTCTCTTAATAATCAATTTATTATTAGATTTATTTACAAATTGTTAGGTAAAGAATATAAAGTTAAGGGCAACTTCTCTAATTTTTACTTGTCAAGAGCATCTCAAGAACAAAAAAATGTGATTGGTGAAATATTTAAACAGCGCGTAAAGACAAGGTATTCAGAGATAATCTTTAAGCCTGAATTAAAGGTTAGTTTTGCGGGTAAAGAAAAATCTATTTTTGGGGTATTAGATAGCTATCTATCTAATAATGTTGGATTTTTGTCGTCTATTGCAAGACAGTGTTCTTATCATGTTTATAAAGAATAATACAATATTGGACGGTGTAATCCTTACACCATTGAAGAAGATTGGGCATCCTAAAGGCGCTGTCTTTCATGCAATGAAATCGAGTGACGAAGGATTCTCTGGATTTGGAGAGGCTTATTTCTCAATAGTTAATAAGTCTGAAATCAAGGGCTGGAAAAAGCATACCAAAATGATATTAAATTTAGTGGTACCTATTGGAGAAATTGAATTTGTAATTTATGATGAAAACACAAAGGAATATTTCAATATAAAATTATCACAAAATAATTATCAAAGACTAACACTAAAGGCTGGAATTTGGATGGCCTTTAGGGGGTTATCTGAAAATAATATGCTTTTAAACTTGTCAAATATTGAACATAATCCAAAAGAAGCTGTTAATAAGGAGCTAGATGAGATAAGTTATGAGTGGTAAAAAAGTATTAGTCACCGGTCATAAAGGAATGTTAGGGTCTTCACTTATTAAGAATTTAGGATTTAAAAATATTGTAGGTTTTGAAATCGATATTACCGATAGTGATTGTGTGAAAATAAAAATTTCTGAAGAAAATCCTGATATTGTTATACATTGTGCAGCTTATACTAATGTGGATGAGTGTGAAGTAAATAAAGATAAAGCTTATGCGATAAATGCTGTTGGTACTCAAAATTTAGTTAATCATTGCATAGATAAGGATATTTTATTTATTTACATATCGAGCACAGGCGTATATGGGGAGTATAAGGAAGGCGCATACACCGAGTTTGATAGTACCAAGCCAAAAAGTGTTCATCACAAGTCTAAACGAGAAGGGGAAAAGTCAGTAGAAAGACATTTAAGCAAATATTTAATTTTAAGAACAGGGTGGTTATTCAGTGATAACCTTATGCAATCAAAAAACTTCATTCAAAAAATATATTTAGATGCAAAAAATAAAAATTTTTTGTATTCTGATGACATACAAATAGGAAACCCAACGTATGTGTTAGATCTTGTAAAGCAAATTAAAATTTTAATTAAGACTAAACAATATGGTATTTTTAATTGTGTTAATGAAGCTGAAAATGTATCAAGATACAATTATGTTAATGAAATTGTCAAAAAATTTAAATTAGATTGCACTGTTAGTATTGCGCCAGTCGGAATGTTTAATAGAAAAGCCCCTGTATCTACAAATGAGTCGGCTATAAATTATAAGCTAAATTTGTTAAATATTAACACTATGCGAACATGGGATATGGCATTGTCAGCTTGCATAGAAAATGTAAAGAAGTTATGAATAACTCACCACTTGTATCAGTCATTATGAATTGTTATAATTGTGAAAAATATTTAAAAATAGCTATTGATAGTGTATTTTCTCAAACTTACAAAAATTGGGAAATTATTTTTTATGATAATAGTTCTTCTGATAGTAGTGCAATGATTGCAAAGTCCTACAATCATAAACTAATTTATTACAAGAGTGAGCATCTTGAGCCATTGTATTCTGCAAGAAATTTAGCTCTCAAGCATGCAAGTGGAGATGTTGTAACTTTTTTAGATTGTGATGATTTATGGTCTCCCGATAAACTAAAGCTTCAAATAGAGCAATATCTAAACGGCTTTTTAATAGTATATGGAAAGTTTAATTTTATTGATAAGAGTGGCAAAAACATTAAGGGAGTTTTGAATAAGTATCCAGTTAAAAATATATTTTATTTTTTAATGATGAGGCATAATCCTATATCAATAGGATGCATAATGCTAGACAGACAGTTATTAAATGACTATAAATTTGATTCAAATTATAATTTACTTGGTGATTTTGATTTATGGGTCAGGCTTTCATGCAAATATCCATTTGGCTTTGTAGATAGGGTAGTTGAATTATCAAGACAGCATGATGATAATCTATCGATACTTCTTAAATCTCATTGGAAGCATGAGATAAACTACTTTATTAAGAAAATGTTTAAAACTTTACCTATTAGACAGTATCCATTTTTATTTATATATTTTGTGCGACAAAAAATAATAAAAGTGATTTTTTATTTAAAAAAATAAAAAAATGCTATATAAAATTAATTTTTGAAAAATAATACTTATTGAATGATTGTGAATATTGACTGCCCAAAACTAGTAAGTTTATTGCCCTAAAATTAAAACCGAGTAAAGTAATGTTTTCAAATTCACGCACTGCATTTTGGTATGGAATTCAAGAACTTCAAATAAAGAGTGGACAGACGATTTTAGTTCCAGAGTATATTTGTGACGTGGTCCTGCACCCACTTCATGATATAGGTATTAATACTATATTTTATCCAGTTAATAATGATTTCTCCCCTGATTGGAAATATATTGACAATATATTGATTAAAAAATCGATCACTGCTTTACTCTTGGTGCATTATTTTAGTCAGCCTCAAAATATTGAACGAGCAATCGAAATATGTGAGAAGTATAAATTATGGTTGATAGAAGATAATGCACATGGTTACGGTGGACTGTTGAATGGTAAGCCTCTTGGGTGTTTTGGTCACATGGGGTTCAGCTCTCCGAGAAAAAATTTACAAACAGCTAGTGGAGGGGTTTTGTATATTCATGGAGAGTTAATGGAACCAGAAAAGTATAGCTTGAAAGATTACCCTGTTGTAAGAAGCACAGAATACGCACATAATTTGATCAAGTCATTTCCAAGATTAAAAAATAAAATTCGTATTTTTTTACGATCAGAGCCAGATTATTCTGAGCCAAGCTTATTTCAAGAGGAAAAAGAAGAGTATTTCAAAGTTGATGAAAATTCCAAAAATAAGATCTTAACTGAAGACTGGCAGGAACACGCAAAAAAACGTAGAAAGAATTGGATATTTTGGAGTGATTTTTCTTTGAGAAATGGTATGCTTCCAATTTGGTCATCACCACATCCCGAGTCTTGCCCATGGTTAATGCCAGTTTATGTGGTAAATGCAGAAGATAGATTGAAGTGGCTTAATTGGGGGTGGAAAAATGGAATTAACTTAACTCCCTGGCCATCATTGCCTCTTCAGGTATTGAACAACTCCCCAATTTCTGTCAATCTATGGAAGCATTTATTGTGCTTTCCATTGGATAGGGAATATGAAATAAAGGGTTTTGTATAATTAAATTATATGATTTGAACGTAGATAAATGAAAAACATTAAAATTATAGTTTTCGATTGTTTTAGTTTGAAATTGGAAAGAATATGGAGAGAATTCGAAAAAAATACTCTTGATTCACCTTTTCAATCTTTTGCATGGCTTAATCATTGGCAAAATTCGATTGGTTCCCCCCTGTATTTAATGAAGCCACAAATTATTGTAATAAGTAATAAAGAAAAAGTAGTTGCAATTTTTCCAATGGGAATTAACAAATCGTATGGAGTTTTAAAATTGGAATGGATTGGTGGGGTGAATTCAGATTATATGGGGCCTATACTTGGCAAGCAATGGGGTGAATTGACTGGAGATTTTCAATCTTACTGGAATAATGCCGTCAAAAAAATGGATTTATTTGATATTATTCACCTGCAAAAGCAGAAAAAATATATTGGAATGTTTCCTAATCCATTTATCAGTTTTGAAAAATTTCAGAATAATGTGATGTCATATCAAGTAGAATTTAATTGTGAGTGGAAAAAGCATTATGAAATAAATATTAGTAAAAAATTACGGGCTGATTCTTCTCGACAAAAGCGTCGTTTAGCTGAAATTGGTAAGTTAAAGTTTGTTATTGCAGATACGCTCGCGTCAAAAATTAATATTGTAAATATAATGATGAGGCAGAAAAGTCGTCGCTATAGAGATACAAATAAATGGGATATGTTGGCAATTAGTGAATATAAGGAGTTTTATAAAGGGCTGTCAGAAATGAATGAGCAATCTTTAAATATTCATTATTCAGAGCTATGTATTAAAGACACTGTTCTGGCTACACATATAGGTCTTGTTGATCAGACTACTTTTTATTATTTGATGCCTGCCAATGAAGTCGGTATGTGGAAAAAATATTCCCCAGGAAGGATTTTGCTTGAGTTTTTACAAGAGTGGTCAACTCAAAATGGACTTAAAGTATTTGATTTTACAGTGGGTGGAGAGGCTTATAAAAAACAATGGTGCAATGCAGAAACTCCTCTTTACGAAACTCTTATAGCCTCAACTTTTAAAGGAAAAATATATTTAATAATATATAATTTAAAAAACTCATTAAAGCAAGTCCCGTGGGTGGAAAATAAAGCCAAATTTTTTTACACTTGGTTGAGAAATAAAAAAAATATATCACTTTAATAAATGAGAAAATTTTTAAAAAAGACATTGTATAGTATTGCCGGTTTGCGGGGTGTAAGTCGTTTAGGGCTTTCTTGGCGAGGACGGGCATGCATTTTGTGCTACCACCGAGTATTACCAGATGACAAAGTTAAAACTGATAAAGGTCCAGATTCAAGTCTTGTTATGCCAGTTTCAATGTTTGAAGAACAGATGAAATTTCTATCAGAGACTTATAGAGTTTTATCTATGGATGATTTTCTTAAACATATTGAAAGTGATTCAAATGAGTTTGTAATTGTTGTTACTTTTGATGATGGATATAAAGATAATTTAGTTTATGCACTGCCTATTTTAGAAAAATATAAAATTCCTTCTACTATTTATATAATTACTCGCCTCCCTCAAGGGGATACATGGATGTGGTGGTATGAAATATGGGACCATTTGAGTGCAGTAAAATATCTTGCGTTTAATGATAAACATAGGAACTTTAAATGGAATCTATCAACCCAAAGGCTAAAGTTAATATGTTTTAATGACTTATCTAAGATGATGCTTAATATATCTAGTGAAGAATGTAAATTATTACTGAAAAAAATAACAAAAAAAATAGACCCTAAGAAATATACTGAAATATGTTTAGATTGGGGAGAAATCAAAGTTTTGGATCGGCATCCACTTATAACCATAGGGGCTCATTCTCACACTCATCCAAACTTAAAAAAACTATCTAAAGAAGACTCTTTAATGGAAATTCTTTCTTCTAAAATTTTGTTGGAAGAAAAATTAAAGCACTCTGTTGATCATTTTGCATATCCATATGGTAGCAAGAATGAAGCAACTCAGAGGGAGTTTGAAATGATAATTCAATGTGGTTTTCATAGTGCGGTGACTACTAGATTAGAGAGGCTTGAAAAGCCCAATTTAAATAGAATACCAAGAACAGGAGTTCCATCTTTTTTATCTTTACAGGGCTTTAAAGGAAAAATATCCGGCCTTGAAAGAATTGCTAGATAAGTAATAATGCTTGGTGATATTTATTATTCACTCAAAAATAAAAAAGTATTAACAATATTTTTTATTTTATCTGGGGTAATATTTCAACCATTATTGTATTCAAATATGCATTTTAAAATTACTTATGCATTGATGTGTTTTACGTTCATTATGGTGAACTTTTATGCACTTTTATCTAGCGGAAGAGTAAACAAGGTTTTATTATTGGCAATTTTTTCATTAATCCCATCTTTTTTTCTTGGCTTGATATTATTGTCAAATAATGAGACTACTGTTGTTGATTATATTAGTGATATTGTAAGATATATTGCTCCATTTCTTGGTTTTACTGCAGCTATTTTTTTAGTTGGAAAGATGAAATCTAGAGAAGTCGAAATGCTATTTGTCTTACTATTTTCCTATGAAATCTTAAAGATGTTATTATCAATATTTAATAAATTATATGCTGGTGGTGATATAGTTCAATATTTAGGTATTGCCATTTACTCTAGTGGTATATTGGTCATAGTATTCGGCTTTGATTATTTTTTTAAAGGCAAAAGAACACTTCTCTCAGCAATATTACTCCTCTTATCATTATTAGTATTTGTAATGATGCCTTTTGTAATTGTTAGTAAATCAGGTATTCTGTTATTAGTTGCCCAATCTATAATAATTTTTTATTTGATTTATAAACACATCAGATTAAAGATCAATAGATTTAAATATTTTATTATCTTGTTTTTAATTGCATTAATTGTTCCAATACTTATTGGGAATAACAATCAAACTATGAATAGGTTTGAACAAGCACTAGATGTTATATTAAATAATAACATGCACAATGATTCAAGCACATCAGCTCGCACCGGCGAAATTACAGGTGTTTTACATAATTTTTCAGATACGCCATCGGGTGTTATTTTTGGTATCGGAAATGGTTCTTGGATATTAGCTAAATATATTGACGAAGGAAGTGGAAATTCCAATATTACTGGTTTGCCGTCTGAGAATTACAGAGAAAAAGGCAAGTATGTGCATCATGTTCACAGTGGAATTTTTGCGATTTTAAATCGTAATGGATTGATTGGGCTTTTGGCTTATTTTTATTTTTTTTATCATGTCTTTAGGCTTAGTAAAAAGTTACTTAACTTTGGTCATGTTAGATTTTTGAATTTTTCAAAAGAAAGTCGTCTAGTGTATCTATACGGTGTTGGATCAGTTGTTTACCTAGGTAATATAATTGAAATTCTACCAAACAATGGAATGTATGGAGCGATATATTGGGGTGTTAAAGCTGCAATGATTCCAATTGTATTTAGGTACTTAAGTTTACAATACAAGGTGGGAAAGGATTAAGATTATGAATAAAATAAGGGATATTGTTGTATTTGGTGCATCAGGATTCATCGGCTCTTTTCTTATCGATGAGTTGCTTGAAAAATTTCCTAGTGCAACTATACACGTCCTATTTCGCCAATTGTCCAATAAATACGCAGATAAAAGTAATGTTAAAGTGCACTATGGTGACCTATATGATAAAGCTTCAATCAAAAAAATAATCAAAAAAAATAGTGTTGTAATAAATCTTGTTTATATGCCCAAACTATCGCAAGAGGATAATTTAAAAATTGTAAATAATATTTGTCAAGAGTGTGAAAGAAAAGATATATATAAACTCATTCACTTGAGTACAGCTGTCGTTACTGGTAATTCTTCTACTAAAGTTACTACAGAAGGTATGTTGGAAAATCCCATTTCTGATTATGAAAAGTCAAAACTATTAATTGAAGATGCAATAAATAGTTTTTTTTATAAAAATCCAGAAAAATATCTCATATTAAGACCTACATGTGTATTTGGCACTGGAGGGCAAAACCTGATTAAGCTCTATCATGATTTAATGCATGGGAATATTATTATAAATTATGCAAAAGCTTGTTTATATGGTCGACGTCCAATGAATTTAGTACCAGTATTGGATGTTATTTCAGTAATTATTTTCTTAATAAATCAGGGAAAATTACCTCATAATAATAGAATTTTTATCGTGTCTAATGATGAAAATATCAATAATAACTATATTTATGTTTTAGGTAGGTTTAACTTTTTTTTAAAGCGCAAGTCTTTTGTTCCAATATTAATATTAACGCCTAATATTCTTAGTTGGTTATTTAAAATAATTGGTAAAAATCCTTCTGCCCCTTTTCTGACTTATTCAGAAGCTAAAATAAAAAATATAGGCTGGAGTTCGTCAACGACTTTTGAAATAGAGCTTGACAATTTTATTAAAAAATTAATTCATTAGGATATATGGAAACAGAAAAATCACAAAATTTACAATCTAAATATATGATGACATGTTTATTTAATTTTTCACGCTCATATTCTGGTGGAGGTCTAAAGCGTTTACTGGCTTTTTCAAAATATTTTAATGAGAATGGAGGTGCTAATTTTATTGTTAATTGTAAAGTTAAGCCTTATATGGAAGAATATTTAAATAATAATTATTACTATTTAAGCAGTAATATTTATAACAAGATTACCAGTGATAAGAGGTATCTTTTAAATCTTGTCAAATTACATAATAATATTGATTTGTATTATTCATACGGAATCCCAATAGCTTTCAAAATTGGAAAAATAAATTGGTTTCATTTGAGTAATGTACTCCCCTTAGTTAAACCTGGTGAATATAACATATCAATTTACAGATCAATAGAATTGACTTTTCTAGGGTTTTTAATTAAAAAAAAATGCACAAATGCAGATATTCTTAGTGCAGAGTCTAATTACTCGTTAACTCTTTTCCCAATAAATTCAAAACAAAAACAGGTGAACTCACCAAATGGGTCAGATAAGGAAATTGTGCTATTTGG
>Ga0075444_10000490_pt1 | contig 23398 bp, 9 predicted proteins | sample CoawatmetaG01DNA_FD_76836 | JGI IMG/M metagenome (GOLD analysis project Ga0075444, IMG submission 76836) | Marine microbial communities from the West Antarctic Peninsula - Coastal water metaG017-DNA | ecosystem: Environmental > Aquatic > Marine > Coastal | place: Atlantic Ocean: West Antarctic... | reverse complement strand
ATCGGGTCGATGCACCGGCTGGCCAACCCGGGCAAGATCCCGCTGGAGCTGATCGAGGTCCAGGTCGGCTCCTACACCGGCGAGGACGACATCATCCGCGTCGAGGACATCTACGGACGCTGAATATCCAAAACACCGCAAAACAGGAAAAAAGAATGCTTAATCGAGTCTTCGCACCCAAAAATCCGCTAAGCTCTAATAAAACGAACAAAGGCTCTACTGTAGTTGGACATGTAGACTCTTATGACCGCGGGGAAGTTAAGGGTTGGGTCTACAATAACTCAGCCCAAGATGAGAATTGCACAGTAGTTATTTATTACAAAAATCAGCTGCTCGCGCGAGCCATTGCAAACATTGGCCGTCCGGACGTTTTGCAAGCTGGTCACTCAACAGCTAATTGCGGATTTTCAATTTCAATCCCAAAAATTTTCGGAAGAGCGATTCCGGAAGTCCGGGTTTATGAAGAAAAAACTGGCGTAGAATTGAAAGGGAGCCCGATTTCAAGCGCAAACACAGCCAGCACAAATCATATTTTTGATTTATCCGACTTAGTGTATTACCTTGCGCATCATGACAATCCATCTGGCATCCAGCGAGTAGTGCTTTCGACGATCTCATCTTTGATAGAGCTGGACGAGAAAAAAGACCACGAAGTGCGATTTGCCTACTTTAATAATGAGAGTCTAAATTTTAGGGAAATACCGTACTCCAGTTTTTTGCAGCTTTTGAGTGATTTAAAAGCATCAATCGGAGATCGTGTGCTACCTATCGGCAGAGGAGACGTCGATAATCTTCTGAAAGCACTCGGCGCCTCATCACAACCCATCGCCTCCGGCCCGAACTCGACGATTGTTATGCTTGGAGCCGCCTGGGTGTTCCCAGAGTACTTCACAGCGGTCAGAAATCATAAGCAAAAGGGGGGCAAATTCTGCTGCTTGATACACGACCTGATACCCATCAAAATGCCGAGCATGTGCGACAAAGGCACAGCTGAAATATTCAAGTTTTTCATCAGAAGAGTCTGTCTGTTTGCGGACGTGATCTTCACAGTCTCAGCATATACAGCGAAGGATCTCGAGGAATTCATCACGAAACAGAGCCTGCCTCATCGCGAAATCATTGTACTACAGAACGGCGACGGCTTCTCAGGAGACGATATCACGGCGAATGTTCCGGATTACTCCCTCCCGCAACAACCATATGTGCTTTACGTTTCCACAATCGAAGGGCGAAAAAACCACCGAATACTTCTCGACGTATGGCAGACACTGCGGGCAGAGAGCGTAGACGTGCCTCAGCTGGTCTTCGTAGGGCGAGTCGGATGGCGTGTCGAATCTTTAATCGAACAAATGCATGAATCAAATATGCTCGACGGAAAACTCCGAATTATGAGCAACGTCACGGACGCACAACTTTTCGATTTATATAAAAATTGCTTATTTACAGTGTACCCCAGCTTGTACGAAGGATGGGGGCTGCCAGTTAGTGAAAGCTTATCTCTTGGGAAAGTGTGTGTTGCTTCGAATAGAACGTCTATTCCTGAGGTTGCTAGAGGAGCCGCGATACTGTTCGACCCAGACAATGCAGAAGAACTTCTTGCGATAGTCAAAGACCTTTGCACAAAGAAGGGGAAGCTTCAAGAACAAGAGGCGTCGCTCAGACAAAAATTCACGCCTATCACGTGGAATGATGTTGCAACTCGCCTGATCGTCGGCCTAAACCGGGCAGCAGAACTAACCCCAGATAATATTTTCACGGCTGACCTTAATACCGAATATACATTCCGAACTCTAACATACTTAGATTCCAACGTAGCGCATGGCCATGAAGTTGACCGGCATGCCCGATCTTTCTCTAGCCCTATCCTGACGGACCGGCCGATCGGGATAGACAATTATATAAAATCAGATCTCTTAATGGGCGGAACGGGGTGGTACCGTAGAGAGAATTGGGGTCGTTGGTCAAAATTTAACACCGACAATCGCCTTCTCTTCCGGATTAGTCATGATGATGCTGTTATCGTATACATAAAGGCTGTAATAAATGCCCAAATTGTTCCAGCCAATATTACTGCCTCTGTTAACGGTCAAACCAACAAGATTTTTTCTTGCGGCAAAGGAGATCTTCTACTGGCAGTCCCTGCAAGAGGGCCTGTCATAGATATTGAGCTTAACATTTCAGGCGAAGCGCCAAAACTCGATGGCGACACAAGAATGCTTGGAATTGGATACAAATCGCTCATCGTTGTAAAAAGAAATGATCTCGAGGAACGAATGAACATACTTGAAGTAAGCGCGCTGCAGTAGCAGCATAGGTATCTTCAGCTCGGTCGGCGATCTCACGGGACCTATTTTCATTCTGTGCCGATCGTCCGCCGAGCTGTGTTTAACGATGCTGGCGTTACGTTTCTCGGCACCAACCCTGTCCATAGCGCCTTTGTTATCGAGCCGCCAGAGGTGTCAAATAGAGATGCTTAAAAGTGCCCATGAGCAACTTATAAGTCGCTAAGATATATTTTAAATCTTCATATCGAGGCATTGTATATAATTTGAGATAGCAGAGATTTGCATCGTCGGTCGTCGACATATATTAGGTAGCACTATTTTATTATTTAGAAAATTGAAATAAGCCTGTTTGGCCTGTGATCTGCAGATGAGTTTGTCGTGGAGGCAAGCAGCCCGCCATCGTCCATAACAAATGCCTAGGCGGCGGCAGCATGCCAATTACGTCAGAAGCGTTCCACGATCGAACGATGGCGTCCCAGGTGTTCACTGCTTTCGCACTGCACTGAGAGATGTGCGGTGTGGTGCTGTGTGGCCGGTGCTCACGCCGAGATCGGATATGATCCCAGTCCTGATTCTCGTAGAGCCTTTTCGATCTACGCCGCGGGAGACCAAGCCCCCGATGTGTAGGGCGTGGCAGTCTGTAGAGCGTCGCTGCCAGAATGCGACTGTCGTAGGGAATGGTCACAGTGAACGTTGGGCCGAGCGACGCGCTTCTAGCGTATGGGATGAGATGGCCCTTCGTACCCGGCTTGCCCCGATCCGTCGGGTTCGGCCCCATTGCTTCGCCCCTTTTAGCGGGCTATCTAGCTTGTCGAGAGCAGACCGCGATGAGCCGAGTGCATTTGCATTCTAAAGCCGCTCAAGCATCACGCGGTGAAGACAATCCCAGCATATCGGAATCCGGCAGCGACATGCGAGGTGTTGAGTCACGCCCGGCCGACCCGCAAAACGCGATCCCTCCGATATCTGCACCGGTAACCGACCTCCGCCCAGAGTATTAGCATCGTCGGGTCGTCGGAGTCTCACCAACTCGGAACACGACACTTCCGTGAAGCTTCACCACCCTTGCTCCCACATGCTCTGCCCTTCCGGAACCGGCCAAAAGGAATTTAGACCTATTGCCGTGACCTCGCTTTGTATGTGATACGCTGTTTCATGGGCGGCATTCGTTTTCAAGCATGATTTTGTGGGCGGCCAGCTCATATTTGAATAAGCACGAACTCTTTTCCTTGCAACTCCCTCTTATGTAGATATCGAGTCTGATGAAACGATGCGAGCACCGAACATCTTAATTTCTGGATCCATTGCGCACGTCGATCAACGGATTGCTGTCCTTAGGATTTCGATGAATGGATCCGGTGCAATACCGCTTAAAATTATGGAGCCTGAGGCTGTCGACCTTGTTGCTTGGTCGTTCGTTGGATTTTCTGAGCGGGAAATTATGGACCCTAGCTGCATTCTCGTTCTGGGTTGTCGGGATAGTGGCGCTTTTGATAATTTATCTTCCGTTTCGGTCTGCACACACGTTGGCGATCGATGCGTTACTTTAACGTCAGGACCGACGCCCCTTTCGCGTGATGAGGCGTCCGTCGTTGCAGAGACCGTTACATCCTCTCTGGATCCGAATTGGCTAGAGCATTTTAGTGCCCTAATCCCGCTCTTAAGCGCGGGGCTGGACACAATTTTGGCGGACAGCATGTCGAGTGCGCTGAGCATCAGGCGCAGCGAGTCCGCTGACGCTTGGCTGATAAACGGAATCGATTTCATTCCGAACTGCGTGATCGTGCGATCAATGGCTGGTTACACCTGCAGCTCTATCACCTCTATTCGGTTCGATGCTCATAAAAGAGCCGCCATAACGCTCACAGCTAGCCTTCCGCTGGACACGCAGTCCATCAACGGAGCCATCCTGAGCGGGCAAGGCCGATACGCGGTAGCTCGTGTCGCCGGGGCGATGTGAGCGTATGGCGACCCAGCAGAAGCCGACCGTTCTGATTGTAGCACCGATGCCAGCGGCACCGGTGAGCGCGGGCAATCGACGGCGGCTCGTAGCGACCTCTGAAGCTCTTCGGCGCGGCGGCTTCGCAATCGATTTGGCCTATTTCCAGCATGAAGACCAGATATATCGTCGCTTTGGACAACACCCCCCGACGGATTCAGCTGCGATGGCCGCAGCGTTCGATCGTGTTTTTCAGATACCCGCTGCGACAACGGTCCCGTTAAAGACGTGGACCGAAGGCTTTAGGATTGACGACTGGTGCCCACCTGAAGTTATAGAGTTCGTTGAATGGTATTTCGGTTTAAATCCGGACACTTGCGCCATCGTTGTAAATTATGTCTTCTTGTCGAGATGTCTTGAGTCAGTGCCGGACGGCGTTCTACGAATTATCGACACACATGACCGTTTCGCAGACAGGCACTTGCAATATCGGCCTTTCCGCGCCGAGCCGAATTTCTTCTACACGGACCGCGCGTCGGAAGCCGTCGGCCTGTCACGCGCGGACATGATCGTCGCGATCCAGTCGGTAGAGGCGGACTATTTCCGCGGCCTCGTCGATCGCGCCGTGTACCTGCTTCCGCCGGTCTTCGCCGAACCCGCGAAGTTTCGCGCACCCGGCCGGCTGGCCCGGTTCGGCTTCATCGGCCACGGGAACGATCCCAATCTCTTCTCGATCAGCAAGTTCGCCCACGGCTGGGCGGCGTCCTGGCGGCCGGACCTGCCCGTTCTCGTCATCGCCGGCGAGATCTGCGGGAGCCTGAACGGGCTGGACCTACCCGGCGTCCAGCTGGCCGGATATGTCGACGCAGTAGAAACTTTCTACGCGGGCGTCGACGCGGTGGTCGCGCCGATGCTGATGGGAAGCGGTCTGAAGATGAAGGTCGCTGAAGCGCTGTCGCTGGGTCGGCCGGTGATCGGCACACGAATCGCGTTCGAGGGGTTCGACACCGATCATCCCGCTCACCGATTGGACGGCGTTGCCGACACCGTCGCGGCGATCCGGCGCCTGCACGACGATCCAGACGGCCTCGGGATACTCACCGCGGCCTGCGCGGATCTGCTCGCGCGCTACAACGCCAAGGCCACGACCTGCGAGGCGGCGTGGCTGAACGCGATTCCGCGCCGTTCCGCGCGAGCTGCCGGTTCGCTCGCTGCGCGCGCGCCGGACGTGTCGACCACCGTCGGGGCGGGGATCATCGTGCGGGAGGAACGCTCCCTGCGCTCCCTGCCAACCGCGGACGAGGACGGCGGGATCCTCGTGGCGACTGAGAAACCCTCGCCCGCGACCGCCCGTGAAGCCGGCTACCCGTCGGAGCGGCGGCGCTGGTTCGTGAGCCCGGAGCCGGACGGGAGCCGGCAATCTGCGGGCGCGCTGCCGGCGCTGCACGAAGGTCCGGTCAGCCTCTCCCCGGAATGGATCCACCGCCGGTCACTTCCGCGGCCGGCCCGGGAGGCGATCGCCGGCTCTCTCGGCGATGCCCAGGCCGACTGGACGGCGGACGGTTGCCTGATCGGGTACGAGGCCGATGGGCTGACGGTGGTCTCGCGCGTCCCGAGCTTCCTCGTCGCGCGGTCGCGGCCGACCGCGGCCTTCCTCCTCGGGGACGGCGAGACGGCACGGGAGTTGCGGCTGACCAGCACCGCGGCGCTGGCGCGCGCGCCCAGCCTCGCCTTCGCCGCGACTCGAGGCGCGCTGACACCTGTGCCCGCCAGTCTCACCTTCGAGCCGCTGGAGATCGACGGATCCGCCTCGCCGATCCCGGCAGCGGGCAAGACGCCGTCCCGGCCGAAGGCGGTGCTGTTTCTCAGCGATGACCTCGTGGGCCTGATCCGCTTCGCTCCGGCGCGCAACACCCGCCTTGAAGTCCAGTGATGAATAAAATCGAGGCGGTTGATCCACATTACGGGAGGCTCGCCGCGATCGCGGAGGCGCACCTCATCGGCAACGCCATCGCGCGCAACGGCCTCCGGATCGCCTTCCCTCCGGTCGCGGCGCCGGTCGTCTCGATCGTTATCGTGTCGCTCAATGCCAGCGATCTGCTGACGCTGACGCTCTATCGCCTTGCCACGCAACAGGCATTCGCGGGCGCGTCGTTCGAGCTGATCGTCGTCGACAACGCCTCCGACGCGAAAACCCAGAATGTGCTCGACCTGCTCGACGGGGCCACGGTCATCCGCAACGCGGAGAATGTCGGTTACGGCCCGGCGTGCAACCAGGGTGCCGCAGCAGCCCGCGGGCGCTACCTCCTCTTCCTCAACCCCGATGTGGAGCTGATGCCCGGCGCGATCGGCGCCCTGGTGTCCCCGTTCTCGGACGCGACCGTCGGCATCGTCGGAGCCCACTTGGTGTTTCCCGGGGGGTATCTGCAGGAGAGCGGCGCGTTCTTCCGCGACGATGCGCAGATTACCCATCCCTACGGCCGCGGGAACGCGAACCCGCTCTTGGCGGAGAGCACGTTTCAGCGCGAAGTCGGCTACGTCTCGGGTGCCGTGCTCATGGTCGAGCGCGCGCTCTTCGAACATCTGGGCGGCTTCGACGACCTCTTTGCCCCGGCCTATTTCGAGGACACGGACCTGTGCGTCCGCTGCCATCAGGCAGGGCGGCGCGTCGTCTACCAGCCGCGAGCGAGTGCGATCCATTTCGAGAATGCCACGACGCCGGTTCGCGCCGACGTCGAGGCGCTGATCGATCGCAACCGGGTCCGCTTCCTTGAGCGGCACCGGTCATGGCTGTTCCCGCATGCGGGACCGCGTTTCGGTGATCGCACCCACAATGCCTGGGCGCTCAAGGTGCTCTACGTCGACGACGGGGTGCCCCACATCGACCTCGGCGCGGGCATGCCGCGGGCGAACTTCATCGTCGCCACCATGGCTCGGCTCGGCTATCAGGTGACCGTGTATCCGGTCTACCGCGCGGACCCGGAGATCGCGCAGCGGTACCGCGACCTGCCTGACACCGTCGAGATCCTGGATGCCGAGGAGGGGATGGGACTCGCGCGGCTGATTGACGAGCGGCAGGAGCACTACGACGTGCTCTGGGTCAGTCGCCCGCACAACATCGATCTGGTCTGCCAGATTTTCCAGAACCGCGACATGGCGCTGCGCGATTTCGCGAGGAGCCGCGTCATCTTCGATTCGGAAGCCCTGTTCTGTCTGCGCGACTTTATGGAGGGGACCCTGCAGGACGGGTACGGATTCGGCGCGCGCTTGGCGGCCTCCGCACGCCGGGAGACCCGCAACTTCGCGCAGGCGGACCATGTCGTCTGCGTCTCGGAGGCGGAGGCGCGCCTGCTACAGTACTATGGCGTGACCAACACGGCGGTGCTCGGCCACGCCTTCGCGCCGCAGGCAGAGATCACCGTCGATCTCGGCAGCCGCAGCGGCTTCGTCTTTATCGGGTCGCTGGAACACGAGAATTCGCCGAACGTCGACTCACTGATCTGGTTCCTCGAGACCGTCTGGCCGGACGTGCATCGCGCCCTGCCATGCGTGCCGTTCACTATCATCGGACAGGTCGCCCCAGATCTGCGCGCACGCCTGTCGGCACCAAACGTCACCGTGATGGGCCGGGTCCCGGACCCGACTCCGCTCCTCGACCGGGCGCGCGTCTTCGTCGCCCCCACCCGCTTCGCTGCCGGTATGCCCCACAAGGTCCACGCCGCCGTCGCGCAGGGGCTCCCGTGTCTGGTCACCCCGATCCTCGCGGAACAGCTCGGCTGGCCCGAGGGCTCCGGATACCTGACGCGGGACTGGCGCGACCCAAAAGCCTTCATCGCCGGGCTGATCCGGCTCCATGAGGATGCGGAGACCTGGCGGCGGCTGCAGCGCGCTGGGCTGGCGCAGGTGGCGCAGGATTGTTCACCCGTGGCCTACGCGGAGAAGCTCCGGTCCCTGTGCGAGGCACCGGTCTTCGCATGAGCCAGCCATCCTTGAAGCGGGCCGCGATCCGGACGCTCTCGCGCGTGGTTCGGCGCGTTGTCATAGGGCGCGTGCCGGGATTGTTCGACACGGCCTACTATCTGAAGCACAACGGCGACGTCGCGGCCTCGGGCATCGATCCTTACCTCCACTATGTCTGGCGCGGCGCCGCCGAGAACCGCGATCCCGCCGAGGACTTCGACACGGCCTTCTTCCGCAACCAGAGCGGCAAGACCCGCCTCGACCCAGTGCGGCACTACCTGCGGTTCGGTTCCGCCGCCGGGCTTGATCCGCATCCCGGGTTCAGCAGCACCTCCTACCTGATCCGGTACCCCGACGTGACGGCCTCGGGCGTCAACCCGCTGCTGCATTACCGGACGAATGGTCGGCGCGAGGGCCGGGTGGCCCAGCCGTCGGCGGCCAAGACCATGAACATCTCGGCCCTGCGCTCGGTGCCGTCCCGGCACCTGCGCAGTCTGCCGGAGGACGGTCGTCCCTTCTCGATGACGCTGCTGCGCGCGTTCCCGGCCGGTGACACGTTCGAGTCGGTGAAGCGCTACTGCTTCCTTCTCAAGCTGACCCATGACGAGATCGCGCTGCTCGTGAACGCGTTCGACACGATGCCCACCAGCGGCCACACCGCGATCACGCTGGAGGTCTCGGCCGACACGGACGCGCGGGGCGAGGCGGAGCCCCATGACGCACGACCGAAACTCGATACGGTGCTCTTCGCCTTTGAGCACTGCTACGTGGCCGCACAGGGCGACAGCCTCCGGATCCGGTACGCCGAACTCCGGCTCTGGGATCTGCGCGAACAGGAGGCCCGGGTCGCGGAGATTTTTCCGGCCGGTGCCGTGGAATTCCGTATCTAATGCGCTCACTACCAAGGATTAGCCGAGCCAAGCTTCCGGGATAATTTCCGTCGCTGCCGGGCGTGATTATCGCCAATCACATTCCCGGCTTACGAGCAGGATTGCAGGCTCTACTTGTCGTTCCCGTTGTCCGCCGTGCGGCCAATTCGACAGTTTGAATAGCTTATCGCGGCAATAAAAAATATACAGGCGCAATGCTCTAGAGACGAGTCAAATAATCCAAGCATTACCTTTCGGGCCCGAAACTTGTCGGCATAGTAAATTTACACATACGTCAAACTCAAAGACTCGCATGTCCACGAACGACATACCCTCAGGACTCTGGTCGTCCGTCACGGGCCGATCAGAGGCACGGCGAGCGCGAGGGGGGTCTCAACGGCCGGCGTACTCCGCGGCGACGAGCCTGCGCAGCCCCGCTTCGAGAGCGATGCGCGGCCGCCAGCTGGTCCGGTCGAGGAAGCGCGTCGAGTCGAGCATCTTGTAGGCCGCGCCTTGGAACGAGCCGGGCGGGCTCACGAGGGGCACGGACCAGTCCAGGGCGGCCAAGGCGGCCCGCGCCACCGCCTCGACGGTGACGGGCGTATTGGCGGCGCAGTTGAGGATCTCGTTGTCGAACGCCCGATCGGCCGCCAGGATCGCGTCGATCTGGTCGTCGACGTACAGCACCTCACGGACGGTCTGCGGGTTACCCCAGACCTCGAACTGTTGCGCGCCCGCCGCCTTCTCCCGCACGGCGCGGTCGAGCAGGGCGCCGATGAAGTGGCTGCGATCGGAGGCCTTGTTGTCGTGCGGTCCGTACAGGGTCGCCAGCACGCAGTGCAGGAAGGTCAGGCCGTACTGGTGCGCGTAGGCCGCCGAGCCCGTCGCCAGGACCTGCTTGGCGAGGGCGTAGCCGATCACCGACGGGTGCGTGGGTCCCTGCCCGAACCGCGCCTCGGGGAGCGGCTCCGCCGATTCCGGATAGGTGCAGGACGAGCCCGTGGAGACGAGCTTGGCCTGCGGCTGGAACAGCCGCCACGCCTGGAGGACGTTCAGGTGGATCCGGGCGTTGATCGCCAGGAGTTCGCCCTGGATGTCGTACTGCACCGCGCCGGTGCGCTGGCGGGTCACCACGTGGAAGATCCGGCCGGCCAGGGGTGCCGCGCGCAGCGCCCGCTCGACATTCGCCCAGTCGGAGAGGTCGCCCGCGGCGCGTCCGATCCCGACGACCTCGCGGCCCTCGGCCCGGAGCCGCGGGACGAGGTTGCGCCCGAGGAAGCCGTCCGCCCCGATGACGATGTCGCGCTCAGGCCCCGGCATGCTGAGCCCCCTCGCGATAGGTCTCGCGATACCACGCGATCGTCGGCTGCAGCCCGTCCGCGAGTCCCGTGAAGCTCGACATTCCGAAGCGCTCGCGCAGCCGCCGGTTGGTCGAGCGGCGGGCGAGCACGCCGTGGGTCGCCGTGTCAGGGGCGTGCACAGGCCGGTCCTCCCCGGCCACCTCCAGGATGGTTCGGGCGAGGTCGAGCAGGGTCGTGGTCTCGCCGCGGCAGAGGTTGAGCGCGTCGCTCGTCTCCCGCATCTCCAGGGAGCGGGCGAACACGTCGACGACGTCGCCGACGTAGATGAAGTCGCGCTCGACCAGCGGGTTGCCCTTGATCTCGAAGCGCTCTCCCGGTGCCAGCGCGCGCATCACGAAGGCCGGCAGAACGTGCGCCTTGCGCGGATCCGTCGAGTCGTGGGGACCGTAGGGGTTGCTCAGGCGGAAGCTGAGCGTGTGGATGCCGTAGCGCTCGGCGTGGAGGTCGGCGATCACCTCGGACCAGCGCTTCGACCAGGCGTAGAAGGCCTCGTTCCGGTTGGGCGGCGCGTTGAGGTCGACAGCCTGCGCGTCGTCGAGGGGATCGCAGGCCGCCGGGTAGACCGCGACGCTCGAGGCCGCGCGCACCTCGCGGATGCCCTTCGTCAGGCAGAACCGGTAGAGGCGGTTGGCGATCTCGGCGTTGCCGGTGAGCAGGTCGCTCTGCGCCGTCTCGAACTTGCCGGCGTCGTAGCGCTGCGCGGCGACGTTGACGACGATCGCGTCGGCGGGAACCGACAGTGCCTCCAGGGCGTCGAAGCGCACGGCCTCGGTCGCCCCCGGCACCGACTGGCCGGAAGGGCTGACCGCGATCAGCCGCGGCACGCGGCCGGCGAGATGCGCGACAAGGTTGCGGCCGACGAAGCCGGACGCACCGACGACGACGACCGTGTCGGGCAACGCGGACAAGGGGAGGGCGGCCACGCTCAGACCGCCTTCGGCAGGTCGGCGGCGGTGATCACCTTGAGTTCCGGCACCGGAACGATGAAGGCGCCGCCGTTCTCGAGGTAGCGGCGCTCGCGCGCCAGGAACTCGTCGATGAAGTTCCAGGCGAGCACCAGGTAGGCGTCGGGCGCGGGCACGCTGCCCTCCTCGACGATCGGGATGCGGGCGCCAGGAATCAGGCGGCCGAACTTCAGCGGATTCTTCTCGGCCGCGTACTGGACCAGCCGCGGGCCGATGCCGAAGGCGTTGAGCAGCGTCGCGCCCTTGGCCGGGGCACCGTAGGCGTGGACCGTCTTCCCCTCGGCGTGCATGCGCTCCAGCAGGTCGAGCAGCGCCGCCTGCAGGCGGCGCTGCTCGACCTGCTGGAGCGCATGCACGCCGAGGGGAAGACGGTCCACGCCTACGGTGCCCCGGCCAAGGGCGCGACGCTGCTCAACGCCTTCGGCATCGGCCCGCGGCTGGTCCAGTACGCGGCCGAGAAGAATCCGCTGAAGTTCGGCCGCCTGATTCCTGGCGCCCGCATCCCGATCGTCGAGGAGGGCAGCGTGCCCGCGCCCGACGCCTACCTGGTGCTCGCCTGGAACTTCATCGACGAGTTCCTGGCGCGCGAGCGCCGCTACCTCGAGAACGGCGGCGCCTTCATCGTTCCGGTGCCGGAACTCAAGGTGATCACCGCCGCCGACCTGCCGAAGGCGGTCTGAGCGTGGCCGCCCTCCCCTTGTCCGCGTTGCCCGACACGGTCGTCGTCGTCGGTGCGTCCGGCTTCGTCGGCCGCAACCTTGTCGCGCATCTCGCCGGCCGCGTGCCGCGGCTGATCGCGGTCAGCCCTTCCGGCCAGTCGGTGCCGGGGGCGACCGAGGCCGTGCGCTTCGACGCCCTGGAGGCACTGTCGGTTCCCGCCGACGCGATCGTCGTCAACGTCGCCGCGCAGCGCTACGACGCCGGCAAGTTCGAGACGGCGCAGAGCGACCTGCTCACCGGCAACGCCGAGATCGCCAACCGCCTCTACCGGTTCTGCCTGACGAAGGGCATCCGCGAGGTGCGCGCGGCCTCGAGCGTCGCGGTCTACCCGGCGGCCTGCGATCCCCTCGACGACGCGCAGGCTGTCGACCTCAACGCGCCGCCCAACCGGAACGAGGCCTTCTACGCCTGGTCGAAGCGCTGGTCCGAGGTGATCGCCGACCTCCACGCCGAGCGCTACGGCATCCACACGCTCAGCTTCCGCCTGAGCAACCCCTACGGTCCCCACGACTCGACGGATCCGCGCAAGGCGCACGTTCTGCCGGCCTTCGTGATGCGCGCGCTGGCACCGGGAGAGCGCTTCGAGATCAAGGGCAACCCGCTGGTCGAGCGCGACTTCATCTACGTCGGCGACGTCGTCGACGTGTTCGCCCGCTCCCTGGAGATGCGGGAGACGAGCGACGCGCTCAACCTCTGCCGCGGCGAGACCACGACCCTGCTCGACCTCGCCCGAACCATCCTGGAGGTGGCCGGGGAGGACCGGCCTGTGCACGCCCCTGACACGGCGACCCACGGCGTGCTCGCCCGCCGCTCGACCAACCGGCGGCTGCGCGAGCGCTTCGGAATGTCGAGCTTCACGGGACTCGCGGACGGGCTGCAGCCGACGATCGCGTGGTATCGCGAGACCTATCGCGAGGGGGCTCAGCATGCCGGGGCCTGAGCGCGACATCGTCATCGGGGCGGACGGCTTCCTCGGGCGCAACCTCGTCCCGCGGCTCCGGGCCGAGGGCCGCGAGGTCGTCGGGATCGGACGCGCCGCGGGCGACCTCTCCGACTGGGCGAATGTCGAGCGGGCGCTGCGCGCGGCACCCCTGGCCGGCCGGATCTTCCACGTGGTGACCCGCCAGCGCACCGGCGCGGTGCAGTACGACATCCAGGGCGAACTCCTGGCGATCAACGCCCGGATCCACCTGAACGTCCTCCAGGCGTGGCGGCTGTTCCAGCCGCAGGCCAAGCTCGTCTCCACGGGCTCGTCCTGCACCTATCCGGAATCGGCGGAGCCGCTCCCCGAGGCGCGGTTCGGGCAGGGACCCACGCACCCGTCGGTGATCGGCTACGCCCTCGCCAAGCAGGTCCTGGCGACGGGCTCGGCGGCCTACGCGCACCAGTACGGCCTGACCTTCCTGCACTGCGTGCTGGCGACCCTGTACGGACCGCACGACAACAAGGCCTCCGATCGCAGCCACTTCATCGGCGCCCTGCTCGACCGCGCCGTGCGGGAGAAGGCGGCGGGCGCGCAACAGTTCGAGGTCTGGGGTAACCCGCAGACCGTCCGTGAGGTGCTGTACGTCGACGACCAGATCGACGCGATCCTGGCGGCCGATCGGGCGTTCGACAACGAGATCCTCAACTGCGCCGCCAATACGCCCGTCACCGTCGAGGCGGTGGCGCGGGCCGCCTTGGCCGCCCTGGACTGGTCCGTGCCCCTCGTGAGCCCGCCCGGCTCGTTCCAAGGCGCGGCCTACAAGATGCTCGACTCGACGCGCTTCCTCGACCGGACCAGCTGGCGGCCGCGCATCGCTCTCGAAGCGGGGCTGCGCAGGCTCGTCGCCGCGGAGTACGCCGGCCGTTGAGACCCCCCTCGCGCTCGCCGTGCCTCTGATCGGCCCGTGACGGACGACCAGAGTCCTGAGGGTATGTCGTTCGTGGACATGCGAGTCTTTGAGTTTGACGTATGTGTAAATTTACTATGCCGACAAGTTTCGGGCCCGAAAGGTAATGCTTGGATTATTTGACTCGTCTCTAGAGCATTGCGCCTGTATATTTTTTATTGCCGCGATAAGCTATTCAAACTGTCGAATTGGCCGCACGGCGGACAACGGGAACGACAAGTAGAGCCTGCAATCCTGCTCGTAAGCCGGGAATGTGATTGGCGATAATCACGCCCGGCAGCGACGGAAATTATCCCGGAAGCTTGGCTCGGCTAATCCTTGGTAGTGAGCGCATTAGATACGGAATTCCACGGCACCGGCCGGAAAAATCTCCGCGACCCGGGCCTCCTGTTCGCGCAGATCCCAGAGCCGGAGTTCGGCGTACCGGATCCGGAGGCTGTCGCCCTGTGCGGCCACGTAGCAGTGCTCAAAGGCGAAGAGCACCGTATCGAGTTTCGGTCGTGCGTCATGGGGCTCCGCCTCGCCCCGCGCGTCCGTGTCGGCCGAGACCTCCAGCGTGATCGCGGTGTGGCCGCTGGTGGGCATCGTGTCGAACGCGTTCACGAGCAGCGCGATCTCGTCATGGGTCAGCTTGAGAAGGAAGCAGTAGCGCTTCACCGACTCGAACGTGTCACCGGCCGGGAACGCGCGCAGCAGCGTCATCGAGAAGGGACGACCGTCCTCCGGCAGACTGCGCAGGTGCCGGGACGGCACCGAGCGCAGGGCCGAGATGTTCATGGTCTTGGCCGCCGACGGCTGGGCCACCCGGCCCTCGCGCCGACCATTCGTCCGGTAATGCAGCAGCGGGTTGACGCCCGAGGCCGTCACGTCGGGGTACCGGATCAGGTAGGAGGTGCTGCTGAACCCGGGATGCGGATCAAGCCCGGCGGCGGAACCGAACCGCAGGTAGTGCCGCACTGGGTCGAGGCGGGTCTTGCCGCTCTGGTTGCGGAAGAAGGCCGTGTCGAAGTCCTCGGCGGGATCGCGGTTCTCGGCGGCGCCGCGCCAGACATAGTGGAGGTAAGGATCGATGCCCGAGGCCGCGACGTCGCCGTTGTGCTTCAGATAGTAGGCCGTGTCGAACAATCCCGGCACGCGCCCTATGACAACGCGCCGAACCACGCGCGAGAGCGTCCGGATCGCGGCCCGCTTCAAGGATGGCTGGCTCATGCGAAGACCGGTGCCTCGCACAGGGACCGGAGCTTCTCCGCGTAGGCCACGGGTGAACAATCCTGCGCCACCTGCGCCAGCCCAGCGCGCTGCAGCCGCCGCCAGGTCTCCGCATCCTCATGGAGCCGGATCAGCCCGGCGATGAAGGCTTTTGGGTCGCGCCAGTCCCGCGTCAGGTATCCGGAGCCCTCGGGCCAGCCGAGCTGTTCCGCGAGGATCGGGGTGACCAGACACGGGAGCCCCTGCGCGACGGCGGCGTGGACCTTGTGGGGCATACCGGCAGCGAAGCGGGTGGGGGCGACGAAGACGCGCGCCCGGTCGAGGAGCGGAGTCGGGTCCGGGACCCGGCCCATCACGGTGACGTTTGGTGCCGACAGGCGTGCGCGCAGATCTGGGGCGACCTGTCCGATGATAGTGAACGGCACGCATGGCAGGGCGCGATGCACGTCCGGCCAGACGGTCTCGAGGAACCAGATCAGTGAGTCGACGTTCGGCGAATTCTCGTGTTCCAGCGACCCGATAAAGACGAAGCCGCTGCGGCTGCCGAGATCGACGGTGATCTCTGCCTGCGGCGCGAAGGCGTGGCCGAGCACCGCCGTGTTGGTCACGCCATAGTACTGTAGCAGGCGCGCCTCCGCCTCCGAGACGCAGACGACATGGTCCGCCTGCGCGAAGTTGCGGGTCTCCCGGCGTGCGGAGGCCGCCAAGCGCGCGCCGAATCCGTACCCGTCCTGCAGGGTCCCCTCCATAAAGTCGCGCAGACAGAACAGGGCTTCCGAATCGAAGATGACGCGGCTCCTCGCGAAATCGCGCAGCGCCATGTCGCGGTTCTGGAAAATCTGGCAGACCAGATCGATGTTGTGCGGGCGACTGACCCAGAGCACGTCGTAGTGCTCCTGCCGCTCGTCAATCAGCCGCGCGAGTCCCATCCCCTCCTCGGCATCCAGGATCTCGACGGTGTCAGGCAGGTCGCGGTACCGCTGCGCGATCTCCGGGTCCGCGCGGTAGACCGGATACACGGTCACCTGATAGCCGAGCCGAGCCATGGTGGCGACGATGAAGTTCGCCCGCGGCATGCCCGCGCCGAGGTCGATGTGGGGCACCCCGTCGTCGACGTAGAGCACCTTGAGCGCCCAGGCATTGTGGGTGCGATCACCGAAACGCGGTCCCGCATGCGGGAACAGCCATGACCGGTGCCGCTCAAGGAAGCGGACCCGGTTGCGATCGATCAGCGCCTCGACGTCGGCGCGAACCGGCGTCGTGGCATTCTCGAAATGGATCGCACTCGCTCGCGGCTGGTAGACGACGCGCCGCCCTGCCTGATGGCAGCGGACGCACAGGTCCGTGTCCTCGAAATAGGCCGGGGCAAAGAGGTCGTCGAAGCCGCCCAGATGTTCGAAGAGCGCGCGCTCGACCATGAGCACGGCACCCGAGACGTAGCCGACTTCGCGCTGAAACGTGCTCTCCGCCAAGAGCGGGTTCGCGTTCCCGCGGCCGTAGGGATGGGTAATCTGCGCATCGTCGCGGAAGAACGCGCCGCTCTCCTGCAGATACCCCCCGGGAAACACCAAGTGGGCTCCGACGATGCCGACGGTCGCGTCCGAGAACGGGGACACCAGGGCGCCGATCGCGCCGGGCATCAGCTCCACATCGGGGTTGAGGAAGAGGAGGTAGCGCCCGCGGGCTGCTGCGGCACCCTGGTTGCACGCCGGGCCGTAACCGACATTCTCCGCGTTGCGGATGACCGTGGCCCCGTCGAGCAGGTCGAGCACATTCTGGGTTTTCGCGTCGGAGGCGTTGTCGACGACGATCAGCTCGAACGACGCGCCCGCGAATGCCTGTTGCGTGGCAAGGCGATAGAGCGTCAGCGTCAGCAGATCGCTGGCATTGAGCGACACGATAACGATCGAGACGACCGGCGCCGCGACCGGAGGGAAGGCGATCCGGAGGCCGTTGCGCGCGATGGCGTTGCCGATGAGGTGCGCCTCCGCGATCGCGGCGAGCCTCCCGTAATGTGGATCAACCGCCTCGATTTTATTCATCACTGGACTTCAAGGCGGGTGTTGCGCGCCGGAGCGAAGCGGATCAGGCCCACGAGGTCATCGCTGAGAAACAGCACCGCCTTCGGCCGGGACGGCGTCTTGCCCGCTGCCGGGATCGGCGAGGCGGATCCGTCGATCTCCAGCGGCTCGAAGGTGAGACTGGCGGGCACAGGTGTCAGCGCGCCTCGAGTCGCGGCGAAGGCGAGGCTGGGCGCGCGCGCCAGCGCCGCGGTGCTGGTCAGCCGCAACTCCCGTGCCGTCTCGCCGTCCCCGAGGAGGAAGGCCGCGGTCGGCCGCGACCGCGCGACGAGGAAGCTCGGGACGCGCGAGACCACCGTCAGCCCATCGGCCTCGTACCCGATCAGGCAACCGTCCGCCGTCCAGTCGGCCTGGGCATCGCCGAGAGAGCCGGCGATCGCCTCCCGGGCCGGCCGCGGAAGTGACCGGCGGTGGATCCATTCCGGGGAGAGGCTGACCGGACCTTCGTGCAGCGCCGGCAGCGCGCCCGCAGATTGCCGGCTCCCGTCCGGCTCCGGGCTCACGAACCAGCGCCGCCGCTCCGACGGGTAGCCGGCTTCACGGGCGGTCGCGGGCGAGGGTTTCTCAGTCGCCACGAGGATCCCGCCGTCCTCGTCCGCGGTTGGCAGGGAGCGCAGGGAGCGTTCCTCCCGCACGATGATCCCCGCCCCGACGGTGGTCGACACGTCCGGCGCGCGCGCAGCGAGCGAACCGGCAGCTCGCGCGGAACGGCGCGGAATCGCGTTCAGCCACGCCGCCTCGCAGGTCGTGGCCTTGGCGTTGTAGCGCGCGAGCAGATCCGCGCAGGCCGCGGTGAGTATCCCGAGGCCGTCTGGATCGTCGTGCAGGCGCCGGATCGCCGCGACGGTGTCGGCAACGCCGTCCAATCGGTGAGCGGGATGATCGGTGTCGAACCCCTCGAACGCGATTCGTGTGCCGATCACCGGCCGACCCAGCGACAGCGCTTCAGCGACCTTCATCTTCAGACCGCTTCCCATCAGCATCGGCGCGACCACCGCGTCGACGCCCGCGTAGAAAGTTTCTACTGCGTCGACATATCCGGCCAGCTGGACGCCGGGTAGGTCCAGCCCGTTCAGGCTCCCGCAGATCTCGCCGGCGATGACGAGAACGGGCAGGTCCGGCCGCCAGGACGCCGCCCAGCCGTGGGCGAACTTGCTGATCGAGAAGAGATTGGGATCGTTCCCGTGGCCGATGAAGCCGAACCGGGCCAGCCGGCCGGGTGCGCGAAACTTCGCGGGTTCGGCGAAGACCGGCGGAAGCAGGTACACGGCGCGATCGACGAGGCCGCGGAAATAGTCCGCCTCTACCGACTGGATCGCGACGATCATGTCCGCGCGTGACAGGCCGACGGCTTCCGACGCGCGGTCCGTGTAGAAGAAATTCGGCTCGGCGCGGAAAGGCCGATATTGCAAGTGCCTGTCTGCGAAACGGTCATGTGTGTCGATAATTCGTAGAACGCCGTCCGGCACTGACTCAAGACATCTCGACAAGAAGACATAATTTACAACGATGGCGCAAGTGTCCGGATTTAAACCGAAATACCATTCAACGAACTCTATAACTTCAGGTGGGCACCAGTCGTCAATCCTAAAGCCTTCGGTCCACGTCTTTAACGGGACCGTTGTCGCAGCGGGTATCTGAAAAACACGATCGAACGCTGCGGCCATCGCAGCTGAATCCGTCGGGGGGTGTTGTCCAAAGCGACGATATATCTGGTCTTCATGCTGGAAATAGGCCAAATCGATTGCGAAGCCGCCGCGCCGAAGAGCTTCAGAGGTCGCTACGAGCCGCCGTCGATTGCCCGCGCTCACCGGTGCCGCTGGCATCGGTGCTACAATCAGAACGGTCGGCTTCTGCTGGGTCGCCATACGCTCACATCGCCCCGGCGACACGAGCTACCGCGTATCGGCCTTGCCCGCTCAGGATGGCTCCGTTGATGGACTGCGTGTCCAGCGGAAGGCTAGCTGTGAGCGTTATGGCGGCTCTTTTATGAGCATCGAACCGAATAGAGGTGATAGAGCTGCAGGTGTAACCAGCCATTGATCGCACGATCACGCAGTTCGGAATGAAATCGATTCCGTTTATCAGCCAAGCGTCAGCGGACTCGCTGCGCCTGATGCTCAGCGCACTCGACATGCTGTCCGCCAAAATTGTGTCCAGCCCCGCGCTTAAGAGCGGGATTAGGGCACTAAAATGCTCTAGCCAATTCGGATCCAGAGAGGATGTAACGGTCTCTGCAACGACGGACGCCTCATCACGCGAAAGGGGCGTCGGTCCTGACGTTAAAGTAACGCATCGATCGCCAACGTGTGTGCAGACCGAAACGGAAGATAAATTATCAAAAGCGCCACTATCCCGACAACCCAGAACGAGAATGCAGCTAGGGTCCATAATTTCCCGCTCAGAAAATCCAACGAACGACCAAGCAACAAGGTCGACAGCCTCAGGCTCCATAATTTTAAGCGGTATTGCACCGGATCCATTCATCGAAATCCTAAGGACAGCAATCCGTTGATCGACGTGCGCAATGGATCCAGAAATTAAGATGTTCGGTGCTCGCATCGTTTCATCAGACTCGATATCTACATAAGAGGGAGTTGCAAGGAAAAGAGTTCGTGCTTATTCAAATATGAGCTGGCCGCCCACAAAATCATGCTTGAAAACGAATGCCGCCCATGAAACAGCGTATCACATACAAAGCGAGGTCACGGCAATAGGTCTAAATTCCTTTTGGCCGGTTCCGGAAGGGCAGAGCATGTGGGAGCAAGGGTGGTGAAGCTTCACGGAAGTGTCGTGTTCCGAGTTGGTGAGACTCCGACGACCCGACGATGCTAATACTCTGGGCGGAGGTCGGTTACCGGTGCAGATATCGGAGGGATCGCGTTTTGCGGGTCGGCCGGGCGTGACTCAACACCTCGCATGTCGCTGCCGGATTCCGATATGCTGGGATTGTCTTCACCGCGTGATGCTTGAGCGGCTTTAGAATGCAAATGCACTCGGCTCATCGCGGTCTGCTCTCGACAAGCTAGATAGCCCGCTAAAAGGGGCGAAGCAATGGGGCCGAACCCGACGGATCGGGGCAAGCCGGGTACGAAGGGCCATCTCATCCCATACGCTAGAAGCGCGTCGCTCGGCCCAACGTTCACTGTGACCATTCCCTACGACAGTCGCATTCTGGCAGCGACGCTCTACAGACTGCCACGCCCTACACATCGGGGGCTTGGTCTCCCGCGGCGTAGATCGAAAAGGCTCTACGAGAATCAGGACTGGGATCATATCCGATCTCGGCGTGAGCACCGGCCACACAGCACCACACCGCACATCTCTCAGTGCAGTGCGAAAGCAGTGAACACCTGGGACGCCATCGTTCGATCGTGGAACGCTTCTGACGTAATTGGCATGCTGCCGCCGCCTAGGCATTTGTTATGGACGATGGCGGGCTGCTTGCCTCCACGACAAACTCATCTGCAGATCACAGGCCAAACAGGCTTATTTCAATTTTCTAAATAATAAAATAGTGCTACCTAATATATGTCGACGACCGACGATGCAAATCTCTGCTATCTCAAATTATATACAATGCCTCGATATGAAGATTTAAAATATATCTTAGCGACTTATAAGTTGCTCATGGGCACTTTTAAGCATCTCTATTTGACACCTCTGGCGGCTCGATAACAAAGGCGCTATGGACAGGGTTGGTGCCGAGAAACGTAACGCCAGCATCGTTAAACACAGCTCGGCGGACGATCGGCACAGAATGAAAATAGGTCCCGTGAGATCGCCGACCGAGCTGAAGATACCTATGCTGCTACTGCAGCGCGCTTACTTCAAGTATGTTCATTCGTTCCTCGAGATCATTTCTTTTTACAACGATGAGCGATTTGTATCCAATTCCAAGCATTCTTGTGTCGCCATCGAGTTTTGGCGCTTCGCCTGAAATGTTAAGCTCAATATCTATGACAGGCCCTCTTGCAGGGACTGCCAGTAGAAGATCTCCTTTGCCGCAAGAAAAAATCTTGTTGGTTTGACCGTTAACAGAGGCAGTAATATTGGCTGGAACAATTTGGGCATTTATTACAGCCTTTATGTATACGATAACAGCATCATCATGACTAATCCGGAAGAGAAGGCGATTGTCGGTGTTAAATTTTGACCAACGACCCCAATTCTCTCTACGGTACCACCCCGTTCCGCCCATTAAGAGATCTGATTTTATATAATTGTCTATCCCGATCGGCCGGTCCGTCAGGATAGGGCTAGAGAAAGATCGGGCATGCCGGTCAACTTCATGGCCATGCGCTACGTTGGAATCTAAGTATGTTAGAGTTCGGAATGTATATTCGGTATTAAGGTCAGCCGTGAAAATATTATCTGGGGTTAGTTCTGCTGCCCGGTTTAGGCCGACGATCAGGCGAGTTGCAACATCATTCCACGTGATAGGCGTGAATTTTTGTCTGAGCGACGCCTCTTGTTCTTGAAGCTTCCCCTTCTTTGTGCAAAGGTCTTTGACTATCGCAAGAAGTTCTTCTGCATTGTCTGGGTCGAACAGTATCGCGGCTCCTCTAGCAACCTCAGGAATAGACGTTCTATTCGAAGCAACACACACTTTCCCAAGAGATAAGCTTTCACTAACTGGCAGCCCCCATCCTTCGTACAAGCTGGGGTACACTGTAAATAAGCAATTTTTATATAAATCGAAAAGTTGTGCGTCCGTGACGTTGCTCATAATTCGGAGTTTTCCGTCGAGCATATTTGATTCATGCATTTGTTCGATTAAAGATTCGACACGCCATCCGACTCGCCCTACGAAGACCAGCTGAGGCACGTCTACGCTCTCTGCCCGCAGTGTCTGCCATACGTCGAGAAGTATTCGGTGGTTTTTTCGCCCTTCGATTGTGGAAACGTAAAGCACATATGGTTGTTGCGGGAGGGAGTAATCCGGAACATTCGCCGTGATATCGTCTCCTGAGAAGCCGTCGCCGTTCTGTAGTACAATGATTTCGCGATGAGGCAGGCTCTGTTTCGTGATGAATTCCTCGAGATCCTTCGCTGTATATGCTGAGACTGTGAAGATCACGTCCGCAAACAGACAGACTCTTCTGATGAAAAACTTGAATATTTCAGCTGTGCCTTTGTCGCACATGCTCGGCATTTTGATGGGTATCAGGTCGTGTATCAAGCAGCAGAATTTGCCCCCCTTTTGCTTATGATTTCTGACCGCTGTGAAGTACTCTGGGAACACCCAGGCGGCTCCAAGCATAACAATCGTCGAGTTCGGGCCGGAGGCGATGGGTTGTGATGAGGCGCCGAGTGCTTTCAGAAGATTATCGACGTCTCCTCTGCCGATAGGTAGCACACGATCTCCGATTGATGCTTTTAAATCACTCAAAAGCTGCAAAAAACTGGAGTACGGTATTTCCCTAAAATTTAGACTCTCATTATTAAAGTAGGCAAATCGCACTTCGTGGTCTTTTTTCTCGTCCAGCTCTATCAAAGATGAGATCGTCGAAAGCACTACTCGCTGGATGCCAGATGGATTGTCATGATGCGCAAGGTAATACACTAAGTCGGATAAATCAAAAATATGATTTGTGCTGGCTGTGTTTGCGCTTGAAATCGGGCTCCCTTTCAATTCTACGCCAGTTTTTTCTTCATAAACCCGGACTTCCGGAATCGCTCTTCCGAAAATTTTTGGGATTGAAATTGAAAATCCGCAATTAGCTGTTGAGTGACCAGCTTGCAAAACGTCCGGACGGCCAATGTTTGCAATGGCTCGCGCGAGCAGCTGATTTTTGTAATAAATAACTACTGTGCAATTCTCATCTTGGGCTGAGTTATTGTAGACCCAACCCTTAACTTCCCCGCGGTCATAAGAGTCTACATGTCCAACTACAGTAGAGCCTTTGTTCGTTTTATTAGAGCTTAGCGGATTTTTGGGTGCGAAGACTCGATTAAGCATTCTTTTTTCCTGTTTTGCGGTGTTTTGGATATTCAGCGTCCGTAGATGTCCTCGACGCGGATGATGTCGTCCTCGCCGGTGTAGGAGCCGACCTGGACCTCGATCAGCTCCAGCGGGATCTTGCCCGGGTTGGCCAGCCGGTGCATCGACCCGAT
>Ga0075444_10000489_pt1 | contig 23445 bp, 20 predicted proteins | sample CoawatmetaG01DNA_FD_76836 | JGI IMG/M metagenome (GOLD analysis project Ga0075444, IMG submission 76836) | Marine microbial communities from the West Antarctic Peninsula - Coastal water metaG017-DNA | ecosystem: Environmental > Aquatic > Marine > Coastal | place: Atlantic Ocean: West Antarctic... | reverse complement strand
TATTGGAAGGAATATAAAAATAAATTCATAACTACTAAAAATCATTATTCAGACTTCCCTTTTATCTCTTAGTAAGAATTTCAATGAATATATTTAAATTCATAGTTTTGTTTCACCTTGCAGTATTTCAGTTAATTCACGACTTGCATTTATAATTGAATCTACAGAAAAACCCTTAAGATTATTATGATTTTTTGAAAAAATAGTTCTATTTAAATCACTAATTGGAGCAAATAATTTATAACTCTCAGAGTTATTTTCATGAATAGTTATAACTGGCTTATTAAATGCTGATGCAATATGTGCAATTGATGTATCTGGAGTAATAATCATATCTAAATTTTTAATTAATGCTGAAACAGCAAGTATAGTAATAGTCTTATAGGCAGACAAAACATAATCTAAGCCCATTAAAGCAATCTTTCTTTTAACTAATTGCTCTTTATTAGGTGAAGTGATAATAATGATTTGTACATTTTTATTAAATTTAAAAAGGCCTATACATATTTCTTTTAGCTCTTTAAATTGTATTTTTTTTCCTTTAGCTGCACCTTCCAAATTAATACCTACTAGAAATTTTCCTTTAAAACTGTTTAAAAACTCCACAGCTTGAATTTCTTCCTTTTTATTAAAAAAAATATCATATTGAGTTGATAAAGCTTTTATGCCCAAGTGATTAAGCATTGATAACCATATATCTCTAAAGTGGGCATCTTTCAACTTATCTACATAAAAATCATAAATTTCTAAATCATCGCCTCTTACACCATACCTGCCATCTTTTTTTATAGATATAACTTTTTTAGGATTAATTATTTTTAACCGAAGAATTGCGTGTCTTACAACTGAATGATCAAATTCAAAACAAAGATCAATTTGTTTTTTACGCAGTTTCCAAAGTACTGGTAAATCAAACAAGAGATTATTCTTATTATTAAGATAGATATTATCAACATTTGGATTATTTTTCAAAATAATAGCGTTAGATTTACTTGCTAATACGTTGATTTCCATATGAGGATACGCAATTTTTAGCTCTCTAAATACAGGGGTTGAGATAATCATATCACCTATTCTGTCATAACGAAGCATTAAAACTTTTGAGGAGTTTTTTATATCAAAGTTTATATTTTTTTTCTTAGTTATTACTCTAAGGATTAATGCTTTAAGGTAGTTTTTAAAATTCATAAAAATTTATTAACCCCACCGTCACACCAATTAAGATTCTCATCAATAGTTTTTTGAAGTAGTTTGTCATTAGCTAATAGCGTCTTTCTATTTGACTCATCATGCCAAAGATGAAACTGAATTGCAGAAAATTTCAAAGTTTTACGGCCTATTCCATTATTAAAAAGTCTAGCAACAAAATCACTATCTTCCCTACCCCATCCAATAAACTCACTATTGAATCCATTAATATTAATACAATCTTTTCTATAAAAGGACATATTGCAACTTCTAACACCATTTAATACACTTTTTCGAATTGAAAATATTTTAGATAAGAAATTTGAATGAATAGCATTTAATCTATTTTTTGACCCATTACCTAAAACATGGAAAAAAAATCGCTGTGCTGATAGGACCTCCCTTGTTTTTTTCCTATTAAGCAAAACCCTAGAGCCTTGGAGATAAAAACCCTCTTCAGCACACAATGAATGATCATTAATAAATTCAGGATGTAAAACCATATCCCCATCAATTAATACTATATATTCTCCCTTAGAAATTGAAATAGCTTTATTTCTAGACTCCGACACTCTGAATCCCAAATCTTCTTGGTAAGAATGTATGATTGATAGTCCCGATGTTAAGGCAAATGTATCAATAAGTGTTTTAGTTGAATTATCACTTCCATCATCTGCAATAATTACTTCAAAGGGCTTTATTCTTTGATTTTGTATGCTTTTAAGAACTACTAATAAAGCATCGGGCCGATTATAAGTGGTAACTATTAGACTTATGCGCATTTACTTCTTAAAAACACTTGATAATTGGGTAACATTTAACCACATATTATAGTTAGAGTAGTAAGCATGGAAATTTCAGTCTACATTATTGCCTATAACGAAGCAGATAAAATTGAAGATTGCATCAATACTGTCTTATGGGCAGATGAAATTATTGTTGCTGACTCAAATAGCACTGACGGTACAACTGAAATTGCAGAAAATTTAGGTGCAAAAGTAGTTCATATTCCATTTAATGGTTATGGTGATCTAAGAAATAAAGCGATATCTCATTGTACTAAAGATTGGATTCTAAGTATTGATTCAGATGAAAGATGTACCGAGAATGTTAGAGATGAAATTCTTTCATTAATTAAAACAACATCTTTAGATATTTTTAATATACCAAGAAGAAACTTTTTTATGGGCAAGTGGATTAAACATTCAGGATGGTATCCAAACTTTCGACAACCTCAACTATTCAGAAAAAATTCTATGAGCTATGATTTAAGCCCAGTTCATGAAGGCTTCATAAGTCATAGTAATCAAAAAATTGGAGTAATTAACAATTCAATTTGGCAATTCCCTTTTAAAAACACAGAGGAAGTTCTTTATAAAGCAAATCGATATTCTAGCTTAGGTGTTAAAAAACTTCAAGATAGAGGTGTTAGTGGCTCTGTTCTCAAAGGACTTCTTCATGGAATATGGTCTTTTATTAAACACTATTTCTTTAAGTTAGGTTTTTTAGACGGTGGAGCTGGCTTAGTAATTGCATTTGGTAATTTTGAAGGGACTTTTTATCGTTATATTAAATTATCAGAAGCGCAATCAAACTGGGTAATTCCAAAAGTTAATAAAATTCAAAAAGTTGACTAATGATAGTTCCTATTATCTTATCTGGTGGAAGTGGGACAAGACTTTGGCCCTTATCAAGAAAGCTTCATCCAAAACAATTTCTTAACTTAGTTAACCAAAATACATCTGTGTTTCAAGACACAGTCTTGCGACTTCCTAAAAATACTTCTAAGCCATTAATCGTCTGTAATGAAGAGCATAGATTTTTAGCTGCAGAACAACTTCGCTACATTAATAAATCCTCGCAAGGAATTATTCTGGAGCCAATTGGGAAAAATACAGCACCTGCGATTGCGCTGGCAGCATTAAAACTTATAAATGATGGTGAAGACCCAATTTTGTTAGTATTACCAGCTGACCATATTATTGAGGATGTCAAGAAGTTTCATGAATCGATCGAAGTTGCAAAAACTCTAGCAAAAAAAAATAAATTAGTAACTTTTGGTATTTTGCCAAATAAAGCTAGGACTGATTATGGCTATATAAAGGCTAAAATTAATGATAACTCAAACCATCATAAAATTGACGCATTTATAGAAAAGCCTTCTCTGAAAAAAGCACAAGAATATTTAGAGTCTGGATGTTATTTTTGGAATAGCGGTATGTTTATGTTCAAAGCATCAATATTCCTTGAAGAACTAAATTTATTGGCACCTCAAATCCTAGATTGCTGTTCAAAATCTCTTGAAACAGAATATAAGGATATAGACTTTACCAGACTAAATACTAGTGAATTTTTTAATTGCCCTGATCAGTCTATTGACTATGCTGTAATGGAAAAAACAGAAAAATCATTAGTTGTCCCAATTAATATTGGCTGGCATGATATTGGCTCTTGGGAGGCGCTAATAGAGACAAAAAATGCAGATATAGATGGAAATTCTTTTGAAGGAAATATTGTTTTCGATGGTGTAAAAAATACATACATTTATAGTGAAAATAGACTAGTTTCAGCTTTAAACATATCAGACTTAGTTGTTATTGATACTCAAGATGCATTACTAATTACAAATAAAAGTAATACTCAAAATATTAAACGTATTATCAATATTCTAAAGAAAAAAAAATGCTCTGAAGTTGACACTCATCGTAAGGTATATCGACCTTGGGGATATTATGATTCAATTGATGCAGGTAATGGCTTCCAAGTCAAGAGAATATTAGTAAACCCAGGTTCAAAATTATCATTACAAAAGCATAACCATAGAGCAGAACATTGGGTAGTAGTAAGCGGGACTGCTTCAATTACATGCGGTAAAAAGAAATATGTATTGAAAAAAAATCAATCTACTTATATTCCTAAAGGGGAAATACATAGACTAGAAAATCATGAAACAGCTCCATTAGAAATAATCGAAATACAAACTGGAGACTACCTTGGTGAAGATGACATTATTCGCCTTGAAGATGATTATCAAAGAGGCTAGTTAATTTATCATATTCAAGCAAGATATCTTCAACATTAATATTATTAACATCTTTGTTATCAAATAAGCTTAATGAATTAGTATTTGCAAATAACATTTCTGGAGAAAGTCTTGCTAAAATGGCAATTATATTTGCGCTAACAGCAGTTGCAGCATGCATCAAACCTCCATCGCAGCAAATTACAGCTTGAGATTGTTTAATAACTTCTGCAGTTTGATTAAAACTTAACTTAGATACTAAATTAAAAAATTGATCACTATCAAATCGCTCTAATAATTCTATTGACTCATTTTGAGCATTTTTAGAGCCAATCAATACAATATTAATCTTTTCATTACCAGAGATAATTTCCTGAATTAAATCCCCCCACTTCTTATATATTTTATATTTCCACTCTCCACCAACAACAATAGTAATATATATTTTTGGAGTTATCGCTCTAACAATTTTTTTATCTTTATTTGAAATTGTTAATATATTGTTTGAGATTTTATTAATTTCCTCTTCACTTTTTGGATAGGCAAGCAAGTGATTCATTTGATGAAAACTAAAAAGTATTCGATTTACCTCTGGGCCATTAAAAAAACCAAACATTCCAACATAAGAAGTAGTGGGGAGGATACTAGATTTAATACTCACACTTCTAGAACTATAGGAATCAAGAATTACTAAATCATAGTAATGATTTTTGAGTTCACCTTCAATGGTATAAATATTATTGAAGAATTCATCGTCAGCATAAATATGAGCATTCTTTATATCCGTGAAAAGATCTACATTTTTATCTTTTAACATTATTCTGCTTGATAAATCCATCAAGCTATCACCTAAACTAGGGGCAGAAATATTTATCCAGAGAATTTTTTTATGATTTGAATGGATAGAAAAAACTTCAAGATTTTTTTGACCTTTAATAAGAATAAAAAGATATCGCTTTGAAAATTTTAAAAAACGCTTAAATTTGTTAACTTCCTTTAAATGTATATCAATATAGTTAGGAATTTTATATTTAAATGGAAGTGAGTATGTTTTTCGAAAGTCAAACACTTTGTACCCATGCTTCTATTTCATTAAAAATTTTTTTTGGCAAAATAGTAAAGAGACAATCACTTTTTCCATGATTATCATCACAACCAGCATTACCACAAGCTACACAAGCCATAGAGGCTTGAAAAATTGTATTGTGCCCATAAGTTTGTAATGGTTTATTAATTGCACTAGAAGCTTTCAACTTATTAGACCATGGTGACCACATAGCTAGATTAGTTGGACCAAATATTGCAAAAATACGTTTATTTTGAGATGCCGCAATATGCATATTTAAAGTATCCATTCCAATATATCCTAGCGATAAATCACTTAATATAATGAAATCTTGTAATGAAGTTTCCCCAATAAAATTATATACATTTGAAAGATTTGGTATTTCCTTCTTAATCCGTAAATCTATAGAACTATTACTTCCTGTAACTATGATGGGAATTTTCAAGGTATCTAAGAGTTTCAGCAATTCGAATCTTAAATGCTTTGGATATATCTTGTAGTCATATTGGGCAGATGGATGAAAAATTAAAAAATTAAAAATACTGTTATTATTTAATCTATTTTTTACTTTTGAGATCTTTGTCTGGTCAAAAGTAATAGCTGATTGAACATTTTCATGTTCAATGCCTAAAAGATTTAAAGGTTGTAAATTATTTAAAAGTATATGTTTTGAGTTATCAAAATAATAGTAGTAAGTTAGAAGTTTTCTTTTCCACCAGGATTTCTTATTATCATCCTCTATTGCACTTATCGAATTGTGGCCAAATAAAAGAGCATAAATAACGCTTCGGTCACTAGCTGTCAAATTAATACTTAAATCATATTTTTTAAATAAAGCAAAAAATAGTGTTTTCTCTTGTTTAAATCTATTCTTTTGTTTTTTTAAGTATGAAAAAGTATATATAGAATTCACATTTGGAAGAAGCTCCGCAACTGCAACAGTATCATCATTTACTAACAAATCAATTTGTGCACTTTTATACTTTGTCTTAAGTTGATTAATCAGTGAAAGGCTAAGAAATACATCTCCATTCGAACGCTGAATTATTAACAAAATTTTACTAATTTTTTTCAAAATCTTTGTATAAAAAAGAACTGAAAAACACAAACATTAAAGTTGTGTAATGCCCTAATAAATATGAATCACTTAACATAATTAACAAAAATAACAAAGGCAATGCAATACCAACATCTCTAATAAATCTACTTGAAGAATAGAAGGATAGTTTAATTTGATAATAAAAAATTGACAATAAACTTACTAATCCAAGAATTCCAGTTTGTACCAGGACTAAAGAATACATATTATGAGGATGTGAGGTGGTAACCATTTTTGGACTATAGATAGAATTAATTTTTTCATACTCATTTGGAAAGTCTCCAGTTCCAACACCTAAGATTGGGCTAGTACTGAATATTTTCCATGAATAAATTGCAAAACTTATTCTTTCTCCAACAGGAGTATTGATGTTTGCTAGAAGGAAAATTGTATCAAAATCAATAGGATTATTTTTTTCAATATTTACCCCCTCATATCTAACTATATCTTGTATAGCAGAATCAACTCTTTTCTCGAAAAGATCACTTGAGTTATATGCTACAAAAAATATTCCAGGGATAAGAATAATAGTTGCTATTAGTGATTTAATTTTTTCAGCATTAAAAAATTGAAAGATTAAAATAGCCATTGCTGCAAAAAACATTACTTGTCCTGCTCGACCGCCAGTAATAAACATGTTAATTATCATTAATATTACAAAAAAACTATACAAAGAAAACTTTAATTTACTTAGATTTTTGTTAAAGAAAACTTGATGACATACTAAGTATATTGCAAATGCTAATATGGGATTATACGAAACATGGCTCATAAAAGGAGTTGGATTATCAACTGTCGCATTTTTAAAAGGAGGAAGAATTTCAAACCAAATCAAATAAGATAGTACTTCAGTAATACCAATTGCTAGAAGAAATGCAATAATTACGTGACGTATATATTCTTTTTGCATAATAGAAGTAAGAACGGGAAAAAGTAATAAAAAATACCACATTTTATGAACAATATTTAAACCCCATCGAATATCATCCGTCCAGATTAAAGCAATAACATGTATAGTAAAAAATATAACACTAGCTAATAAAAGTTTATTACTAACTACTTGATTATATTTAATTAGATAATTCCCACTGAAAAGCCATAAAGTGACAATTACAACAATAATTAAATTTGCCCCAAAAACAGTCAAAGGCATAAAAAAAGCTAGAAGCAATAGTAAGTATTTATAAAGATTGTCTAGAGTAAATTTGTTTATTAACATTAGTTGTATACTAGCCAAATTAATTATTAAACGATTATACTTTTTCTACATGTATACAAAGACTATTTTCCTTGATCGTGATGGAGTAATAAATAAAGAAGTAAGCTATCTTAATAAGATAGAAGACTTTGAGTTCATTAGTGGCGTTTTTGATTCGTTTAGATACCTTCAAAAATTAGGCTATAGTCTTATTATAGTTACTAACCAATCAGGAATTGGAAGAGGCTTATATCAATTACAAGACTATCAAATCTTAACAAAATGGATGATTAACGAATTTAAGAAGAATAATATAGAGATTAAAGATATTTTTTATTGCCCACATTCACCAGAATCTCAATGTAACTGTAGAAAACCTAATCCTGGAATGCTTACTGATGCAAAAATTAAACATAATATAGATATGAAAAATTCTTGGATGATTGGAGATAAAGAAACTGATATTAAAGCAGCTCATGATGCTGGAATAAGGAACACAGTAATAGTCAGAAGTGGTCATAAAATAAATGAAGCAACTTCAAATGCTATGTTTTTTTTGGATTCCATTAATAAAATAAATCAAATCATATTGAAATAGTAATTGACTTTAAACATTTATTAAATCAAAAGACTCTTAGCTACCTCTATAAGTCTATTTACACTAATATCTTTTATTGAGTAATCATTTTTATTGATCTTACGAGGATTGACCGTTGACTCAGACTCTATTTTCTTATTATACTTAGTAACAAAAGTGTTTCTATACCCAGGAGTTGGGCCAAAAAGAGTTATTGAAGGGACGTTCATTGCCCAACCCATATGAGTTGGTCCGGTATCTGGACCAATAACAAGATCAACCTTTGCAACTAAAGATACTAAACCCTCAAGTGACAATTTTTTACAAATATTGGCGCTTGGAGCAAGTTTTTTTATTCTACCAGCTAATAATTTCTCATCATCATTTCCCCAAATAATAAGGTAATTTGCATCCATTGAATTTACTAACTCAGCGAATTTTTCCACTGGATACCTCTTTGAAAAATAAGAAGCTCCAGGTATTAAAATAATATTTTTTTTAATATTTGAAATGCCTGATACTGGAAGCTTTTGATTTGAGTGTAAAAAAGAAAGTTTATGACTAATGATCTCTGTTTTGAACGGTAACCCCAATGCATACTTTATAAGTTCAAAGTTCCGCTCTATAACATTTTTATCATAATCAAATTTAAAGGTTTTGTTATAGAAAACTGATGCTAGCATCTCTCTCGCTGAAGATTTGTCGAAGCCTAATATTAATTTAGATGGAAGGCATTTAGAAACAATTGCTGATTTTAATAGTCCTTGCATATCGATTACTAAATCATAAGAATCTAGCTTGCGTAGTTTTTTTAATTCACTTATAATCAAAAAAATTGATACTTTTTTTGTATATTTTCTAATATTAATTTTATGTACCTTATTAATATTTGGATGAAAATCTAATAAGCCACTATAGCTTTCTTCTACCACCCAATCTATCTTGATATTTTGATTATGATTTTTTATAAATTGTAATACAACCATAGCGTGAATAATATCGCCTAGTGCTGAGAGTTTTACAATAGCTATTTTCATAAAAACTATTTTACTATGTCACATGCTATTAAAGCGCCCCATATTAAATTATGCTTTAATGATATAATTTAAAAAGCTTTAATTAACCTTAGAATTGATAGCAATGAATTCTCAAACAAAAGAAGTGAAATCTACTAATTTCATACGTAATATCATAGATGAAGATCTTTCATCTGGGAAGCATGTGGCTATTAAAACTCGTTTTCCTCCAGAACCCAATGGTCATCTTCATATTGGTCATGCAAAATCTATTTGCCTCAACTTTGGCACAGCCAAAGATTATGCAGGATATTGCAACTTAAGATTTGATGATACCAATCCCTCCAAAGAAGATATTGAATATGTTAATTCAATTAAAAAAGATGTTGAATGGTTGGGATTTGATTGGGATGGTGATGTTAAATTTAGCTCAAGTTATTTTGATCAATTTTATCGATATGCTGAGGAATTAATTTCTAAAGGCTTGTCTTATGTTTGTTTTTTAAGTCCTGATGAAACTCGTATATTTCGTGGGACTCTTAAAAAACCTGGAAAAAATAGTCCTTATCGCGAAACTAGTATTAAAGAAAATTTAACTCTTTTTAGAAAAATGAAAGCAGGTGGTTTTAACGAAGGCGAATGTGTATTGAGAGCCAAAATCGACATGTCTTCTAGCTTCATGTGTATGCGTGATCCTACGCTGTATCGTATTCGATTTGAAAGACACCATCAAACAAATAATGATTGGTGTATTTACCCTATGTATGACTTTGCTCATTGTCTTGGTGATGCTATAGAGAATATTACACATTCCTTATGTACTCTAGAGTTCCAAGATAATCGAAGAATTTACGATTGGACTTTAGAAAACTTAGATGATTTTAATACTATTAGTCGCCCTCATCAATATGAGTTTTCTCGATTAAATCTTGAGTATGCTACAACATCTAAAAGAAAATTAAAACTCTTGGTAGATAATAATCATGTCATTAGTTGGAATGATCCTAGAATGCCTACTATTTCAGGCCTTAGAAGAAGAGGTTATACTGCTTTCTCAATAAGAGACTTTTGTGAACGAATTGGGGTATCAAAAGTAAACAGCTTGACTGATATTTCAATCTTAGAATCAGCAATTAGAGATGATCTAAATAATTCTGCTCCTCGCTCAATGGCAGTAATTAACCCTATTAAATTAGTAATTGAAAATTATCCTGAAGGAAAACTTGAATCACTTCAAGCACCGATACATCCTCAAAAAGAAGAAATGGGGACCAGAGAAATTTTCTTTAGTCGTGAATTATATATTGATAAAGGAGACTTTATAGAGGTAGCTCCAAATAACAAATACAAACGACTAGCAATAAACAAAGAGGTTCGTCTTAGAAATGCCTACATTGTCAAAGCAACACATTTTGATATTGATAAAGATGGTAATGTAGAAATTGTTTATTGCACTTATGACTCAGAGACACTTGGTAAAAATCCATCTGACGGAAGAAAGGTTAAGGGTGTTATTCATTTTGTTGAATCTAGCAAAGCTCTTAGTGCTGAATTTAAGATATATGATCGCCTATTTTTAGAATCAAATCCTACTAACTTTAATGACTTATCATCTTCAATTAATCCAAATTCTCTTGAAATAAAAAATGGATTTGTAGAGCCAAATTTATCAAATGCAAAAGTGGAAAGAGCATACCAGTTTGAACGAGAGGGTTACTTTTGTAGAGATAGTGTATCCAATGAACTAGTATTTAATAAAACTGTTGGGCTAAGAGATAATTGGAATTAATAATCTAATTTTTGAAGCCAATCATTCATTTTTTTTACTTCAGAGTGTTTAGTTGTATCAATCTGAAGAGGTGTAACTGAAACAAAGTTATTAGAAATTGCATGGAAATCTGTACCCTCTGAATTATCAGCCTCCTTCCCATTTTCACCAATCCAATAAAGAGACGCATCCTCTTTGTCTTTAATACTTGGTTCAGATTTATGCCTACTACCTAGACGCGTACTCTTAATACCTTTAATTTCGCTAAGAGGTATGTCTGGAACATTAACATTAATAATAGTATTATGAGATAGTTCAGACTTATTAATTTGAATAACTAATCTCTTCGCGATTTCACCTGCTGTCTCGAAGTGATTGCACTCCCAACTAGCTAGAGACATTGCAATTGATGGAAGTCCTAAAAATCGGCCTTCTATTGCCCCAGCAACAGTTCCAGAGTAGATTGTATCATCACCTAGGTTTGCCCCAAAATTAATACCAGTGACAACTAAATCAATTGAATCCTTTATGAAACCACACAATGCCAAATGAACACAATCAGTAGGTGTTGCATTTATAGCATAAATATTTTTCTCTATTTGAATCGGCTTTAATGGCCTTCCAAGAGTTAATGAGCTACTTGCAGCAGACTTATTCTCACTAGGTGCGACAACAATTACTTCTGCAATTTCACTTAGTGATTTTGTAAGCTGTTTAATGCCCTTGGCTTTATAGCCATCATCATTACTTATTAGAATTCTCATTAACTAATAGTTAAGGCAATTTTATCTTTATTAACACCTACTTTAACTGTACCACCAGAGCTTAGCTTACCAAAAAGAAGCTCATCTGCAAGTGGCTTACGAACTTCTCTTTCAATTAATCTCATCATTGGACGAGCGCCCATCATAGCGTCATAGCCATTTTCTGCAAACCATTTTCGAGCTGCATCAGAAACAATTAATGAAACATTCTTTTTCTCAAGAACATCTTCAAGCTCAAAGAGGAATTTATTAACTACGTAAACAACGACTTCTTCATTAAGTTTATTAAAGTAAATAATTTCTGAGAGTCTATTTCTGAATTCAGGTGTGAATATTTTTTTAAGTTCACCTTCATAATCAAGGCTATGATCTTGCTCATTAAAGCCTATAGAAGATCTTTGAACATTTTGAGCTCCTACATTAGAAGTCATAACAAGTATTACATTACTAAAGTCAACTTCACGGCCATTAGCATCAGTAAGCTTCCCATGATCCATAACTTGCAATAGAATATTAAAAATGTCTGGGTGAGCTTTTTCAATCTCATCCAGTAAAAGAACTGCATAAGGATTACTATTTACTGCCTCAGTTAATAGGCCTCCCTCGTCGTAACCAACATAGCCAGGAGGAGAGCCTATAAGTTTTGAAATAGCATGCCTCTCCATATATTCAGACATATCAAACCTCAATAATTTGACGCCCATAATCCTTGAAAGCTGCTTACAAATTTCAGTCTTACCAACTCCTGTAGGGCCAGCAAATAAAAAAGAACCCATTGGCTGCTCAATTGGAGAAAGACCAGAGCGAGAAAGTTTTATAGCAGTTGATAAAGACTCAACAGCATTATCTTGTCCAAAGACACCTAACTTAAGGTCACTCTCTAGGCCTTTAAGTAAAGATTTATCATCACTAGTAACTTGGCGTGAAGGAATACGGGCTAATTTAGCAACAATATTTTCAATATCTGGAACACCAATATTAACTTTACGCTTTGACTTAGGAAGTATTTGTTGAAGAGCACCAACTTCATCAATAACATCGATTGCTTTATCTGGAAGGCGTCTATCACCTATATGTCGATGCGTTAATTCTGCAGCAGAGACTAGAGATGCTGCAGAATATTTAACCTTGTGATGAGATTGATAATATTTTTTTAGTCCATGTAAAATTTTAATAGTATCTTCAACTGAAGGCTCTTCAATATCTACTTTTTGGAAACGCCTTGTAAGAGCATGATCTTTTTCAAAAATCTTACGATATTCATCATAGGTTGTAGAGCCTATACATTTAAGTGAACCATCTGCAAGAGCTGGTTTAAGAAGATTAGAAGCATCTAAAGAACCGCCAGAAACACTCCCAGCTCCAATTAAAGTATGAATTTCATCAATAAAAAGAACAGAGCTTTTATCTTTTTCTAAATCTGTTAGTACTGACTTTAGTCGTTTTTCAAAGTCACCTCTATACTTCGTACCAGCAATTAAAGTACCAACATCAAGAGAATATATAGTTGTATTCTTAAGAATTTCAGGAACTTGCCCATCCACTATTCTTTTAGCTAAGCCTTGAGCAATAGCAGTCTTTCCAACTCCTGCCTGCCCAACAAGTAATGGGTTATTTTTTCTGCGTCTTGATAAAATTTGTACAGTTCTGAGAACCTCCTCTTCTCTACCAAGAAGAGGATCAATTTCACCAAGCCTAGCTTTTTCACATAAATTAGTTGTAAAAGATTCAAGAGAAGATGGTTTAGCTTGCTTATCACCTTCAACTTTTTTTGTTTCTTCAACTGGGTTATCAGCTAGATGAGAAGAAATTCCTTCCATCACATCTAACCTTGAAATATTATTTAACTTAAGCATATAAACTGCATGAGATTCTTTTTCAGAAAAGATGCTTACAAACACATTCATCGCATTAACAGAATTTTTTTGCGCTGACTGCGCCTGATAAACGCTCCTTTGAAGTACTCTTTGGAAGCCAACTGTTGGAACAATATCTATTTCAGCATCTTCAGAAATAATTGGTGTGTGAGAGTCAATATATTGATCAAGCTCAGCACGAAGCTCATCAATATTAACTCGCTTTCCTCGAAGAAATGCGGCAACTTCATCCATATTAAGAAGTGCTAATAATAAATGCTCAACAGTAACAAACTCAAGGCGACGATTTCTAGCCTCAGTCATCACCATATTAATCTCTTGCTGTAATCCTTGTTCAATCATAAAATACTGCTTACATTGCTAACTCATTTAGAACATAATTTTAACATCACTTAAGACAATTTTAATCAAAAAAAATCAATTTAATTGATAAACTAACTAGAATTGATTGACCTTAGTCTACTCTCAAAATCTTCACGATTATGATAGCCACCACAGAGCTGGCGATATCCTGTTAAAGATGAACGCGCGTGAAGAAGCCTCCAATTATCAAAAGTAAGGACCTTTCCAGGTTCCAACATAAATTCAAACTGGCGGCTTACTTCATTTGCAAGATTATGAAAAATTTTATAAGCGTCATAAAAGCTACTCATTTGATCATTTTCAAGTCTAAATGGAGCTCTATCATGATTATTAAAACTAACTTGAATTACAGCACCATTATCATTAACTCGAAATAAAGGTCTATGCGCTTCTAAATATGTATCTGGCTTTATATATCGACCTGGAATATTAACAGTACATAAAATATTGAAAGCATCAGGATATTCATGTCTCATTTTTTCAGCAATTGCAAGACCATCTACTAATTGGTTTTCACCGCCAATTGAGTCTCTTTTTAAGCAGTGTAACGTTTGAAGGCCTGGAGCATCATGCACATATGTTCCATCTGTATGTGGCTCAATAGCCAGTGATGTAAAAGCAGTATCATCAGGATTCTCTAATGTATTATCCCAAACAGAAAAACCTCCAAAAATAGAATTTCGTATATACGCCATTCTCTCCATAAGATCTTTTGTTGCCTCTGGAGTTGATGGAGTTTTATTAACTAAAACAAAGCCAATTCTTTGAATATGAGTCAACCATATTTTTAAACCCTCATCACTCATAAACTCATCATAAGTCATTTCAGGAAATATTATGATTTCATTTTCTGCATTCCAATAAATTGAAGAATTCATTGCATATGACTGAGGAAGACTAGGTTCTGCGGCAGATTGAAGCAAGTTAAAAGAAAGACTACTTTCAGTTTTATCTTCCCATTTGATTAGAATTAGTTTAGAGTTTTTATTTAGTAATACTTGATCAGCAGAATTATTAGTTAGATTATTGAAAACATTGATTTGACGTTGCTTAGAATCTGGGTGAAGGTCCACTTTACTTTCACTATGATCTTTTAACCAAAGCCAGGGAAAACAACTTGAAGAATTGTCACTCCACAAAATATTTAAACCATTACTTAATGATTCTATTGATTTAATTAGCATATTTGAGCCTTAAAATAATTAATTATGAGTTTACTTCTCTTAATACAGACATTAAAGGCTGGTCATTTTTACGAGAGTACTCTATTACCTGGGAGACTTTAGTTTGTGCAACATCATATGAGTATGTTCCACAAACTGCCTCTCCATCTATATGAATTTTTAGCATAATTGCTTCTGCAGCTATCAACTCTTTGTGAAAGAACTTCTTTAATATTTCTACTACAAACTCCATTGAAGTATAGTCATCATTTAACAAAATTACATCAAATCGATTAGGAATTTTAAGCTTTTGTTTTGAAATATTTAAGTCTACTTGATTCATCTGATTAACTTATGGATTTTTTTATTAATAAAGTAATTGAAATTAAAATTACTAAAACTGCAGGAAGTGAAGAGCTAATTAGTGGGTTGAAATCAAAACTTAATGCTATCGCTCCTCCAATTCGAGACAACATTTCAAAAGAAAGGGCAAGCGCTACTCCAAAGAATATTTTCCTACCTAAAGTGGCGTCTCTAGAAGATCCAAAGATAAATAACATTGCCATTAATATCATAGCAATAAGGGAGATAGGCTTCACTAACCTTTTATATAACTCTACCTCAAAAATTCCTGACCTTAACTTGTTGTCTGATAAAAATTGAATTTGTTTAATAATATTAATTGTTGTAAGATCTTTGGGTTCTCTTTCTAAACTCTCAATTAAATCTTGATCAAATGAGACAATCTTATTATATGACTTTCTTTCCTTTGCAGATAAAGTGTCAAAAAAATTAGATTCTTCAATAGAAAATATATGACTATTTTTCATTTCTAATGAATTTCCATCAAATGAGGCAGTTTCAGATTGAATGACTCTATCAATTTTATTTAATGATGAAACCTCAATAATAGTAATATCATTAAATAACTTACCATCTATATTATTTTCAACATGAATAAAATTATCCCCATCTCTGATCCAAAAGCTATTTTGATTATTAGAAAAACTATCATTTCCTAGAGCAATAGAGCGGCTATTTTTCGCATATTCACTTGATATTGGAGCTAAAACTTCCCCAAACGTAATTAGTATAATAATAAAAAAAAGAGCATTTTTTATTGTAAGTTTTGTTATTTTTAATATTGAGAATCCTGATACTTGAAAAATAAGTAGCTGGTTACTAGCTGCCAAATGCCCCATGCCTAATACACAGCCAAGTAAAATTACTGGTGATGCTTGACTGTACGCAACCTCTGGTATTTTAAATACAACAAACTTGAATGCTGATAAGATTGTATAGTTTTCAATTCCAACACTATTCAACTCACCCAAGAAATTAAAAAAACTATAAATACTTAGCCATAGTAAAAGAACTACAAGTGTGTAATTTAAAAGTGTTTTAGCAATATAACGATCTCTTATTTTCATTAAAATACCAATATTAATAATTTATTTTAAAAGTAATTTTCTTATGTACAACATTCATGATCATAAAATTTTAATTCTAGATTTTGGCTCACAATATACTCAACTTATTGCAAGAAGGGTTAGAGAGATAGGTGTTTATTGTGAATTATTACCTTATGATGTTAAACCACATTTTATTGAAAATTTCTGTCCAAGTGGCATTATTCTTTCAGGTGGGCCTGATACAGTAAGTAATGATGGCTCATCAAGAGCTCCAAATATCATCTTTGAATTAAATGTACCAATTTTAGGAATTTGTTATGGCATGCAAACGATGGCAGTTCAACTTGGAGGAGAAGCTAAAAGTTCTCAAAAAGCAGAATTTGGGTTTGCACAAATACGTGCTAGAAATCACTCTAAACTTTTAAATGATATTAATGATGAAAAAACCTCTGATGGCTATGAACTTTTAGATGTTTGGATGAGTCATGGTATAGAAGTAACAAAATTACCAAAAGACTTTGAAATAATTGCGTCAACCGATAGCTGCTCAATTGCAGGTTTTGCAAATAGTAAAAAGAACTACTTTGGGCTGCAATTTCATCCAGAAGTTACTCATACAAAAAAAGGAACTCAAATTTTAGAGAGATTTGTTGGGGATATCTGTAAATGTAATAAAAATTGGACTACTGATAATATTATTGATGATTTATTAACTAATATTAAAAATCAAGTTAGAAACAAAAAAGTGCTATTAGGTCTATCAGGTGGTGTTGATTCTTCAGTAGTTGCAATGCTACTTCGTCAAGCTATTGGAGATAAATTAACATGTGTTTTTGTAGATAATGGTTTGCTAAGACTAAATGAAGGTGACGAAGTAATGAAAACTTTTTCGCAAAACCTTGGTGTGAAGGTCATTAGGGCTGATGCTCAAGAATACTTTTATAATAAACTTTCAGATGAAAGTGATCCAGAATCGAAAAGAAAAATAATAGGCAAAGCGTTTATTGAAATCTTTGATCAAGAAGCACAAAAATTAAAAGATATTAAATATCTAGCACAAGGGACTATTTATCCAGATGTCATCGAGTCAGCCGGAGGTTCTTCGAGTAAAGCTAAAGTTATCAAATCTCATCATAATGTTGGTGGTCTTCCTGATAGTATGCAGTTTGAACTTGTTGAACCACTAAAAGAGTTATTTAAAGATGAAGTTAGGGAAATTGGAGTAAAGCTTGGTCTTCCAAAAAAAATGCTCTATCGCCATCCTTTTCCTGGACCAGGCCTTGGAGTAAGAATTCTTGGTCAGGTCAAGCAAGAGTATGCTGACATCTTGAAAAAAGCAGATCATATTTTCATGGAAGAGCTCAATAATCAGGACTTATATAATAAAGTTGATCAAGCTTTTGCAGTGTTCCTTCCAGTTAAATCAGTAGGAGTTACTGGAGATGAAAGAAGGTATGAATTTGTTATAGCACTTCGTGCAGTTGAGACAATTGATTTCATGACGGCAAGATGGGCAAGACTTCCATACGACTTCTTAGATCATGTTTCTAATCGCATTATGAATGAAATTTCTAGAGTTTCTAGAGTAGTTTATGATATTTCGGGAAAACCACCATCAACAATTGAGTGGGAATAGTAACATCATAAGAGTTTTTCTTCAATATCGCCCACAGACATTACTACGACAACATTCTTAAAATATTCACTCGATACAGACTAGAAGCAGACTATTTTAAGTCAATAATTTACAAGACTATTATCATCAAGTAGGCAAAACAATTCCTTACTAGTTTATAAATACTAATTTGTAATAATCCAACTCAATTCGATTAGATCTATAAACATTTTAAATAAATTTATTTAATTATTATATTTATTAAAAAATTCTTTTATAGATAAAGAATTTTTATGTTCATATGAATTCATTAATAGGCTCATTGCAGAGGTATTTTTATCGAGAACAGGTGTTTTTTGACTATAAGGCTTAACTAGTTTATCTTTAGATCTATAGAAATTGAATATATCCTTATTATCTGAAAATATTTTTTTGCTATATTCTGAGTTGAGATAAATTGACATATTATAAAGTAATAAGTCAACACTTCCTTTAACTTGAATTAAGCAGCTAAAGTCATCATTTACAATTTCAAAAATAGGAAAATAATCTCCAATTTTTCCCATTAATGTACCTTGTAAACTTTTAATTAAATCATAATGATACTTATCTAATAATAATTTTCTACTTTTTACTCTATCCTGTAAAAAATCAATAAGGCGCTCTAAAACATGAATATTACTATAGTAAATACTAAGCTCGATATTATGCATTAACAAGTTATCTAATTTTTCGCTTGAAGTTGATTCATCTATAAAAGTATTTGAAATAACAGCCTGACTATAAATTTGATCTCCCAGTGTTGATTGGTATTCTTCACAGTCTTTAGTGAACTGAACTTGATCATTTATATCTGATCTTAGAATGTAGCTATTATTTACGACTAAGACATCCGCATTAGTTCTAGAAAAACAACAAAGTGCATCTAATTTAGTAAACACAATAGGTTCATTATTATCATTAAATGAAGTATTAATTAGGATAGGTGTTCCTGTAACTTCATGAAATGCCTTAATTACACTATGAACACTTCCATTTTTCTCTTCAACAGTTTGAACTCTTGCTGTATTGTCAACATGGACTATGGCTGGAGCCTCATCTGCTGTTTTAGCTCTGCAGCTTGGAGCTTGCAACATATAAGGATGATCACTAGTGTCAGAAATAAAATATTCATCAAAATACTCTTTAAGTACCATCGGTGCAAAAGGACGATAGCCTTCACGATGCTTAATTTTTAAATTCATTTTTTCTTTCATTTTTGCAGACCTAGGATCAGCAAGAAAACTTCTATGACCCAATGCTCTAGGTCCGAGTTCAATACCATCCTGAAAAAAAGCGACAATTTTTTCTTGTGAAAGAAGTAAACCAATATCTTTAGCTATGAATTTTTTTTGTGGAATTTGATGTTTTTTTAATATTTTACTAATCAAATTATCAACTTGGCTACCAAGTGGATTATTATCAATTGAATAAGGGGTTTGAAGTTTATGAATATTTGTTTTATTTACAGCAACTTTATTCCAATTATCTGAAATTGAAGCTGCACCATATAATGCAAGCCCTAAGGGCAAACCAGTATCACCAGATGCTGGCTGAACAAAGAAATTTTCTACTGAATCACATTGTTGTATAAAGTTATTAGCAACACAGTTAAGACCAACTCCACCCGCTAAACAGATATTTTTAACTCCGGTCAATTTAACTGCTTCATGTACTAAATGTAAAAGGCATCTCTCAGTTTCTTCTTGTAATTTATAAGCCATTCGAGAAAAGTAAGGCTCATATATTTCTTCTGGATTATCACAATTTCGTAAGTCCATTCTAAGCTTAGGATCTGGATTTCTCTGTAATTGTTTACTATAATCAGTAATTAAGCCATTAAATTCACCTTTAAAACTTGGAAGTTGGCTATCAATCTCAGAAAATAACTTTCCATATGGAGCCAAGCCCATAGTTTTTCCCTCTTCTCCAGATTTAAAACCCAAGGCTCTGGTTATAAGGGTATAGAGAGTTCCTATACCATTACCTTTTTGCTCAAAAATACATTCAATGCCTTTATTAATACTTCCTTTAAAAATAGAGTGGGTTTGTTGTTCAGAACCAAGTCCATCAACAACTAGAATAGTTGCCTCTTCAAAGCCTGATGGATAAAATGCAGTATAAGCATGGGCCAAATGATGAGAGTCAACAAACTGAATTTTTTTATTGTTAATTTTTAGATTTGATCTAACAAAATCACCTAGCAGTAAACGATAATTATCAGAGGTTCTATAGGACCTCTTGTTGTCCATGAAGTCAAAAACGAAAGTGTCAACTTCATCTATTTCAATTCCAAAATGATCGAGGCAGTAATTTAATGATCTTATTGGAAACTGATAAGATTTTTTTGTGCGTGATAGAAAGCCTTCTTCAGCAAATATATAGTCTATATTGTCATTTTCTATACGAACTAATGCTGCGCCTGGATCATGGCTGCAATAATTCATAAAACCCATACTATAGCGCGTGTTACCTTTACTCATTAATAACTCCATAAGTAATTAATTAAAAAAAGTTTAAGTAAAAAAAAATTATAACTATCTAACAAAACCAGTCACCCCTAGTACTTTTATTTTTGAGTATTTTGGATTCTTTAATATCTCTTTCATAGTAATACATTTCAATTTTAAAACCATTCATAATTTGAATTTTTAATCCTTATTGGGGGAATAAATTATAAGTATATAATTTTAGTGAGTTTATATAGAATTAACTAAAATAAATGAAAAAATTATACTAAAAATTAATCAGCTATTAGACTTAAATTAATGAATTTCTAAACTATAGCTTAGTATCGATTTATTATGTTTAAATATGAATAATGAAAAAAATTAAGTTACTTTCTCTCTAGCTCCTCTTTGATATAATTTTTTAAAACTACTAAACTTATTATTTACTATATTTCAGTTGCTGATTCCAATAAATAGGTGCAGTAATGATCAATTTATTTTTACCAAGTCAAGGAATGACTTTTCATTTTAAATTATTGTGATTTCAGCTTTTTTAATAGGTTTTTTTCTTGGGATATCTTTAATAGTTGCAATAGGAGCTCAAAATGCTTTTGTTTTAAGGCAGGGAATTCTTGGTAAACATGTTTTATATGTGGCTTTATTTTGTGCTCTATCTGACGCCCTTCTAATTTGTATTGGTATAGCTGGTACTTCCCTTTTTTTAAATAACTTTATCGCTAAATTTTCAGATTTACTTTTTGGTATTTCTGCAATATGGCTAGCTGTTTATGGGCTTATTAGACTTAAAGCTGTATTTAAATCTAACTCTATCATGGAGATTAGACTATCTAAATCAAATGATCTAATATCAACTTTATCAATGCTTTTTATTTTAACTTTTGCTAATCCACACGTTTATCTAGATACTATGATTCTTATTGGATCTATATCACAACAATTTTATGGCAATTACAAAATTGCATTTGCATTAGGCGCTTCATCAGCGAGTTTTGTTTTTTTCTTCAGTCTTGCCTATGGAGCAAAACTATTAGTACCAATAATGCAGAGTCCTGATTCTTGGAGAAAGCTAGATTTTTTAATCGCGATCGTGATGTTTACTATATCAATTAAACTAGCTTATGCTGGAAATTGGCTTTAAATAGGATGTCATGATTAAAAATAAAAATTTTTGTGAGAAAAAAGTTATGAATAAAGATGAAAAGTGGATGAGAATTGCTATTTCTGAAGCAAATTTAGCTATAAATGAAGATGAAATACCCGTTGGTGCTGTACTTATCCAAAATGGTAAGCTAATTGCAAAAGCACATAACCAACCAATTTTTAATCATGATCCAACTGCTCATGCTGAAGTTGAGGTTCTTAGAAAAGCTGGCAAAAAACTAAAAAATTATCGCCTATCAGGATCAACCTTATATGTAACGCTAGAGCCATGCATAATGTGCCTTGGTGCAATAATGCATGCTCGGATTGATCGAATAGTTTTTGGTGCTTCAGATCCAAAAACTGGAGTATGTGGATCGAAGACTGACCTAACTTCAGAAGCCTTCTTCACTCACAAAGTTAAAGTAGATGGCGGAGTCTTAGCTGGAGAAAATAAAAAAATACTTCAATCTTTTTTCAAAAAAAGAAGAAAAGAAATTAATTTAAAAACTAACTAAAGAGTGTACATGCCACCATTAATATGTAATGTTTGAGCAGTAATATAAGATCCGCTATCATCGGCAAGGAACAGAACTGCTTGGGCAATCTCATTAGTAGTGCCTAATCTTCCCATAGGAATTTGAGCTGCTAGTGCTAACTTTTGATCTTCTGGAAGGTTATTTGTCATGTCTGTCTCAATAAAACCTGGGGCAATTGCGTTAACCGTTATACCTCTTGTGCCAACCTCTCTAGCTAACGATTTTGTAAACCCCATAATTCCCGCTTTTGCTGCAGCATAGTTTGACTGCCCAGCATTTCCCATAGAACCAACAACAGAAGTAATAGATATAATCCTTCCAGAGCGTTTTTTTATCATGCCCCTTAAAACAGATTTTGACATCTTGTAAACTGAAGTAAGATTAGTATTTATAATATCACTCCACTCATCTTCTTTCATTCTGACAAGAATATTATCACGAGTTATGCCAGCATTATTAATCAGTATATCTACAGAACCATAATCCTCAGTGATATTCATTAAAACATCAGAAATTTGCTCATTATTGGTTACATTAAGTCTCATACCTTTACCAAGAATATTATTTTCAGTAAATATTTTAGATATATTTGCAGCTCCTTCATTACTTGTTGCTGTTCCAATTACGGTAGCTCCAGCAGCGCCTAATGTTAATGCAATGGCCCTGCCAATTCCCCTACTTGCGCCCGTTACAAGAACTAATTTTTCCTTAAGCATTTGATATTTCCTCAATAGTAGATTTCAATGAAGTCAGATCTATTATAGCCGAACCAGTAAGAGACTTATCAATACGCCTTGAAAGTCCAGCCAATACTTTTCCTGGACCAGCCTCAATAAGTTTTTCTGCACCTGAGCTTTTCATTTTTTGAACTGTCGAAGTCCAAAGAACTGGCTTATAAAGTTGCTCAACCAATTTCGACTTTATCTCTTCAATATTATTCGAATAATCTGCATCAACATTATGCAAAACTTTTTCACTACCCATTTGAAAATTAATATTATCAACTGAGTGCTTAAAATCCATTGCAGCATCTTTCATAAGTGAGCAGTGTGATGGAACGCTCACTGGAAGGACCAAAGCGCGCTTTGCGCCGGCTTCTTTCATTAACTCACATGCATGGACTACTGC
>Ga0075444_10000487_pt1 | contig 23511 bp, 20 predicted proteins | sample CoawatmetaG01DNA_FD_76836 | JGI IMG/M metagenome (GOLD analysis project Ga0075444, IMG submission 76836) | Marine microbial communities from the West Antarctic Peninsula - Coastal water metaG017-DNA | ecosystem: Environmental > Aquatic > Marine > Coastal | place: Atlantic Ocean: West Antarctic... | reverse complement strand
GTCAATTGCTTATTAAGATGTTAATTGATTAATGGACATAAATATTGAATAAAAGGATATATGATGCAAAAAATTTATATGGCAGGTGTTGGTGGTATGCTAGGAGAGGCTTTTTATAAGGTCTTTAATGAAAAGTATTTATTAAAGTGTACAGATATAGATGTTAATGAAAAGTGGTTATCACATCTAGACTTTCGTGTTGAAGGTGACTATAGAGAAGATGTTATGAAATTTAATCCTGATTTTTTATTTCATATTGGTGCATATACAGATCTTGAATATTGTGAATTAAATGAGAAAGATACATATCTAACGAATACGAAATCTGTTGAATATGCTGTAAATATTGCTAATGAATTAAATATTCCTTTGCTCTACATTAGCACAGCAGGAATATTTGATGGTAAAAAAGATGTTTATGACGAAACTGATCAGCCAAAACCAATAGGCCATTATGGTCGCTCAAAATATCTTGGTGAGGTTTATGTTAAAAATAATTGTAGAGATTTTATTATCTGCCGTGCTGGTTGGATGATGGGGTCTGGAGCAAATAAAGACAAAAAATTTATTCAAAAACTAATCAAACAAATCACTGATGGTGCTTCCGAGCTCAATGTAGTTAATGATAAACTTGGGACTCCTACATATACTCATGATTTTGCTAACAATGTTAAATTACTGATTGAAAAGGCAGAGTATGGACTATTTAATATGGTCTGTAAGGGATTAACTGGCAGGCTTGAGGTAGCTAAAGAATTAGTTTCTTTATTGGGGTTGCAAGACTCTGTTAAAGTAAATGAGGTAGCATCTGAATTTTTTTCTAAAGAGTATTTTGCAGAGCGTCCTGAATGCGAGAGACTCATCAATAAAAGATTAGATGATCTTGGCCTCAATATCATGCGTGATTGGCGCGTTGCATTAAAAGATTATCTGGATCAATATTACTCTAAACTGGTTAAATAGTTTAAATCAGTTAAATTCATTATGGTCATCTTAGAATAATTTTTTAGATTGATAATTCCTATTAGAATGTAAAATAGTTAGTCTCAGCAATATTAAATTATCACAAAATGGCTGGTTAAATGTTTATATTATTGCGTCAAAGAGTCTCAACAATGTTTAGAGTTCTATCTAGCAAAGGAACCTCTGGTTTAATTGAGTTAATTAGAGCATTTTTGGTATACCAGGTTTATGAAAAATGGAGGTTTGTTTACTTTGAGAAGTGTATTGAAAAAGTTCCATTTAAATTACCAAAATTAGAAGACTCTATAATAATACGTGAAGCAGTTGAAGATGATATACCTCAAATAAAAAATGATATTTATCCTTTTTTAACTGAAAAAGAAGGTAACGATAAGAGATACATTGAAAAAATAGGCACTACTCAGGTGAAATGTTTTTTAGCTGAGAGGCAAAGCAAGATAGTACACTATTCTTTATTGTTTGAAAATGCAATAAACTCTCCCATAATGCAAACTCCAATTATTAAAAGTAAAATTAACTCATCTGATGCTTATTTAGGAACAGTCTTTACAATTCCAGAGGCACGAGGATTAAGAATAATGCCACATACCGTCCTAAGAATTTTTTCACATCTTTATAAAAATACTAGCACAAAAAGAATTTTAGTAATTGTTCATAAAAGTACGTTTGGTGCCGAAGGGTTTTATAGGAGAAATGGGTTTAATGTAATGAATAATGTAGAAGCAAGAAATTATCTGCATAATTTTCGAAATAAATAATTTAATTAAGTGGGTTTTCAACGATGTATCCAAAAGTAACTGTTTTAACTTGTGTCTATAATGGTCTACCATATCTTAAAGAGGCAATTGAGAGTACTCTGAATCAAACATACAAGGATTTTGAATATTTAATTATTGATGATGCAAGTTCAGATGAAAATGTTATTAAGCTAATTGAGTCTTATAATGATCCTCGTATTAATTTTGTTAAAAATAAGAAAAACCTTGGAGTTTCAAATACAATTAATAAAGCTCTTTCTATTATTAAAACAAAATATGTAGTTCGTATTGATCAAGACGATATTAACCTTCCAAATCGTATTGAGGAGCAAATTTCTTATTTGGAAAGCAACCCCAGTATTGATATTGTTTGTTCTTGGGAGCATGCAATTGATTCGAATGGAAAAAGAGTTAAGAGTTGGAAGCGTAAGCTGAATAATTATGGTGAATTTATTGGCTATGTTTTGATAGGTATTTGTCCAATATGGCATCCGTCTATAACCTTTAAGACAAAAGCAATGATTGATGTTGGAGGTTTTGATTCAAGTTATATAAGAGCAGAAGACTTTGAAGTTACTTCTCGATTTGCGTTGCAAAGATATGGTGCGGCAATAGTGCCAAAATTTCACTTATTACAGCGTCAGCATAGTGCTAGCCAGTCTTCAGAATTTGCTGCCGAGCAGGCCTTTGTTGCACGTCGTATTCATATTGAAGCAATTACTAGCTTTTCTTCTCACCCAGATATAAAATTACTTGGCGCCTTTTTAAATTTTGAATTAGCTGAAAAAAAATTTAAAATTAGAAAGGAATCCCTTATCAGGATTCATGCTGCAATGACTGACTTAATTTATAATATATCTATTAAGCAGAAACTCTCTAAAGAAGAATTGAGTTTGATGGAAAAAGTAATTTATAGACGTGTTGGCTTAGGAATTAAACTGACTCCTATAATTACTAGATTACCGACCCTTTTATTCTATCTAGCGTTTTATATATCTTCTCCTCTTCAACTTAAAAATTTAAGATTGTGGTTATCAAAATTCTATCATGGATTATTAAAAATACCATATCTATTTAAGTTAAGGTAGAATTTTTTATTTAGTAAATTTGGAATATTTAAAATGAGTAAAGAAATTGTTATTCTTGGAGGAGGTCTTTCAGGCTTGAGCGCATGCTATCATGGTAATGGTGTAATATATGAAAAAAATACCCTAACAGGAGGCCAGGCTAGTTCAAGTGAAGAAAGCGGATTTATATTTGATGAAGGTATACATGTGATGCATACTAAAAACGAATATATATTGAACTTAATGGATAAGCTTGAGGTAAATATGCAAGTCCGTGAAAGAAATGCGTGGATTGTATCTCATGGGTCGATGACAAGATATCCTTTTCAGGCAAATACTTTTGGATTGCCTGAAGCTATTGTTAGGGATTGTGTAGATGGCTTTATAGAAAATAAATTTGTTGATAGTGATAATATCAATAATTATGAAGATTGGGTTTATTATATGTTTGGAAAGGGAATAGCTGAACATTTTATGATTCCTTATAGTCAAAAATTCTGGGGAATAAAAGCTAAAAACCTTACAACTGATTGGGTAAATGTTCGACATCCTAAGCCTTCTAAAGAAGAGGTTATAAAGGGTTCATTGGAAGACCAAACTAAAGGATTTGGTATTAATGCATCATATCGATATCCAAAGAAAGGTGGTTATGGTTACATTGGAAAACGGCTTACTGATAAATGTAAAGATCGTATTAAAGTTGGAATGGAGGCAACTAGGATAGATGTTTACAAAAAAGAAATTGAATTTAATCATAACGAGTTAGTTTCATTCGAAACTATTCTTAGCTCAATTCCTCTGCCTGAGCTAGTAAAAATCATTCCTGATGCCCCTCAAATAGTTCTAGATGCAGCTGCTAAATTAAAAACTAACTCTATGTTTGTAGTTAATATTGGAGTAAGTAGGCCGAATATTACCGATAAGAATTGGATTTACTATCTTGAAAAAGAGTTTTCTTTTGTGAGAGTTAGTTTTCCTTTCAATCAATCTGAAAGTGTAACTCCCTTAGGTGCAAGTTCAATATCAGCAGAGATTGCATATGGAAATGATAATCCACTACCAACTAATAAAGAAAACCTATCTGAACTTGTGATTACAGACCTAATTAAAGCTAATATACTAAAAGAATCAGATGAAATTATTTATTTGAATACGGTTGATATTAAATATGCATATGTAATTTTTGACAAAGAACGAAAAGCATCTATTAAAATTATTCATGAGTATCTAAAGAAATTTGATATTATTCCATTTGGCCGCTATGGAATGTGGGCCTATCTTTGGAGTGATGAAGCAATGCTAAGTGGGAAAAAAGTGTCAGAGAAGCTTTCTAGAAATAAAACTATTAAGTTAACTTAATCTACCTTATATGTCTTTTCACCATCAGCTATTAATAATTACAAGGCCTTTTCAAAAGGTAATTCGTAAAATTGGATGCAAATTAGGTTTTATTAATCCTAATCGGTTAAGAGTTCTGCTTTATCATGATATTTCAACTGATGAAGAGGATAATTTTTATAATCAACTAGTATGGCTTAAGAAAAATTGGAATATAGTGACCCCGCTTCAATTTGAAGAAATGATAACGGGAAAAATTCCAATTATAGGCAATAATCTTCTTATTACATTTGATGATGGGTTAATTAGTAATAGAGTGGTAGCGGAAAAGATATTAAACCCAATGGGGATAAAAGCTATTTTTTTTGTTATTTCTGAGTTTATTAAAATTAAAGATCATTCAGAGGCAAGGAAATTTGTGTCTAAATATATAATTCCAGAATCCAGCATAAAAAATATTCCAAGTGACTGGAGAAATTTACAATTGTTTGACTTATTAGCATTAATAAATCAGGGGCATACTATTGGGCACCATACGAAAATGCATAAAAGATTGAGCGAATCTACTTCTAAAGATGAATTAAAAGGGGAGATAGTTTTAAGTGCTCAAGAGATGGCACTTAAATTAGATATAGAAATTAAACATTTTGCCTATACTTTTGGAGATATAGATAGCTTTAGTAAGGAGGCGTTATTGCTTGCGAGTACTCATTTTGGTTTTATCTACTCTGGCTTGCGAGGAAATAATGGAAATTATACTTCACCTATGGCGATCCGAAGAGATGCAACTTCAACTCAGTATTTAAATAATGAGTACAAGATTTTTAATAATAAATTACTAGATGCTTTTTTAGATGGATTTGCAGACTTTCGATATTCTTCTTCCAGAAAAAAGTTAGATTCTTGGGTTAAATGATGGGCATGACTTATGCACCAATTCCTAAGTGGCGAAATATTGCGAAAGCGCTAACAAAAACAAGTCTAACTGAAAATATTTTGAGTATGAGATGGGCATCTAAAAATGAAAGAAGTTACTGGTTTTCGAGGGCAAGTTGGTCGATTTATGCAATTGTTAAGTTTAGATTATTAACAAATCAAAGTCTTCATGTTAATTTATGGCTTCCAGATTATTTTTGTAATGAGGCTACAGCTGCAATACGCTCATTAAGTATTAAACTTTCTTTTTATCCTGTTCTTCCTGACGGGATGCCTAATTTAGAGGTTTGTAATAAAATGCTTGATCAGTTCCCGCCTGATGTTATTCTTTATGTTAATTATTTTGGTGAGTCTTGTTTTTCAAAAGGGCTTTATGATATTGCTTTAAATACAAACGCATGGCTTATTGAGGATTCAGCTCATTGCCTTAAGCCTGAAAAAGGCATTGGTAAATATGGAGACTTTGTTATATATAGCCCACATAAGCTGCTTCCAATTCCTGATGGAGGGGTTTTAGTGATTCGGCCAAATGGACCTAGTAAGATAGAAAGTAGCTTTTTAGATGAGTACGATTTTGATTCACTTTATAATTCTATTATTAATATACCCAAGCATTCAAACTTGCTTTCATTTAAATGGCTGACTAAGAGAATAATACAAAAACTCCACTTGCATTTTTTACGTAAATTAAATAAATTCAAACAAGGAGGTCTTCTTGTAACTATAGATAATTTACCTCATCCTAAAATGAGTTGGCTGGCGAAAAAATTGCTAAGTAGCTTTCTGGATATTGAAACAGAAGCGATTCATAGAAAAAAAATTCAAAAAGAGTGGAAAGATAACCTAAAGAAAAACATGCTGTTTGAAACAGAAAATATAAGGATTAATAAGATAAATCATATACCTTATATGGCTAAGCTTATAACTAATGACAGGGTTAATTCTCAAAATATTTTTGAATTACTACATCAATCTGGAATTCCTGTTTCCTTATGGCCTGATCTTCCTCCTGAGGTATTACAAAGGCCTAATACTCATAACATAGCAATTGAAATGAGTGAATCGTGTATTTTTTTACCAGTTCATAGCTCAATTAATGAAAAAAAGTTAAGAGCTAAAATTAGGAGTATTTAAAGTGTATTTTGTAGAAGAGGCATCTTATACTGATTGGCATACTTATCTTCAAAAATGTCAAAAAGTAAATCTATTGCAGTCTTGGCAATATGGAGATGCAAAACAAGCAACAACTAAATGGAAGGTAAGCAGATTTCTAATAGCTAATGAAAAGCAGCAAATAGTAGGTTTGGCTCAGACTCTCTCATTTTCTCTCCCATTAATTGGAGGAGTGGTCAGAATGAATCGTGGTCCAATGTTAATATCTAATTTAACGAGGATGTCAGATGACATAATTCTTTATAAAATTATTTCTGCTTTATTAGAGGAGTTCAAGAAAAGGCGATGGTGGGTTGCACAAATTGCTCCAGAAACAAATGACTCTAAATCTACCAATGACTTTCTAAAAAATATTGGATTTAAAAAACTAGCAGTTGCTCCCTATTCTTCTGGGCTATTAAATCTTCAGCTAAGTGAGGAGGAGCTTCTAATGGGGCTAAAAAAGAAGTGGAGATATAGCCTCAGAAAATCACAAAGCATGGGGATAAATGTTGGTATTGTAGAGAAAAATAGTAGGGATTATGAAACTCTATTAAAACGTTATACTAAATTCAAAATTGAAAATGATTTTCCAGGTATTCCTGACTCTTTAATTTCATCTCTTCTAAGGCAAAAAGGTGAAGGGTGGAAATTTCATTTCATTTTAGCTCAAATGGAAGACTCCTTAAATATTGATAATTGCTATGGGATGTTGGCCAGTATCGAAAATGGCGATGTGGCAACTTATTTTATTGGTGAAACAAATATTGAAGGGCGAGAATTACAAGTTAACTATTTGCTCTTATGGCAAGCTATACTTTATGCGAAATCTAATGGCTGCAATTGGTTTGATATTGGGGGCCTAGACACTACTACGCCAGTAGGTATTGCTCATTTTAAAAAAGGCTTGCAAGCAGAGATTTATACTCTTATAGGGGAATGGCGGGGCTTGGTATTGCCATGGAAAAAATATTAAAACAAATAATTTATGACTTATATTAAACTATAATTACCAGACAATGAATGTCTTAAGTGTGCCGTCACTAAAAGCTAAAATAAATAAAAAAGTATCTCAAGTTTCAGTTTTAACTAAGATTTTTATTTGGTCAGTTTTATTTGAACCCCTGATATTTTTTCACATCGTTCCTCAGCATATTTCTGGTGTTGGTGGAGGTGTTGGGCGAATGTTACAATTTATTTTATTATTTACTTTGATTTTTAAATTACTTATAGCTGGAAAAATTATATTTCCAAAGCCTTTTTCTCTAGTTTACCGAAAATTTACTTTCTTTTTTCTTCTTGCAATTTTTGCAGGTGTTCTTGGATATTTATATGGCTCCTATAGTTATAACTTAACTGAAACATTTTTAGATTTAAACTCCCTAACTCCTTATGAATGGTCTTTTAGGAAAGACACATCCGTTGCAATTTTTTTGCAAGGGCCTTATTTTCGCCCACTCTTTGAATATTTTATAGCCCTATATTACTTTATATATTTTGTTGTTTTAATGCAATACATGTTGACAACTAAAGAGGATATAGATTATTTCTTTAGATGTTTTTATTTTGTTTTTGTAGTTTGTTTAGTTGTTGGTTTTGTAGATTTTTTGCTTGTTACATTTTTTTTCCCAGATTATCGAGGCATACCAAGGTACATTGCTGATGGTGTTCATTTAGAGGGCGCTAGATGGCATGGAATAATTGGAGAACCAAGAGATGCATTTAATTATTTAATAATAGCCTTATCCGTATTAACTATTCGTGATATTTGGCTTCAAGAGAGAAAATTAAATTATTTTTGGCTTTCATTAATTGTTATTGCTTCTTTTTTAACTTATTCATTTTCTGGCGTCCTTGGGATAATTTTTGCAGTTGGATTAATAATTATCTTTTATTTTCCTTTAGTGAAATTTAAAAGTCAATTATTCATAATTTTTGGGTTAATCATTACTTTACTTATTGTATTCTTAAATGTGCAATATTCACCAAGAATGATGCTTTATTATGATGCTTTGAGTAGTGTTTATTACGAACTGAATACAGGCGCTACTTTAAGTCCTGTTGTTGCCAATGTAATGAATAATATTTACCCAATGTGGCATATGTGGCTTGAAGTAAGAGAATTTAATTTTTTCCACCTTTTTTTTGGAAATGGCTTTGGTTCTGCATCTGTTATCAATAATTATTACTTAAATGAAATAGCAGTCATAAATCCTAATTCAAGTCTTATAAGAATGATTTATGAAAATGGCATAATTGGTATCTTTTTATTCATATTTGCTTTTTTAACTCCCCTCAAAATATTTTGCACAGACATTAAAATGTACAATAAATTAAAGTTTCTTATGTTAATTACAATTGCAATGTATTTTTCACATAGGACAGTTGGGCTTTATATTTTTCTAGGTGTTTCTTTGGTAGTTTTAAGATATAAATTAACAGAATTAAACCCAAATTTTAGTTTTTATAAAGGATGAACATTATGTCAATAACTTTTTATTTAGCAAGTTTTCATTTTTTTTTAATTACTGTGCCTTCATTTCTAAAAAATAGATTGGCCACTTCTACCAGTACTTTTTTATAATGAAAATATTAGTCAATGCTTTTGGAATATCTAGTGCAGGTGGAATAACTGTTCTTCAAAAGACTATTTATGAATTTTTAGAAAATCAGAAAAACCAATACTATGTATTTGTTTTTAATAATCAAAATATTCTTAATTTAGTTGATGAATTTAAAGATAATGGAAATATTCAATTTAAAATCTATAATGATTATGGAATATTATTTAGGTTAATACGTGAAAACTTATATTTTTTAAGTTTTGTTTTGAGCATGAACATCTCGTTAATATACAACTTTTCTGGGACCAGGCAGTTATTTTTTGGTATTCCTACAATAATGAAAATACAGAATGTGCTTTTTTTTACAAAAAAACTAGATTCAGTTTATTTTGATAATAGTAAATTTTTATTGTGGTTTAGGCAAATTTGGATTAAAAGGTTTATTTTTGGTTTAATGTTAAGATTCACTAAAAATATTGAGATACAATCGATTCACGTTAAAGAAGAACTATCAAATTTTGTTAATGTAGATAATAAAAATTTCTTTATAAAAAGTGATTTTTTAATAGATCAGTATCATTTTTCTGAACCAAAACAATATGATTTTAATAAGGAAGTTACATTTTTATATATAGTTGGCCCACATTTTTCTTTACCATACAAGAATCTTAGTGACTTTGTAATCACAATGGTTATGCTATTAGATTCTGGCTTTAATTTTCATATCAATATTACACTTACTTTTGACGAACTTAATCGAAGCACTCTATGGGATAAAAAATTGAACAATATAACTTCCTTTAAAGGTTACATTGATAATAAGAAAGCTATGATGAGATTATTTTCTAATAATGCAATACTTATTTCAACATCAATCACTGAAACCTTGGGTCTTCATGTAATTGAGGCAATTCAAAATGGAGTTTTAACTATCGTTCCAAATGAATTATATGCAAAGAGTGTTTACGGAAATAGCGTCTTATCATATAATCTTTTCGATTGTGATAATCTTATGGATGTAATTATTAATTTAAAAAAATATGATAATTCTGAATGTTGTAACTTAATATTAGATCATCAAAAATATATTCGCCAAAATGAGAAAAATAAGTATCAAAATAGTTTAGCTGTATTTAATGATGTTTTAAAAAAGGAAATATAGATGTTTAGAAAAAAATTTCTACCAATTGAATATGCTACTGGTACCAAAAGTTCTTTAAGAGGCGCGATTTTTAAAGTCTTTAGATATATCAAAACGTCAGGCTTATCAAGAACTATTAGTAAAATTAATGGTACATATCATCTTAAATCAAGCGTTGGATTTTCTGGAAGTTATTGGGACAATAATAAACAAAAATGTAAAAACAAAAAAAACTCAGTAGCAATAATTGGTTGTGGTTATTACGCGTATGCAAATATAGCTCATTACTTATACAAAGAAAACAGCGGTTTTTTACGATGTACTTTGGATGTTAATGCTCCAAGGGCTCGATCTTTATGTGAAAAATATAAAGGTTATTATGCGACTACAGATTTTCAAGTAATATTAGATGACCCCCTTATAAAGCTTGTTTATATTTCCACTAAACATTCATTTCATGCAGATTATGCGATTAAATGTATTGAGGCAGGGAAAGATGTCCATATTGAAAAACCCCATGTAATGAATAAAAAGGAGCTAGAAAGATTAGCTCAAGCAACTATAAAACATAGAAATGTTAAAGTTTTTTTAGGGTTTAACAGGCCTAAAAGTGATCTGTTTAAAAGATTACTTTCACAATTAGATAACTATTCAGGAAGTTTAATGATTAATTGGTTTTTGGTTGGGCATTACCTAGAGGCTGATCACTGGTATTTTGATGGAGAAGAGGGGGGTCGTGTGCTTGGAAATTTATGCCATTGGACAGATGCCACTCTAAATTTAATTGGGATTGATAAGGCTTTTCCATTGGAAATAAACCCAACATTTATAAATGATTCTAGCTCAGATTTTGTTGTGACAATAACTTTTAATGACTTATCAACTGCAGTTTTTTCTTTTTCAGCAAAGGGCTGGGTGTCAACGGGAATTATTGAGTCACTGAGAATTCAAAAAGGAGATTGTGTGGCAAGTATAGAAAGCTTTGATAAATTAACTGTTGATGCAAAAAACTTTAAAAAAGTTTGGAAAAATATGTTTAGAGATCATGGCCATAAAAATAATATTCTTAATTCTTTCAGAAATTCAATGAGTGAAGATGGTGTTGGTGAGCCCAGTGAATATATTATTAATACTGCAAGACTCTACCTTGCTGTTGATAGTGCTATTTCAACCGGTAAGAAAATTCTATTGGATAAAGCATGAAGCAAGTCATTCAAAATATTACTAATGGAAGCACCAATGTAATCGATGTGCCTTGCCCAAAAAATAAAATTGGATGCTTGCTTATTCAATCAAAAAATTCTTTAGTTTCTGCTGGTACCGAACGAATGTTGGTGGATTTTGGGAAAGCTAATATTATCAATAAAGCCCGCCAACAACCAGATAAAGTTAAGTTGGCATTAGACAAGATCCAAAGTGATGGACTGTTACCTACAATAGCCTCTATTCAAACAAAACTAGATCAGCCTATAGCACTCGGATATTGTAATGCTGGTATTGTATTAGATTCGAAAGTAGAAGGTTTTTTAGAGGGTGATCGTGTCGTTTCTAATGGTCAGCATGCTCAAATTGTTAGAGTACCTAACAACCTATGTGCAAAAATTCCTGATGAAGTAGATGACGAGTCAGCAGCTTTTACGGTTCTTGCATCGATTGGTTTGCAAGGTGTACGCCTTTTAAAGCCTACAATTGGTGAAACTATAGTGGTTTTTGGTTTAGGACTTATTGGCTTGATAACTATCCAGATACTAAAGGCAAATGGATGCCGTGTTCTAGGCATTGACTATGATTCAACAAGGTGCAAACTTGCTAATAATTTTGGTATTAAGACAGTTGACCTTTCTAAAGATGAAAGTCCAATTGATATTTCACATTCATTTTCTAGAGGAAGAGGAGTCGATGGCGTTATTGTTGCTGTCTCAACCCAGAGTGATGATGTTATTCATCAAGCTGCAGAAATGTGCAGAAAACGAGGTCGCATTATTTTAGTTGGTGTAACGGGTTTAAATCTTCGTAGAGATGACTTTTATAAAAAAGAAATTTCTTTTCAAGTTTCTGCTTCATATGGTCCTGGACGTTATGATAAATCTTATGAAGAAAAAGGGCATGACTATCCAATAGGATTTGTAAGGTGGACTGAGCAACGAAATTTTGAAGCAGTTCTCGATATGATGGCAGATGGCTCTCTTGACGTCAAACCCTTAATCACCCATAGATACCTCATTGAAGACGCTGAAGCTGCTTATGAATTGTTAAATGAGCCATCTGCTTTAGGTATTTTAATAGAATACCCTACTCAAGATGCCCCCTCATTGCTCAATCCAACTATAGAACTTAAGGGTTCTAATATAAATTCAAAATATAATCCTTCAGACCCTGTTGTTGGCTTTATTGGTGCTGGTAATTATGCATCTGGCACTCTGATACCAGTCTTTAAAAGTGCAAATGCACAATTAGACACACTGGTTACTAGTGGAGGAGTATCAGCTGTTCATTATGGAAATAAATTAGGCTTTAAGTTGGCTACAACTGAATTAAATGAATTATGGAAAAATGAAAATATTAATACAATTGCTATTGCAACTCGTCATAATTTGCATGCTGATCAGGTAGTTTCAGCTATAAGATCTGGAAAGAATGTATTTGTTGAAAAACCACTTGCTTTAACTTTGGAAGATTTAGATCTAATTGACACTACATTTTGTCAAATAAATGATAATCGAAAAGTTGCACTTAGACTAATGGTTGGCTTTAATAGGCGTTTTGCTCCCCATGTGATAAAAATGAAATCCTTGTTAGAGGCTAAGAGGGAGCCAAAAATTGTAGTAATGACTATAAATGCAGGCTCAATTAGCAGTGATCATTGGACACAAGATATACAAGTTGGTGGAGGACGAATAGTAGGAGAGGGATGCCATTTTATTGATTTAATGCAATTTTTAATAGGAAGTCCAATTAAGAGTCATCATGCAATAATGATCGGAAACTCACCAGCAATAGATGTTAATGACGATAAAACTTCAATTAGCCTCTCCTTTGCAGATGGGTCCTTTGGAACTATTCACTATTTTGCAAATGGTGGTAAGACTTTCCCTAAAGAGCGTATTGAAGTATTTTGTGGAGATGCAGTTTTGCAGCTTGATAATTTTAAAGTTTTAAAAGGCTATGGGTGGCCAAACTTTAATAAGATGAGGCTTCTTAATCAGGATAAAGGTCAAAAAGCTTGTGCTTATGCATTTTTAGATTCAATTCGACGAGGTGAGCCATCTCCAATCCCTTATGATGAAATTATAGCAAACTCAAGAGTTTCTATTGAAGTAGCAAATGATCTCAGATCAGATAATTGATTAGTTCTAATGGCAGCATCTGTTAGAAACCTTCTAAACTATTTTCATACAATACGCTATTTAAGGCCTATACAAGTCATTGGCAGATTAAAGCGCTATTTTAAATACAACAAAATAAACAATAGTCCGGCAGGAATTATTAGAGCTAGAAAAGGTAGCTGGAAAACTCCCGCAAGGCGCTCTCAAAAAATGTTCAAAGAAAACGTTTTTCGTTTTTTAAATGAAACCCATCAAATAAATGAGGCAGAAGATTGGAATAACCCAAATTTGGAGAAGCTTTGGCTTTATAACTTGCATTATTTTGATGATTTAACTTCGGTTAATGCAATAGATCGCTCTAATCTTCATGACTCATTAATTAACAAATGGATTGAAAATAATCCTTTTGGAGTAGGCAATGGTTGGGAGCCTTACACAATTTCTTTAAGAACTGTTAACTGGATTAAATGGCACATATCTGGAAATGACTTGAATGACAATCAGATTCACTCTTTAGCTGTTCAAATTCGATTTCTCTCAAAAAATATTGAAACTCATTTAATGGGCAATCATCTACTTGCTAATGCTAAGGCTTTAATTTTTTCTGGCCTTTTTTTTAGTGGAAGTGAAGCAAGCGAATGGTATAAAACTGGATGTAAAATTTTCGCAACTGAGATTTCTGAACAAACCCTCTCAGATGGTGGAAATTTTGAACTTTCACCTATGTATCATTCTATAATTTTGGAAGATTTTCTGGACATCTTAAATTTACATCGTTTATTTGAATGTCCTCCTCCCAATTCAATAGAAGTAGTAATTAATAAAATGTTGACTTGGTTGTCAGCAATGTGCCATCCTGATAATAAAATCAGTTTTTTTAATGATGCGGCCTTGGATAATACCCCCTCTACTAATGAGTTATTTCGGTATTCTGATCAATTAGGCTTTGTTAATCCAAAAAATACTCGAGGTATAACTGATCTTGAAGCAAGTGGTTATTCAAGAGTCTCTTTACAGAATGCTGTAGCAATTATTGATCGTGCGGCTGTTGGTCCTAGATATATTCCTGGCCATGCACATGCGGATACTCTAAGTTTTGAATTGTCAATTTTTGGTCATCGAGTTATTGTTAATTCTGGAACTTCTTTATATGGAATTGGAGTTGAGCGCTTACGTCAACGTGGAACTTCATCTCATGCAACTGTTATGATTGATAACCAAGACTCAAGTGAAGTTTGGGGAGGCTTCAGGGTTGCGCGAAGAGCTAAAATTTTTGAAGTTAAAACTTCTAATGATAATGGCAACATATATTTATCAGCTAAGCACGATGGCTATAAGCGCCTTTCTGGTTCACCAGTACATTGTAGGAGCTGGGTTTTTAAAAAAAATATTATAGAGGTAATTGATGATATTTCTGGCAAAGGAATTCATGATGTCAAAGTCATATTTCCACTTCATCCATCAATTCAATTAATTGGAATTAAAAAAAATCAAGTTGATATGGGCATTTTTGAAAATAAAATAAAAATTCTATTTGAAGGAGATGGTAAGCTCATAATTAAAAAATCTACGTATCACCCAGAGTTTGGAGTAACTGTTCCAAGTAATAAATTAGTATATCATTTGATTGGAAAGCTTCCCGTAAAAATAACTACAAGGATTAATTGGTGAAAAAAGTACTTATTGTATTTGGAACAAGACCAGAAGCAATAAAGATTGTTCCTGTGATAAAGGAATTAAGATTATTTTTTGATGTTAAAGTTTGCGTAACAGCTCAGCATCGAGATATGTTGGATCAAGTTCTAAATTTATTCGAAATTATTCCAGAATATGATCTAAATCTTATGAGTCCAAATCAAGACCTTTTTGATATTACTACAAAGGTCTTGACAGGTGTCAAGAAAATATTATTACTTGAAAAGCCAGATATTGTTTTAGTGCATGGTGATACCACAACAACTATGGCAACATCTCTTGCTGCATTCTACCTTCAAATACCTTTAGGACATATTGAGGCTGGGCTTCGAACAAATAATATTTATTCGCCGTTTCCAGAAGAGCTTAATCGCCAGTTTACAAGTTTAGTAACAAAGTTTCACTTTGCACCAACTGATATGGCGCGTCAAAACTTACTAAATCAACAGGTTCCGGATAAACAAATTTTTATAACTGGAAATACTGTTATTGATTCACTTTTTTCTGTTATTGATAAAGCGAGATCGATGAGTTTTAATCAAATACTTATTAATAAGCTGCCTTTTTTAAAAAAAGACAATAATCATCTTCCTCGAATTATATTGGTAACTGGTCATAGGCGTGAAAGCTTCGGCGGTGGCTTTGAGGAAATTTGTTTTGCAATAAAAGAGTTGGCAGAATTACATCGTGAAATTGAAATTATATATCCTGTTCATCTAAATCCAAACGTACTTGAGCCAGTTAATCGCATCCTATCAAATATAAAAAATGTACATCTTATAGAGCCGCTTGATTACCTGCCTTTTGTTAAACTAATGGACTTATCTCATATTATTCTTACGGATAGTGGTGGGATTCAAGAAGAAGCTCCAAGTCTAGGAAAACCTGTTCTAGTAATGAGAAATTCTACAGAAAGGCCAGAGGCAGTTGAGGCTGGTACAGTCGTGCTAGTTGGTGCAAATAGGAAAAAGATAGTTTTTGAAGCAAGCAAACTTCTCTCTAATGAGAAAATTTATAATAAAATGAAAAAAATTCTAAATCCTTATGGTGATGGTAAGGCAAGTCAAAGAATTTCTAAAATACTTCGTGAGGAAAGTTTATGGTAGTTTCGGTTATTGGGTTAGGTTACATTGGTCTTCCTACTGCAGCTATTTTGGCCTCTAATAATATTAAGGTCTTTGGTGTTGATAGCAACAAAAGCGTTGTATCTTCTTTAAATAAGGGGAAAGTTCATATTGTTGAGCCATATTTAGATCTTTTGGTCCAGGAAGTTATAGAGAAAGGTAGCTTAAAGGTGTCTATTAAACCTAAGAGTGCAGATGTATTCATGATTGCTGTTCCAACACCATTTAAAAATAAACATGAACCAGATTTGTCTTATATTAGATCAGCTGTTAAGGATATATCCCATGTTATTGAAAAAGGTAATATGATAATTCTTGAATCTACAGTTCCTGTAGGAACAACTGAAAAGATAAAAAAGTGGCTTTTAGAAGAAAGGTCTGATTTAAGCTTTCCATCAAATGAAAAAGATATAAATATTAGTGATATAAATATAGCACATTGTCCTGAAAGAGTTCTCCCAGGAGATGTCCTTAATGAATTAGTTAATAATGATCGCATTATTGGCGGGCTTACAAATCACTGCTCCGAACGTGCCAAAATTTTTTATCAAGAGTTTATAAAGGGAGAATGTATTATTACTGATTCTAGAACAGCAGAGTTAAGCAAACTTGTAGAAAATTCATATCGAGATGTTAATATTGCTTTTGCAAATGAGCTTTCTCTTATTTCAGATAAATTAGATATTAATGTCTGGGAATTAATTAAATTAGCAAATCATCACCCAAGAGTGAATATCTTACAACCTGGACCTGGTGTTGGAGGTCATTGTATAGCAGTAGACCCATGGTTTATAGTTGATTCAGCCCCAGATGAGGCACAACTTATCCGCACTGCAAGATTAGTTAATGATGCTAAACCAGAATTTATATGTAAAAAAATAGAGCAAGCTGTAAAAAAAACTTTAAGAAATAAAACAGAATTAACAATAGTCAGCTTAGGCCTTTCCTTTAAACCTAATATTGATGATTTACGTGAAAGCCCAGCTATGATAATTTCAAAAAAAATTGAATTAATGGGCTTTAAGAAAAGTTATTTATGTGAGCCTAATATTAAATCTTTACCAAGTTTATTTGATTCTAGTAAGTCTCAATTGATTGAATTAAATCAAGCTTTGACCGAAGCGGATATTCTTGTTTTACTAGTGGATCATGATGAGTTTAAAAATATAGATATAAGACTACTGCAAAGTAAACAAGTTATTGATAGCAGAGGAATTTTAGAAAAGTAATGAAAATTTGTTTTTTTACCTTTTATTACTCTCCAGATTTATCTGCAGGATCGTTTCGATCTGAAGCGCTGGTGGAAAATTTAATATCTCAAATGAATATTAAAGACAATCTAGTAGTAATAACTACTTCACCTAACCGCTATCAAAGCTTCAAAGTAGAAACAGAAGTTTTAACAATAAAGGGAAATTTAAAAATATTTAGAATTAAATTGCCAAAGCATTCTGGCACAATGCTCTCGCAAGCATTTTCTTTTAGTGTCTATTTTTTGAAAGCTATAAGAATTTGTCTTAAAGAGAAGCCAGATTACTTATTAGGAACTTCTGGGCGACTAATGACTGCAATCCTTACTTGGGTTTCATCAATCTTAACTCGAAAGCCCTATGCAATAGACTTAAGAGATATATTTTCCGAAACAATTTCTGATCTTTTTTCTAAAAAAAATAGCTTCATTGGTAAGTCGTTGTATAAGTTATTTTCTTGTTTTGATAGATGGGTTTTGACTAATGCTAATTGTGTAAATGTTGTTTCAAAGGGATTTCCAAAATATTTTGAAGAAAAAGGAATTGATACTTCAAAGTGGCTTTTTTATCCTAATGGGATAGATGATCTTTTCTTACATGAAAATATTTCAAAAATTAATACTAATAATCCTAAAATTACTATTCTATACGCTGGAAATATTGGCCATGCTCAAGGCTTAGATAAAATTGTGCCACATGTGGCTAAAAAATTAGAGGAAAAATACAGATTTATTATTATTGGAGGCGGCTCAGCACGTGAAAAACTAGTTGCCAGCATAAAGTACAATAAAATAAAAAACGTAACCATCATTGATCCTGTTAATCGTCAAGAGTTATTAAGCTTTTATAGGCAGTCAGATATTCTCTTTTTGCATCTTGATGATATTCCTGCCTTTAAGAGAGTTTTGCCATCCAAATTATTTGAATATGCTGCAATGGGTAAGCCAATTGTGGCTGGTATTGAAGGCTACTCTAGTGAATTCACAAGGGAACACATACCATACTCTTTAATATTTAAGCCAGGACAAGTAGATCAATGCATCAAATGTATAATAAAGTCCTCTTCTATAGTTATTGAAAAAAATGAAATTAATTACTTTATTAATAATTTTTCAAGACATAAAATAATGAAGGCTTTTGCTAATGACTTATTAGAATTTTCAAAAACAAAAAGATGAAACTCGAGCGCTTAGTTTTTATTCAATCTTTCTTCTCACTAATAAGTAAGTTTTCTGGTTATTTAAGAGATGCTTTTTTAGCATTCTTTATTGGTACAACTGTATTTGCAGACATCTTTTTCATGGCAATGAGGATTCCAATATCATTTGAAAAGTTTCTTGCTGCAGAAACATTTAATGCAGCTTTTATTCCAATATTTGCAAAAATTTCTGAAGGTGGGAGTATTGAAAAAAAATATCATTTTGCCCATCAATTAATTATAGGAACATTATTAATCCTAATTCCAATAGTGGTTATAGCTGAAATATTTATGCCAAATATTGTTGCTGTATTTGCAGGTAATATTCAAGATCAGTACTCATTTTCTCTATTTGTTAAAGCTGCAAGAATAATGTTTCCATACATTTTATTTATTGGTGTGAGTTCTATATTTATTGGAATTTTGAATACATATGGAAGGTTTGCCCTATCTGCTGGCCTTCCATTTATAATTAATATATCAATTATATCTTCTTGCTTTCTTTTCACAGTAATTCCTACAGAGAGAGTTACAATTTTATCTTGGTCAGTTATAGTTGGAGGTGCATTCCAGCTGGCTATCTTAATTTTTGCTCTCAGAAAAGACTTTTTTAAAGATTTATATGTAAATTTGTTTAATCTAAAGGGGGATTATTTAGCCTTAAAAAGCTTCCTAGTTCTTTACTGGCCAACATTGTTAGCATCATTTTTAGTTTTTTTTAATCAAATTTTTGGAATTTTAATTGCATCTAAAGATATTGGAGGAGTTTCATTGTTGTATTACAGTGAGAGAATTTATTACCTTCCATTGACTATAATTGGTATTTCTATTGGAAGTGTTCTGTTGCCAATTTTGTCTTCAAACGAAATATCAAAAGATATTGAAGTTAAAAATATTCAAGAGAAAGCATATAGGTATAGCGTGTTAACTATTTTTCCGACCACTTTAATTTTATTATTTTTTAGTGAAACTATAATTTCATTATTTTTTTATAGAGGAGTTTTTGACATTGAGGCAGTTACTAGAAGCGCAATTGCACTAAAGTTATATTTAATTGGTCTACCATCAGCAGTTATTATAAAGATGCTAATTCCTTATTTATATTCTACAAAACAACCAAAAATTGTTTTAAAAACAATATTAATTTCTACATTAAGTTGTATTGTGATGACGCTAATGTTTTTTCCAATAATTGGCTATTTAGCTGTTCCAATAGCTATATCTCTTTCATCTTGGATTAATATGTTTCTATTAATCAGGGCTCATGCCAAATTAAATTCTTTTAAGCTTAATTCTTCATTAGTTATGTACTCATTAAAAAGCTTATGCTTTGCTGTAATTCTATTTTATTTTTTACGTATTGTCGATATAGAGCTATCAAATTATGTCTTAAATAATATTTATAAACTTGTAATTGAACTTTTATTGATAGTGCCTTTATTTGTTTACTTTGTATATAAAATAGAGGTTGAAATGTATAAAAAAATGATTTTTATATTGCGTAGACTTCTTAAATAAATCATTACACTTTAAATTATTTAAATATCTAAAATTATGAAAACTCCAGTAAACCATGATAGCCTTGAAAGCAATGAAGAATATTTCCGTCATGCACAAACTATTACATTAAAGGCAAACTTATTCAGGCGCTTTTTTTTGTATCCTAAAATTAGTAAATTTCTTCCTAAAAAAACAATTGATATTCGTTGTGGCTTGGGTTCTTTTCAAGATTTTAAAAAAGGTGTTACAGGGATTGATATAAACCCTTTTAAGTCAGTATATTTTAGTGAGAATTGGGGAGTATATTGCTTGTATGGCATTTTTCAAAAATAATTATATTATTTTGTGTTAATTAATATCCAGACATTTTTATATATTCTTAGCTCATGTGTGGTTGGGCTTCTCTTGTATCAAAAAGTTGCTCTGAAAAATAGAATTACTTCAAGTCCAAATTCTAGAACTCTGCATCATGGCGATAAACTAACAGGTGGAGGCATTGTTTTTTCACTTTTATTTGTTTTTTCTGTATTTTATTTTTGGTCTGCTGAACTTTTAAGTAATGAGATATTTCTTGTACTTGGTATTGGTGGATTCTTTGCAACATTATTAGGTTTTATAGATGATTTATTTCATATAAGTGCGCCAAAAAAGTTAGCATTCCATATCCTCTTAAGTAGTTGGTCAATATACTGTCTTGAAATAGGGGTTTTTTCAGATATTTACTGGCTTCCAAACCTTGTTTTTGTGGGCCTATCCGTATTGTTTTTAGTCTGGGTAATAAATGCCTACAATTTTATAGATGGCATAGATGGTTTAGCTGCTTCTGGAGCTTTTTTTATTTCTGGGGGGCTCATCATAGTTATGATATTAACAAATAGCGCTTCTGAATTGATAGTCCTATATTTTTCACTGTTGGCATGTGCAGTAGGATTTATATTGTTTAATTGGCCCCCTGCTAAAATTTTTATGGGTGATTCTGGAAGTATTTTTCTTGGTTATATTGTTGGTTCAATAATTCTTGTAACAATTGATAGAGGCGAAGTTAGCATGTGGACATGGCTTATTATTTTTGGATATTTTTTTGCTGACACAACTATTACACAAATTATGAGGTTAGTTTTGGTTAAAAAATGGTACAAGCCACATCGAAGTCATGCTTATCAGAATTTAGCTAGAATAACTGGAAGTCATTTTAAGGTAGCATCTGGAATTGCAATATATCATTTTGTATGGCTTTTACCTCTCATGATATTGTCAGTAAAGCAACCAGATTTAAGTATTTTTGCTGCAGCTCTTGCAGTTTTTCCAGCAATGGTATTTGCTGTAAAATTTGGACCATTAGCATCGTCATCATAATGGAGTAGATTATGGGTAATGATTTATTTAAGACTATTAAAAAACAATCTGAAGATGAGAGAGTTAGGCTTAATTTAAAAGCTTATGATTTGATCGCAAAAGGTGTAAAAATTATAGATCCTAAGCGAACAGATATTCGTGGAAGCTTGACTTGTGGGGAAAATGTTGTAATAGATATTAATGTTATTTTTGAGGGCGATGTTGTTTTAGAGGATGGAGTAATAGTTGGAGCTAATTGCATAGTTAAAGACTGTCATATAGGTAAGAATACTACTATCCATCCATTTTCTTCCATTGATGATGCAGTTATTGGGGAATCTGGCTTTATTGGCCCGTATGGACGTATTCGTCCTGGATCATGTTTAAAAAATAATGTGCAGATTGGTAATTTTGTTGAAATTAAAAATTCAACTATTATGAATAAATGCAGAATAAATCATTTATCTTTTATTGGAGATGCCTACTTAGCTGAAAATGTTACAATCGGTGCTGGAACAATTACATGTAATCATAATGGGAATAATACGAATCATACTAGTATAGAAAATAATGCGTATATAGGCTCTGGATCTAGTTTAATTGCACCTATTAATATTGGTGCTAACTCAACTATTGGTGCGGGGTCAACCATAACTGATGATGTTCCAAAAGGTAAATTAGTTATTGCTCGTTCTAGGCAGATTGAAATAGAAAACTGGCAAAGAGCTAAAGATTTGAAATAGCATGGTTGAGTGTAATTAATGAAAGTAATTAAGATTGCAGTTTGGGGGCTTGGGCGTCATGCTCTTTTGCGTGTTATACCTGCTATCAAATCTCTGAAAAATCTCTCATTGATAGGTGTCTATTCTCGTAATTCTGAAATAGTAATGAAAACAGCCTCAGAGTTTCAATGCTCTGGGTGGCTAAGTCTTGAGGAAATGCTTCAAGATGTCCAGGTTGATGTTGTGTATATCGCCACTCCTATTGGAGTTCATGCTGAGCATGTTTCCCAAGCTCTAGAGTCAGGTAAACATGTTTGGTGTGAAAAGCCTTTAACATGCTCTTATGAAGACACTAAGCGCTTAGTATCTTCTGCTGAAAAACATAATAAAATGTTAGTAGAGGCATTTATGTACCTTTACCATCCTCAATTTAGAAAACTAAAAAGCTTTGTTGATGACAAGGATAACGGACACCTATTTTCAATCTCATGTAAGTTTGGAATGCCATTGTTAGATAAGCCAGGATTTCGATATAATTCAAGTCTTGGTGGTGGAGCTTTTTGGGATATAGCTTCTTATCCCGTGTCAATTGTAGTTGCTTTGATGATGAATCATGATGTAGAAGTTTTATTTTCTGAAATTTTGACTAAAAGTAAGAATTTGGTTGATACTGAGGGGCGTACTTTGCTTAGATTCTCAAATGATACATCGGCATACCTTGAATGGGGAATGGAGCTTGGGTATAAGAATGAGATAGACTTGTGGTCTCAGAAAGGTTCACTTTTTACAGATAAAATATTTTCTAAACCAAAAGGATATCAACCAGAATATAGAATACGAGATATAAATGGTAATGAAAGTTTAGAGGAGGGAGAATCTTCTGAGCAATTTATTGATATGTTAAAAAGTTTTAAAACTATTTATGATTCTCCTGTCCTAATAAGTGATGAATATCAATTAATCCTTAAACGTGCAAGGATTCTAAATCAAATATTAAGATATGCAACAAATGAAAACGAGACTCAGAATAAAATTAATTAATCTTTCTATTTAAGTAAAATTAACACTTTTTTAATTCTTAGGGGCAATGAAATGGAACAATGGAAAAATATTAAGCTTGACGATGACTCAATGTGGCCAAAAACTGGAATTGTTGAGTTAGAGTCTGCACATGAAGACGATAGGGGCTATATTCAATCATTGGTTAATTTTCCTATGAAGAATCTTTCCTTAATTTCTTCAGTAAAGGGTGCAGTTAGATCAAATCATTATCATTTAACTGACTGGCATTATATGTATATTTTATCAGGCTCTTTTAATTACTACTTTCGACCAACTGACAGTAATGAAGAATTGCAATGCGTTAAAGTCGAAGCTGGTGAAATGATTTTTACTCCTCCAATGGAGGATCATGCGACTGT
>Ga0075444_10000482_pt1 | contig 23594 bp, 21 predicted proteins | sample CoawatmetaG01DNA_FD_76836 | JGI IMG/M metagenome (GOLD analysis project Ga0075444, IMG submission 76836) | Marine microbial communities from the West Antarctic Peninsula - Coastal water metaG017-DNA | ecosystem: Environmental > Aquatic > Marine > Coastal | place: Atlantic Ocean: West Antarctic... | reverse complement strand
TGCTATAACTTCCTCCTTTTGGCTTTTATCTGTGGTATATAACTTACCCAGCTACCTTTTGGGATTAAAAACTCTCCTTCAAATAGTAGTATCGACTGATATAGGAGTTCTTTACTCCCAGGTCCAATAAAAATTAAATCTGAGTTTCTGTGTATCCCCTGATTTTCTGAAAGGAAATTGGACAACTGATGTCTTAATTTCTCTAGACCGTTTACAGGTAAGTAATGATTATTAGTAGCATTGTTTTTTAACTCTTCAACAATAGATTGATGAATGGGAAAAGGAGATTGCCCAAAACCAAAATGAGATATCTCTTGTCCTTTTATTCTAAGCTCTTTAACCTTTTCGTTAATTAAAAGGGTTGCAGAAGGTTTTAGTCCCGATATTTTTTGATTAATTTTCATAAGTGAAAAATAAAAAAAAGAGACCTAGTAGGTCTCTTTTTTTTATTAAAAGTTGTAAACTTTTTATGATGGATCTTCTGTATACATTGTCCAAGAAACGTTGCCGTCTCCGCTTGTACTTTTAGTACACCAAACATGAAATCCAAAATCAAGTGCATTTTTATTTAAGTTAAAAGTTCCTCCAGCAGTTACTATTTCAAAAGTAATATCAACAGGTTGAGAAAACGTGTTATTTGGCCATTCAAGAACTACCAATCCATAATTCCCGTCTTCTAGTTGAGAACCGGAAACATTTTCTTCATTGCCAACTAACTCACTAGAGTCTAAAAGGAAACCAGGAGCCCAGCTACTTGACATGGTTCCAAATAATAAATCTAAATCTTGGTTACCTTCCCATGTCATTTTTGCAGAAAAATAACCTTGTCTCATAACTCGAACAGAAGAATTACCTGTTAAGCTAGTAGTAAATCTTCTAGCAGAAGCATTTACAACTATAAAATCAGAGAGAGAAATATCGTGAAAATCATCATTTAATTCAAAAGCAATAGGAATAACTAGTGTGTTATCACCAGCACTAACTGAGGATGAAGTAGTAGCTCCACCATCTAAAGAATATTCAATTGTTGAATAACTTGGTAATGGTTCAGAAAAACTAATAACTAAGTCATAACTACTAGCGTCATCTGCAATACCAATAATATCTCCTTGATTAACAAAGGAAGCTGTGAGCTCCTTCATTGGTAATACTGTTACCGCATCATCATCATCTACATTACACCCTATGAATGTAAAAACAGCTAATAATACAATACTAAATTTATATATATGTTTCATTTGTTTATGTTTTAATATTGAATAATGGTGTATGTTACTACAGATCCATTTGTTGATTTAGTAATTTCCAAAGAAGTTATTTCCTGAGACCATGCTCCTGAAGCGTTTACAAGTTTACCATTAAATGGATAAATTTCACCGGTAGGTACTTCCATTTCAATTAAATAATCAATAGAAGAAGAAGCAACAGACCAAGGTCTGATAGAAAAAGTGTAAACACCGTCTGACACTGAGCCAGGTAATGTTACATTTTCTCCTGGTGTTACAGTATAACCAATACTTATGCTATTTAAAGCTGCGTCTCTAATTCTACAATCTAAATCTGAACTATCTCCCCAATAAAAACCAAAGTCAACATCACCAACTGTTGTAACAACTGAAAGAGGTAGTGTATCTGTAACATCTATAGTTCTAGAAATATCTCCTGGAGTTAAATAATAATCATTAGAACCTCCAAAATCTGCATCTAATATTTCTATAGTAAACGTTTCTACGTCTGTACCTTCTGGAACCCCGTCATCTACAAAACTAACAACAACATCTACTGAAGTATCTCCAGCAGGAATTGTAACTGTTTCTGGATAGCTAGCACCATCTAAAGAACCGCTAGTTGAACTACCTACTAGGGTAATTGTAGTAGCAACAGGTAATGGGTTTGTACTCAAGCCAATAACAAATGTAATAGCATCACCACCACTTTCTAACACTAGCTGACCGCCATTAGCATCTGTAAAACCAAGGTTTATTTCACTTGTAGGAGTTAAAACTCCTGGGTTTGTTACACTATCTACATCATCCTGTCCACACGAAATTAAAAGTGTTAAGGAAAATAATAGTGCTAAATATTTAATATTTTTCATATTCTATTAATTTATATGTTATAATTTAAATTTTAATCTAGCAAAAACTGTTCTACCGTTAATTCCAAACTGTGAAGTAACACGTGGGTAAATAAAGTTATTACCACTTGTTAAATTAGATGGACTTGCGTCTGGGAATACATTAAAAATATTACTAGAACCTATGGTTAAAGTCATGTTTTCCGAAACATCATATCCAAAAGACATATCAGTTAGAACTTTTGCTCCAAATTCTGGATGAATTGAAACAGCCGTATCATTAATAGTTGGACCAGGAGTTGTATCTGGGTTAATTACAGATCCAAAGAATGAATTTCTTAAAAAGAATTTCCATTTATCTCCTTGTAGCATATGTCCAAGATTTGCTTTAAACCTAGGAGTAGCTGTTTCTAAGAAATAAGATTCTCTTTCACCAAAGTAAGTACCAGCTTGAGATGCTAAAACACTAGATGAATTTATACCATCTACTCTTTGTGTGTAAGCAAAAGTAAGTGCTAAGTCACTAGAAAAACTTAAGTCAGATATAGCTCCTTTGTGAGAAACTACAATGTCAAAACCTTTTGTTTCTGTATCTATTGCATTTGCAAAGAAACGAGCAGATTCTGCACCAGTAACAATCCCATCAGGAATATTAAAATTACCTGTTAAAACAACTCTATCATCAATTCCTGTGAAGAAACCATCTACAGTTAAACTAAGGTTAGCATCAGGTATTTTAGCTGTAAAACCAAAACTTGCACTAAAAGACTCTTCTTGTTTTAATTGTGGGATCCCTAAAGCTCCTGCAATTTGACTGTCATTTGAAAAAGTCCCTACTTCATAAGGAACACCTGATATAAAGTTTGTACTTATTGTATTAAAGTTTAACTGAGCTAAAGATGGTGCTCTAAAACCTGTACTTGCAGCAGCTCTAATATTTACATTATCGCTTACTTTTACAATTCCTGCTAACTTCCAGTTGAAAGTAGAACCAAAATCGCTGTAGTTTTCATACCTAACTGCTCCAGAAAGGAATAAGCTCTTAGTAACGTCTAATTCTAGATCACCGTAAAAAGCATAACTATTTCTAGTTGCATTTCTTTCGTTTGCTGGTCTGAAACCAGGAAAAACTTGAATTCCACCAGGTCTAGACCTTCCGAAGAAATCAGTTACTTGAGTTGCAGCATCTCCATTCCAAATTTCACCATTAACATCATAAGTTGCCCAAGACTCTTCTTGACCAGCAGTAATATCATATGCTTCCATTCTGTATTCTGAACCAACAGCAACATTTAATCCAGACATAACATCGTCATAGAATTTTGTTAAATCTAAATTAGTTGTGTTTTGAGTAAAAGAAAAACCACCAGCATATACTTCTAATGGTGATGCTTGTTGTAAACTAGCATTACTAGAATTTCCTATGTTAAAGTCGAAAGAGTTTTTACCATAGGTATTACTAAAGTCTATATCCCAATCTCCTTGTTTCCCTTTAATTCCAACAGCAATAGATTCATCATTTACGATAGAATTTATTTCTGGTAACATCCCTGCAGGGTATAAACCTGTGAAAGCTCTTGATTGTGCAGGTCTTCTATAAAAACCAGCAGCATTTCCTTTTCTGTGACTAATTCCTCCAAAAGCATAAAAGCTAAAGTCATCATTAATTTGAAACTCCATGTTAGCCATGAACTTTCCATTTCTTAATCTAGACTGACCTACTCTCATACTAAAGTCTTGTCTTGTAAGACCTCTTGTTGCCAATTCATCTTCTGATGTATTAAAGTTTAACAACCCTCTAAGTTCATCAATTGAATTTGCACTATTAATTTGATTTTTTAATGAAAAAGGAAAGTAAGTAACTCCTTGTGCAAATGTTTGTACTTGAGATAAAGAATATTGAGTGATGTCAGATCCTGCTCCACTATTTAATCCTACCCATTCTACAGAATTACTTGCATCAAAGATTTGACCAGAGAACCCTTCTGCACCAGCTCTGAAAGAAGGAGCTCTTGTAGATAATGATCCTGTAAAGTTTATAAAACCTCCATTATCGTCTAAAGGAATTCCATAATTTACATCAAATTGAAAGTTTTCTCCATCCATTCCACCACTTTGGTTGTTTGTTTGGTCACCCCAATTTGATCCTTGATTTACTTGAAACTCTAATCCTTCGCTATTTTTAAGTACGATATTAATTACACCAGCAATGGCATCACTACCATATTGTGCTGCTGCACCGTCTTTTAAAATCTCTATTCTTTTAATAGAAAATGCTGGAATAGTATTCATATCTGTACCAACACTTCCTCTACCAACTGTACTATTTACATTTACTAGAGAAGTATTATGTCTTCTTTTACCATTTACCAATACTAATACTTGATCTGGTCCTAAACCTCTTAAGGCTGCAGGATCAATATGATCAGTACCGTCAGAAACAGTTTGTGAAGTAGACGTAAAAGAAGGTGCTACGTAATTTAAAATATCATTAACAGACACTTGAGGCCCTGAACTTAAAAGCTCAGCAACATCAATTACATCCACAGGCACTGGAGTATTCGCTACAGTTCTGTTTTTGTTTCTAGATCCAACCAAGACTACTTCATCTAAAGAAAGATTGTTTTCTTCTAAGACAATAGTTACGTAACTAGAGTCAGATATGCTTTTTTCAACAGTTTTGAACCCTAATGAGGAAACTGAAATTGTTGTAGGCATTTTTTCTACATTCAATGAAAATTCACCATTCTCATCTGTTGTAGTACCATTTGTGGTCCCTTTTTCTACGACATTCATAAATGATAAAGCCTCTCCGCTAGTATCAGTTACTTTTCCTTTAACTGTTTGAGCGTTCATTGTAATTGCCCCAACAAATAAAAACATAACCGTAAAAAATTTTAAAAAGTTATTTTGTTTCATATAAGTGTTATTGATTGATAATAACTGCAAATGTTGCTTTTTTTTTTGTTAAAAACAAAAAAATACAAGCTTAATATACTATACTGCGTCAAGTAAACTTTTAAAAAACAAAAAAAACCTATACTAACTAGCTTTAACCAATTTTTAACAATGTTAAAAAACCGAATGGTGTAGATTTGTTTTTCAATTTTTTTAACTCTTAAATTATGACAAAATGGAGATAGATATTAGAGCAATTAATGAAAAAATAGAGCGAGAAAGTGCCTTTGTAGATATTCTTACTTCAGAGATGAACAAGGTTATTGTTGGCCAAAAGGAGATGATAGAACGCTTGCTTATTGGACTACTTGGAAATGGACATATTTTACTTGAGGGTGTTCCTGGCTTGGCAAAAACTTTAGCCATCAACACGCTTGCAAAAGCCGTGCAGGGTTCTTTTAGTAGAATTCAATTTACTCCAGATCTATTGCCTGCTGATGTAGTAGGAACCATGATTTACAATATGAAGGACAATGATTTTTCAATAAAAAAAGGTCCTATTTTCGCAAACTTTGTCTTAGCAGATGAGATCAATAGAGCACCTGCAAAAGTACAATCAGCTTTACTGGAAGCCATGCAAGAGCGTCAGATTACCATAGGAGATACTACTTTTAAATTAGATCAGCCCTTTCTGGTAATGGCAACACAAAACCCTGTTGAACAAGAAGGAACATACCCACTACCTGAAGCTCAAGTAGATCGTTTTATGCTTAAAACTGTCATTGATTATCCGAAGTTGTCAGATGAGCAAACAATCATGAGACAAAATTTAAGTGGTAGTTTTGCAACAATAAACCCTGTGGTATCTGTAGAACAAATTCTAAAGGCAAGAGAAGCTGCCAATGAAGTTTATATGGATGAAAAAATAGAAAAATACATATTGGATATCATTTTTGCAACTAGATATCCTGAACGCTACAACCTTTCACAACTTAAACCACTTATTAGTTTTGGAGCTTCGCCAAGAGGAAGTATCAATTTAGCAAAAGCTGCTAAATGTTATGCATTTATTAAAAGAAGAGGTTATGTAATTCCAGAAGATGTAAGAGCCATTGTTTATGATGTTTTAAGACATAGAATTGGAATTACATACGAAGCAGAAGCTGAAAATATTTCGTCTGTAGACATCATTAACTCTATTATTAACGAAATAGAAGTTCCTTAATAATAGCTGTTTGTATACGTCACCATTTAGTTCATAAGAGAATCTATTTATAAAGTTTTGTAAAGATTCCTATAAAATTATTTAGTTTACCCAGTATAGAGTACTTACATCATGGATACTAAAGAAATATTAAAAAAAGTACGAAAAATTGAAGTTAAGACAAGGCGTTTGTCTGACCATATTTTTGGTGGCGAATACCATTCTACCTTCAAAGGAAGGGGAATGACATTTTCTGAAGTAAGAGCGTATCAATTTGGAGATGACGTAAGAGCTATAGACTGGAATGTTACTGCCCGCTATAACGAACCTTTTATAAAAGTCTTTGAGGAAGAAAGAGAGCTTACCATGATGCTTATGGTTGATGTTTCTGGTTCTGAACATTTTGGAACTACAAATCAATTTAAAAAAGATACTGTTACAGAAATCTCTGCCACCTTAGCTTTTTCTGCAATTCAAAATAATGATAAAGTTGGTTTAATTCTTTTTTCAGATCAAATAGAATTATTTATTCCTCCTAAAAAAGGGAAAAGTCATGTACTTAGAATTATTCGTGAATTGATAGAGTTTAAACCAGAGAGTAAAAAGACAGACATTGCCGAGGCTTTTAAATTTCTTTCTAATGTTATGAAAAAGAAAGCCATTGTTTTTATGTTATCTGATTTTATGGATGATGATTATGAAAGAACGCTGAAAATTGTTGGTAATAAACATGATATTACTGGAATTCGTGTATACGATAAACATGACGAAGAAATCCCTAATCTTGGAATGGTTCCAATGTTAGATGCAGAAACTAATGCTGTTCAGCTTATTAATACAGGCTCTAAAAGAGTTAGAAGTAATTATAAGGCAACTGCTTTTCGTCTTTCTGATTATTTTAAAAGTACCTTCAAAAAAAGCGGCTCAGGAACTATAGACACAAGGGTAGATGAAGATTACGTAAAAAAATTATTAGGATATTTTAAACACAAAGGAAGATAGCACAGATGAAACTAAAAATTCTTTTTTTTCTTTTTTTAATCAGTACCACAACTTTTTCTCAAAAAGTAAGCGTTGCATCAGATACTACTAATATTAGGATTGGAGAGCAATTCTTGTTTCAAATTTTGGTTAAAGACACTGCCAATGTTATTTTTCCTGAAAAACTAGAAAACTTAACTAGCTTAGAGATTGTAGAGAATATAAAAATAGATACTTTTAAAAATAGTCTTATCAAAAAGTATCTAATGACAGGCTTTGACAGTGGCGCCTTTTATATTCCTTCGCAACAAATTTTCATCAAAAACAGAGCCTTCCTAACAGATTCTATATTAATAAATGTTGCAACCGTTGCCGTAGACACTACAAAACAAAAAATGTTTCCAATTAAGGCCATTCAAAATGAGCCTTTGGTTTATGATGATTTTAAACCCTACGTTGTTTGGCTACTTTTGGCACTCCTATTAATAGGTGTAGTTATTTATTACCTGGTAACCCGTAAAAAACCAACAATTACTGAGGAGGAAGGTATTGCTGCTCTAGCTCCTTTTGAAGAGGCTATAGAAAAGCTCCAAGAATTAGATACTAAGTTATTGTGGCAAAATAATGAGATAAAAAAATATTACAGCGAGCTTACAGAGATTGTTCGTGCTTATATAGAAAAAGAATTAAAGATTCCTGCCCTAGAAATTACAACGCATGAATTAGTTGACATTCTTTCTGACTTTAACAAGGCAAAAACTATTGACGCCAGCAAAGAAACTATCAAAAAACTAAATGCGCTGCTTCAAGAAGCCGATTTGGTAAAATTTGCAAAATCAACTCCACTTTCGCATGAAATTGAAGAAGACAGAAGAGATGCAGAAGAGGTCTTAAATAATCTTAACCCAACACCAATAATAGAAGAAACTAAAGATGATGAATTGGAGTAATTTTGAGTTTCATAGCCCTGAGTTTTTATGGTTGCTAAGCCTAATACCGTTGGTAGCTGTTTGGTCTTTTTTTATGCGCAAAAAAGAAGCTGCTGTATTAACTGTTTCTAGCCTTAAAGGATTTCGTGTAAAAAATAATTTTTTACCAAAAGTAAAACCTCTATTAACAATTATTAGATTAACAGCCCTAGCCTTATTAATTGTTGCCTTAGCCAGACCAAGAAACGTTGCTGTTAGCACAAAGATTAAGGCCAACAGAGGAATAGATATTGTAATGGCTATTGATGTTTCTGCTAGTATGTTGGCTAGAGATCTAAAACCAAATAGGCTGGAGGCTTTAAAAGTGGTGGCAACAGATTTCGTAAACAGGCGACCAAATGATAGAATAGGAATTGTAGTCTATGCAGGAGAAAGTTTTACTCAAACACCTATTACAAGTGATAAAAGAATTACAAAAAGAACTATTTCAGAAATTAAATGGGGCCAGCTAGATGGTGGTACTGCCATTGGAATGGGCCTAGGTTCTGCTGTTAATAGATTAAAGGAAAGTGAAGCAAAGAGTAAAGTAATTATTCTTCTAACGGACGGAGTAAACAACGCTGGTTTTGTAGATCCAAAAACAGCAACCGAGCTTGCGAAAGAATTAAATATAAAAGTTTATACCGTAGGTATTGGAACAAACGGTATGGCAGAATTTCCTGTAAGTAGAGATGCCAGAGGTAGATTACAATTTAGAAAACAACAGGTAGAAATAGACGAAGAACTTCTTCAATTTATTGCGAGTGAAACACAAGGGCAATATTTTAGAGCTACAGACAACAGTAAATTGCAAGAGATTTATGATGAAATTGATACCCTAGAAAAAACTAAGATTGAAGAGTTTAAATATTACAACTATCAAGAAAAATATAGATTTCTAATCTTTCTTGCTGGCGGATTATTATTATTAGAATTTGTATTAAAAAACACACTGTTTAGAAGTTTTATAATGTTATACAGACTAGAAGAACCCATATATTTTTATCTATTTACAACGATTCCGGTAATCGTAGTAATTTTTCTGCTGGTGTTTTGGTGGAAAAAAAGCACTCAGAAAAAATTTGCATCATCTAGTTTATTACTAAAACTAGCACCCAATGTTTCTGTCTTTAAATCTATGCTAAAGGTCTTATTTTTTATGCTAGGGATTTCATTTCTAATTATAGCTCTTGTAAATCCTAAAATAGGAACCAAACTAAAAACAGTAAAAAGAGAAGGAGTAGATGTTGTTTTTGCTTTAGATGTTTCTAAAAGTATGTTGGCAGAAGATATTGCGCCAAACAGGTTAGAAAAATCGAAACAAATTATTTCTAAAATTATAGATAAATTAGGAAGCGACCGTGTAGGGATTATTATTTATGCTGGAAATGCATATCCTCTTTTACCAATTACAACAGATCATGGTGCTGCAAAAATGTTCTTGCAAAATGCAAACCCAGATTTAGTTTCTAGTCAAGGAACAGCCATTAATGAAGCCTTAGATTTGGCAAAAACATATTATAATAATGACGAACAGACCAATCGGTTTTTAATTATTATTTCAGACGGAGAAGATCATCAGGAAGAAACAAAGCAGTTAGCCCAAAATATTTCTAATGATGGCATTAAAGTATATACTATTGGAGTAGGTACAAAAAAAGGGGGTCCTATACCAATGAAAATAAACGGGTCTTTAATAGGCTATAAAAAATACAAAGGAGAAACTGTTTTAACAAAACGTAATTCTGAACTTTTAAAAGGTATTGCAGATGCTGCTAATGGAAGTTATATTGATGGAAATTTAACAGACAAACCCGTAAAATTTATTGAAGATGTTATTAGCAACGCCCAAAAAACAGAATTTGAAACCAAACAATTTTCAGATTATAAAGACCAATTTCAGTGGTTTTTAGGAATTGGTATTTTGTTTTTAGTATTAGATGTTTTCTTGCTAGACAAGAAAACTAAATGGCTAAAAAAGGTTGATTTATTTAACGAAAAAGAAAACTAAATTCTGGCAAAATGAAGAATTTAATATATATATGTAGTGCTTTTGTGATGTTTGCAACATCCTCAACAGCTTATGCTCAAAAAGATTCTATTGCATTACAAAGAGAAGCTAGGAAATTGGTAAGAGAGGGGAATGCACTCTACAATCAAAATAATTATGGAGATGCTTCTGTTGTCTACAAAAAAGCTTTAGAAAAAAATAGTGGCTATAAAAAAGCAACTTATAATTTGGGAAACTCGCTGTATCAAGAAAAGAATTTTAAAGAAGCAATTCCTCAATATACTTTAGCTGTAGAGAATGCAAAAGATCCATTTCAAAAAGCTGAAGGATACCATAACATTGGAAACGCAATGATGCAGGGAAAAAATTATCAAGGAGCTGTAGATGCGTTTAAAAATGCTCTTCGAAGCAATCCAAATGATAATGAGACTCGCTATAATTTAGCGGTAGCACAAAAGCTTCTTGAAAAGGATAAAAATAAAGACAAAAACAAGGACAAGAACAAAGACAAAGACAAAGACAAGGACAAGGATAAGGATAAGGATAAGGATAAAAAAGACGGAGACGACAAAGACAAAAAAGACCCCAAAAAAGACGATGACAAAGGAGATGACAAGAAAAAACAAGATCCTAAGAAAAATGAGAAAAAAGAAAAAAAACCTCAGCCAGGAAAAATGTCTCCACAACAAATTAAACAGTTATTAGAAAGTTTAAAAAATGAAGAGAAAAAAACTCAGAAAAAATTAAATGCAAAAAAAGCCAAAGGATCTAAAATTAAACAAGAAAAAGATTGGTAAATTTTATATTTGCAAATAGTTAGTCAATAAAAATGAAGCAGAAGATATATTATATTCTTATTCTATGTGCTCTTATGAGTCTATCTACCTATGCGCAAACACCTGAACTTGTTGCCAGTGTTAGCAAAAATAAATTAGGGCTTAATCAGAGAGTAAAAATACAGTTTACCATTAATAAACAGGGGGCAGATAATTTTCAAGCTCCTAATTTTAAAAATTTCCAAATTGTTAGTGGCCCAAGTCAATCTATAAGTCAGTCTTGGGTGAATGGAAATGCAAGTTTTTCTCAATCCTATAATTATATTATTAAGCCTCTCAAAAAAGGAGAGTTTTTAATCCCATCTGCTAGCATAAAACTTAACAACAAAATACTAACATCTAAGGCTGTTAAAGTAATTGTTTTAGATCCGGTAGAAATCCCTAAAGACCCAAACGACCCTAATTATATTGCACAACAAAACGTTCATCTAGTGGCAGAAATTTCTAAATCTAGCCCATATGTTGGTGAAGGTGTTTACGTAGAATACAGGCTATATGTGAGTCAGAATATAAGCGTAAGAGACTTTTCATATACAGATTCTCCTCAGTACAATGGTTTTTGGAATCAAGACATTAAAATACGAGGATTAACTACACAAAATGGAACTTATAATGGAGAACAGTATCGATATGTTGTTTTGCAAAAAGCTCTTTTAATTCCAACAAGATCTGGTAAACTCACCATAGATCCAATAGAAATGGACATTGTTATTGGAGTGCCAACCGGAAGAGGAGATTTCTTTGGAAACCCGATTGTGAAAAATATTACAAAGAGTTTTGCTTCTGCTAAGAAATTTATACGATCTAAAGAGTTGCCAATAGAAGGCAAGCCAGAAAGTTTTAACGGAGCTGTTGGCGATTTTAATTTTATAGTAAGCTCCAGTAAAAATATTTTAAAATCAAATGAAACAGCTACTGTTTCTTTAAAGGTTACTGGAAATGGTAATTTAAAATTATTTGAGTTACCAGAAATAAAAACACCTTCAGAATTAGAGGTTTTTTCCCCTGAGCAAAAAGAAAAAATTAATGTGACTTCCAGAGGAATTAGAGGTTCGGTAACTAAAAATTACACCGTTGTCCCACAATTTAAAGGTAAATATAAAGTTCCAAGTACTGAGTTTTCATATTTTGACCTCAAAGAAAAAAAATATGTTAGATTAACCTCTGAAGACATATTTGTTGATGTTTTAGAAGGTAAAGAATTGGTAACAGATTCTGACCTGGCTTCAAACTCTAAAAAAGACATTGTTGCTACTGGTGCTAATTTTAGATACATTCAAACTAGCAGCGCATTTTCTTTAGCGAATGAATCAGATTTTTATACCTCTAAATTCTACTATTTAATTTTAATACTTCCATTGTTATTTATTCCTTTCGGAATTGTAATTGCCAAAAGAAATGAAGCAAGAAGTAATGATGTTTTAGGTAATAAATTACGAAAAGCAGATCGTTTAGCTAAAAAATATCTGTCTGAGGCCAAAAAACAATTAGGAACCAAAGAGGCTTTTTATTTGGCATTAGAAAAAGCACTTCACAATTATTTGAAGGCCAAATTAAGAATTGAAACCTCAGATATTAGTAAAGAAAAAATTACAGAATTACTAAAAAGAAAGTCTATAAATGAAAGTACTATTAGCTCATTTATAGAAGTTTTTAATAGCTGTGATATGGCTAGGTACTCTCCTGTATCTGTTGTAGAGATGAAAGATGATTACGAAAAATCTAAATTAGTAATTACTCAAATAGACAAACAATTGTAGGATGAAAAAAATTCTAATTTTACTGCTATTTATATCTCAACAGTTGTTTTCACAAGCTACAGACAAATTATTTGAGAAAGGAAATGAGCACTACAAACTAGCCGAATATTCTGAAGCAATTTCTAGCTATCAAGAAATAGAAACACTTGGCTTTGTTTCTTCAGAATTATATTATAATCTAGGAAATTGTTATTACAAACTAAACAAAGTTGCACCAGCAATTTATAATTATGAAAAAGCCTTACTTATAAATCCTTTAAATGAAGATGCTCAAAGTAATTTGGTGTTTGCAAAAAGACTTACCATAGATGCTATTGAAGAACTTCCAAAAACAATTTTCCAAAAGCTAGATACCTCATTGGTTAAAAAACTATCCTACAACGAATGGGCCACAGTTGCTGTTGTTTTTTCTGTTCTAGGAACAATCCTTTTTCTGCTATTTTATTTTTCATATACTCCTTCAAAAAAACGATTATTTTTTGTGACTAGCATCATTAGTTTTCTAGTATTATTAATTACTTCATTTTTTACAGTAAAAGAGTATTCTTATGTAAACACAACAGTAGAGGCTATCATTTTTAGTAAAGAGACTGATATTAAAGATGCACCCACCTTCAATAGCGAAAAGGTGTTTACACTTCATGAAGGAACCAAAGTTCGTGTTTTAGACACGGTAGATAATTGGAAAAAAATTAGAATTGCCGACGGAAAGGTTGGTTGGATTATTGCTAATGAAATAAAAATCCTTCGTATTTTTTAAAAAAAACTAAAAAAAACCATACCCAACTTTGTATCTTTGTTTTTCTATAAAAAACCATGAGTAAAACTATTATAACATTTTTATTTTCTCTGATAATTTTGGCTTCAATTGTAGCGCCAACTTTTGTCAATTTTTCTGAGAGCACTATAGAAATAACTGAAATAGTTGACTTTGGTGAAGAAGAAGAAAACAAAGGAAACGAATCTATTAAAGATTTAGAAGTAAAAATATACTACTCTAGTGACAAAGAAGGCCTTTTTTTAGGTCTTGAAAACAACAAAAGAATTCGTTTTTGTTCTAAAAGCTACAGCTTTAAGTTCACGAAACTGAACAGCCCACCACCCGAACTATTTTCAGTATAAAGAAGGTTTTGCCTTTTTATAACTTCGCTCTACGGTATATTTAGTTTTATAAAAAAACAAATATCCGTTTTACCCCTGTTATAGTATTAACCATTAAACATATTAAAATGAAAGCCCTTACAAAAGAAACTCAGGCAGCCATTACTCCAGATAATGCCATTAGCTTATTAAAAGAAGGAAATCAGCGGTTTCAATCAAATAAAGAAATAGAAAGAAACTTATTAGCACAAGTATCAGACACAAGTACAGGTCAATATCCATTTGCTACAATATTACATTGTGTAGATTCTAGAGTTTCTGCAGAATTAGTCTTTGACCAAGGAATTGGTGATGTATTTAGCATTAGAATTGCTGGGAACTTTGTAAATGAAGACATTCTAGGAAGTATGGAATTTACCTGTAAACTTGCAGGAACTAAAGTAATTGTTGTTTTAGGGCACACGGCTTGTGGTGCTGTAAAAGGAGCCTGTGACGATGCCAAACTAGGGAATCTTACCACGTTACTTAGCAAGTTAAAGCCTGCTGTAGCAGCGGTAGCAGAACCTACTGACACTAGCAAGAGAAACTCAGGAAATATTGACTTTGTAAACCATGTAGCAGAGAAAAATGTCTACATGACAATAGAAAATATTAGAGAGAAAAGTCCTGTTTTAAAAGAAATGGAAGACCAAGGTGAGATTAAAATTATTGGAGCTATGTATGACATTAAAGATGGCTCGGTAGCATTTTATGAATAAAATTCCTATGAAAAAATTCATCATCATCCTTGCATTTTTATCTGTTCCTTTTTCAGGAATAAGTCAAGAAAACGGGCCAGGTAACTGGCTGGTTTATATTGGAAGTAAACAATTAAACTCTAAATGGAATCTCCATCATGAAGCTCAATATAGAAATTATAACGCCATTGGAAATCTAGAACAGTTATTACTAAGAACTGGATTGGGGTATGCTATTGGTGAAAAAAGTAATTTACTACTAGGGTACGGATACATAAATTCTGAGAATTATACTGGAAATGAAGACGAAAAATCTACTGTAGAAGAACATCGAGTTTTTCAGCAATTTATTACAAAGCACAGTATTGGAAAACTAAGTTTACAACATCGGTATCGTTTTGAACAACGTTTTGTAGCAAGTGATTTTAAGACTCGTTTTCGTTATTTTCTAGGATTGAATGTTCCTTTTAAAGACTCAAAATATTATCTATCTACTTACAACGAAGTTTTCCTAAACGGAGCCTCCAATGTATTCGATAGAAACAGAGTTTATGGAGGTTTAGGATATAAAGTTTCTGATGGAATTAAACTAGAAGTTGGATATATGAATCAAATTTTTGAAACCTCTAGTAGGGATCAAATTAACCTTATTACATTTATAAATTTTTAATAAAAAAATATGAAAAATCTTTTTTCAAATGTTCGTGGCGATCTTTTTGGCGGAATTACTGCTGGTATTGTTGCACTACCGTTAGCACTTGCTTTTGGTGTCTCTTCCGGGTTAGGACCTGATGCCGGTCTGTATGGTGCTATTTTTATTAGTTTCTTCGCTGCCTTTTTTGGTGGAACTCCAACACAGATTTCTGGCCCTACGGCACCAATGACAGCTGTAAGTATGGTTGTTATTGCAGGAATTATAGCCTCTAATAATGGAGATGTTAGTAAAGCATTGCCTATTATTTTAACCGTTTTCTTATTATCTGGCCTTATACAAATTGGCTTAGGGTTAGCCGGTTTAGGAAAATATATTCGATATATTCCGTACCCAGTTGTCTCGGGTTTTATGACTGCTATTGGAGTAATCATATTAGTTACTCAAATCTTACCTTCTGTAGGGTACAATGCTAAAGAAGATGCTGAGTTTGTAAAGCAGTTTGAATCTCAAGTTGAAGAGGTGGTTTTAAATAGATATCTAAAAGATAGCAAAAGCAAAAAAACCGATAAGATTCTTACACTGCAAGATTATAAAAATGCAACAGCTGAAGGTGAGAGTATTGTACAAGCAGATATTGTAAAGGAAAGCAAAACATTAGCAGGAATAGAGGCTTCTGGTGTTTTAGGTACGTTTAAAGTACTCCCTAGAGCTTTAAAAAATCTTAATTGGCTAGAACTAATCTTAGCTCTAGGCACAATTTTTATCATCTATGGGTTTAAACGAATAACAACTGTTGTCCCTAGTACCTTGGTTGCGTTAATAGTTATGACGGGTATTTCTGTTGGTTTTAACCTCGACTACAAACCTATAGAAGAAATTCCGAGTGGATTTCCAATCCCAAATATGGAAATTTTTACCAGTTTTAGTTTAGCGAGTATCACTCCTTATATTTTTACAGCCTTAACATTAGCGCTGCTAGGAGCTATTGACTCGTTATTAACGTCAGTTGTTGCAGATAATATGACCAAAACTAAGCACAAACCAAATAAAGAACTTATTGGTCAAGGAATAGGAAACAGTATTGCTTCTATTTTTGGTGGAATTCCTGGTGCAGGTGCTACCATTAGAACGGTTGTAAACATTAATTCGGGAGGAAAAACAAAACTATCAGGAATGGTAGCTGGTCTAATGCTATTAGTTATTTTATTAGGATTAGGACCCGTTGCTTCTAAAATCCCTGCAGCGGTCTTAGCAGGAATCTTAGTTACGGTTGGTATAGGAGTAATGGATTACAAAGGATTAAAAGCCATCCCTTCTTTGCCAAGAGATATTAAAATAGCGGGCATCAAATTAAGCTCAGAGGTAATTATCATGATTGTTGTATTATTACTTTCTACATTCTGGAATTTAGTATATGCCGTTGGTATTGGATTGGTAATCGCTTCTTTAATGTTTATGAAGAAAATTGGAGATTTAACAGCGCAACAATCTAACGTAACTTCTTTAAAGGAAGAATCTTGGGCTGATGAAATTGGCATCACAAAAAAATTACGTGATGAAATTTTTATCAAACACATTAAAGGTCCTTTGTTTTTTGGTTCTACAAGTGATTTTCAACAACTTATAAAGCAAATACCATCGTCTGCATCTACCATTATTATTCGGATGGATAGAATGGAGTATATAGACCAGTCTGGATTGTATGCACTAGAAGACAGTATTGTGGAGCTTAAGAAAGATGGTAAAAATGTATTAGTTGTAGACTTACAAACACAGCCTAAGTACATGATGGAGCGTATTGATATTATTCCAGATTTAATTGCGAAGGAATGTATTTTTACAGATTTTAAAACCTGCTTGCAGTGGGTAAAAGATCATAAAGACTCCTAAGAAATTATTGAGGAGACTGTCTTCTTCGGTGTATGATAGTATAGAAAATCTGTTGTAAACGCTATAACGTATTACCAAAGTAATACGTTATAGCGTTTATTTTTTTATAATAACGAACATCCTTATTGAAGTTCATTTTTCTTTTCATCAATTTCCTTAATAATTGTAGGAAATATAGTGGGAACAATTTCTTTTACAGGAGCGTATAAGATAGACGCATCTAAAGTCTCTTTTTCTATAAAAGGAATGGTGCTATTTACTCTGGCAAAAAAAACAAAAATTACACTTAAAATCACCACACTCTTTAAGACGGCAAAAACACCTCCTAATATTTTATTAATGAGTCCAAGCGCCACAAAATCTGCCATTTTTGTGAAGACCTTTCCTAAAGAAGACACCGCAATTACAATGGCTATAAAAGTAACTGCAAATGCAGTTAATGCAATATAATTCTCGCTCCACTCTACATACTTTTTTAAAATGTTTGCTGCAAAATAGGAAAAGTGAATTGCTCCATAAATACCACCAATTAGGGCAATTAGAGACGCTACTTCCACAAAAAACCCTTTCATAAAACCCCTTATAAAAGCAATAATTAAAATAACTGCTATTACAATATCGAAAATGTTCATAATACTTGTCCTTTTTTTCAAATATAAGTAACTCAATGATATTCTTTGGCACTTTCTTGTTTGTATATTTACAATCATGTATGCTTTGGTAGATTGTAATAACTTTTATGCTTCTTGTGAGCGGGTATTTAACCCCACCTTACAAAACAAACCTGTTGCTGTATTAAGTAATAATGATGGTTGTGTAATTGCTAGAAGTGATGAGGCAAAAAAATTAAATCTCCCAATGGGCGCTCCTATTTTTAAATGGGAAAACTTCTGTAAGCATCATAAAGTTAACGTTTTATCCTCTAATTATCCGTTATATGGCGATATGAGCGCTAGAGTTATGACAATTCTAGAGCAGTTTTCACCCAATGTTGAAGTGTATAGTATTGATGAAGCTTTTATAGATCTTACAGGATTTGATCATCATAATTTTAATGATTACGGAACAAGCATTCGAAATAGAATTTTGAAGTGGACCGGAATACCAACCTGTGTAGGAATTGCCCCCACAAAGGCGCTCTGTAAAGTAGCTAACAAGATTGCAAGAAAGTTTCCAAAAGAAACCGGTGGCGTTTATGTAATTGATTCTGATGAAAAACGCCTAAAAGCACTCAAGTGGACAGCCATTAAAAATGTGTGGGGAATTGGTCGTCGTTTAGAAAAACGCTTGATTGTAAAAGGGTGTAAAACAGCATTTGATTTTACACAATTATCTGATGATTGGGTACGTCGAAATTTTTCAATTACAGAATGGAAATTAAAAAAAGACTTGGAAGGAATTCCAACCATTGCATTCGAAATAAAAGAAACAAAGCGCTCTATTGCAACCACTAGAAGTTTTGAACAGACCTATTCAGATATTGAAAATATTACAGAACGAATATCCACTTTTGCTGCATGTTGCGCAGAAAAATTACGAGCACAAAAAACTAGTTGCCATATGATCATCGTCTTATTAAGTAGCGATCGTCATAAAAGAGATGTAGCACAACACAACGCTTCAAAAACAATTGTTTTCCCATACCCTACAGATTCTACACTTAGCATTACAAAGGCATCTGTAGAAGCTGTAAAAACAATTTTTAAAGCAGGTATAAAATATAAGCGTGCAGGAATTATTGTTACAGGACTGGTTCCTACAGACAATCATCAATTGAATTTATTTCTTCATGAAAACCCAAAGCACAAACCATTAATGTCTGCAATAGATCATCTAAATAAAAAATTTAAAACAACCACCATTAAATTGGCAAATCAAGACTTACAACGAACTTGGAAAATGAAACAAGAACGTCTGTCTCCAAAATATACCACAAAGATCAATGATATTATTACCGTAAAATAAATGACAAAATCACTTCAATTTTTCACTCCAAAAGCATCAAATAGTACTGGTGCAATTTTTATTGACACAGGAATCTCAGCCGGGTTTCCTTCTCCAGCAGACGATTTTAAAGAAACTAGAATTTCTCTAGATGAAGAATTAATTACCAATAAAGAAGCAACATTCTTTGCCAAAGTAAAGGGACAGTCTATGATTGGTGCTGGTTTAGATGATAATGATTTGTTAGTCATTGACAGAAGTCTTGAACCTGAAAACAATAAAATAGCTGTTTGCTTTTTAGATGGTGAGTTTACCATCAAACGATTAAAAGTAGATGACAATAACATATGGCTACAACCAGAAAACCCAAAGTATCCTATTATTAAAATCACCGAAGAGAATGATTTTGTTATTTGGGGAATTGTTACAAGTGTTATTAAAAAAGTATAGGTTCAGAATTATACCTTAACTACGTTTTACAAATTAAACAGGATAAATTCTTGTTTTTTTAGTTAGAAGTCCTAATTCAAATTTCGTTGTTCAATAAAAAAACGTTTCATCAACTGACTGCATTCGTTTTCTAAAATACCGCTAACTACTTTTGTTTTTGGATGTAAAGTTGTCTGTAAATTAACAAAGCCTCTTTGAGTCTCAGAAGCTCCATATACAATTTTGCCTAGTTGGGTCCAATAACTTGCTCCTGCACACATTTGACAAGGCTCTAAAGTCACATAAAGCGTACATTCTTTTAAGTATTTTCCGCCAAGAAAATCAGCAGCAGCGGTAAATGCTTGCATTTCTGCATGTGCTGTTACATCATTTAAGGTTTCTGTAAGGTTGTGTGCTCTAGCAATAATTTTATCATTCATTACAATCACAGCCCCAACAGGAACCTCTCTTTTCTTAAAAGCTAACTCAGCTTCCTGAAGTGCTTTTTTCATAAAATAAGTATCGTTAAAAGGCTGAATCATTTCAAAAAATATTTATTCAATATTACAAATATCTTTTGAGTTGTAAAATTGTATTTTTGTAGCATGATGAATGCTTTACTTGACGCCATAAAATTTCCATCAGATCTTAGAAAACTAACTACAGATCAATTGCCAAAATTGGCAAAAGAATTGCGTGCGTTTATTATTGATATCGTAGCTACAAAACAAGGCCATTTAGGAGCTAGTTTAGGAGTAGTAGAACTCACCATTGCCTTGCATTATTTATTTGATACGCCTAATGATTTATTGGTATGGGATGTGGGTCACCAAGCATACGGACATAAAATTTTAACCGGAAGAAAAGATATTTTTGAGACCAACAGACAACTTCATGGTATCTCTGGATTTCCAAAAATAAGCGAAAGCAACTATGATACTTTTGGGGTTGGGCATTCTTCTACTTCAATCTCTGCTGCTTTGGGCATGGCGATTGCCTCTTCATTAAAAGGCGAAACAGAAAAACACCATATTGCAGTAATTGGCGATGCCTCTATTGCAAGTGGCATGGCGTTTGAAGCCTTAAATCATGCGGGTGTTAGTGATGCTAATTTATTAATTATTTTAAATGATAATGCCATTGGTATCGATCCTTCTGTGGGCGCTTTAAAAGAGTATTTAACCAAAGTAAAAACAGATAAGTCTCTAGCAAGAAACAATATTATACGCGCACTAAACTTTGAGTATTCTGGCCCTATAGATGGGCATGATTTACCCAAAGTTCTGTCAGAATTAGAACGTTTAAAAAGCGTAAAAGGGCCGAAGTTTTTACACGTAATTACAACAAAAGGAAAAGGTTTACAGCAAGCTGAAGAAGACCAAGTAACCTATCATGCTCCTGGAAAATTTGATAAAATTTCTGGTGAACGTATTAAAAAAGAAGCAAGTCTTTACACCAAATATCAAGATGTTTTTGGGAAAACAATCGTTGAATTAGCTAGAAAAAACAAAAAAATTATTGGAATTACTCCTGCAATGCTGACAGGTAGTTCTTTAAAAATGATGCTAGAAGAGTTTCCTGAAAGAACGTTTGATGTTGGCATAGCAGAACAGCATGCTGTAACCTTAGCTGCTGGTATGGCAACGCAAGGAATGGTGCCTTTTTGTAATATCTATTCTACCTTTATTCAACGAGCCTATGATCAAATAATACATGATGTAGCTTTGCAAAACCTACCGGTTATTTTTTGTCTAGATAGAGCTGGACTAGTAGGTGAAGATGGGGCTACACACCATGGTGTATTTGACATTGCTTACATGAGAGCAATTCCAAATATGATTGTTTTTGCGCCTAGGAATGAAATTGAATTACGGAATGTTTTATACACTTCTCAGTTGGGTTTACATCAGCCCATTGCCATTCGTTACCCCAGAGGAAGAGGCGTCTTATTTGATTGGCAAAAACCATTTGAAGCTATTGAGCTAGGAACTGGAGTTTGTTTACAAGAAGGAAAGGATATTGCCATACTCTCTTTAGGGACTATTGGGAATAATGTCACAAAAGCACTAGAAGAGTTCCCTACTATAGCTCATTACGATATGCGATTTGCGAAACCTTTAGATGAAAAATTACTCCATACAATATGTGCTAATTTCAATCATATCATCACCATTGAAGATGGTGTGAAAAAAGGTGGATTTGGCTCAGCTATTTTAGAATTTATTGCCGAACATCACTATAAAAATTCAATTAAAATTCTGGGAATACAGGATAACTTTATAGAACATGGAACTATTGAAGAGCTTCAAAAAATAAATGGAATAGACTCAGGTTTTATCAAGCAAGTTCTAAAAAATATAAATTAGTAAAAGCTTTTGAGATTGCTACTTACATCATACTCCCTTGTATCTTTTTGTGAATTCGAATGGCGTAACCATCTGACATTCTTGATACATAGCTGCAAACAGCCATAATTCTCTGGTAAGGTGATGTAGAGCTTACCTGAAATTCTTTGGGTAGTAAATTAAGCAGTAGGCTATCATAATTGGTTGGAGTTCCTAGATGATGATTGTTTAAAGCAGTTACAAAAATGTCTAAAAGGTCGGCTATAATTTTATAGCCTGCTACTTCTTTTTCTACTACTTCCTGACTCTTGTATATTTTTGAAACACTAATTTTTAGAATGTCATTTATTTGTGCTTCATAGGCACATTTATCTAATAAAGACATAGAAAAAGTTCCTTTTAAAATGGCTGCTTCGTTTGCTAAAAAAATGGCTACCGCTTCATTAATTAGGGTATTAATAGCCAATGCTCTTAGATAACTAACTCTGTCTTTTTTGAATTTTAATGAATGGTATTTTTTTATATCAATAGTATTTTTAACCAGTTTAATTAAATACTCTAAGGCAAATTCTTCTTCTATTAATCCTAAATTTATTCCGTCTTCAAAGTCTATAATGGTATAGCAAATATCATCGGCGGCTTCTACTAAAAAAGTTAATGGATGCCTGTGATAACTAATTGCTGCTGTTGTAGACTTGTTAATCAGGCCTAAATCTTCAACAATATCTAAAAAAGCTTCTTTTTCTGACTGAAAGCAACCGTATTTTTTATCTGCAATATGGTTGGTTGGTTTTTTAGGTAGTGACTCTTTAGGATATTTTATAAAAGCGCCCAAGGTTGCATAAGACAAGCGCAGCCCGCCGTAGATTCCTTCTCTATTTTCGGTCAAAATCTTAAGCCCGTTGGCATTTCCTTCAAAATCTATGAGGTCTTGGTATTCTTCTGCAGATAATGCCTCTTTGTATTGGATTCCTTTACCAGTTTTAAAATACTCTCCAATGGCTTTTTCTCCAGAATGACCAAAAGGTGGATTTCCAATATCGTGCATTACAGAAGCTGCAGCTACAATGGCGCCAAAATCATTAAATGTATATCCTAATTCTTTTAAGTTTGGATGGCGTTCTAACAATACTTTACCAACTCTTCTTCCTAAAGTTCTACCAACTACAGAAACTTCTAAACTATGGGTAAGTCTGGTGTGAACAAAGTCTGTTTCAGACACAGGGATTACTTGTGTTTTATCTTGTAAACTTCTAAATGCTTCTGAAAATATAATTCTATCAAAATCTACCTCAAAACCCAAACGAGTTTCATCTTGTTTAGCTCTTGGACGTTTTTGAATGTCTCCAAAACGTTTTAAAGAAAGTAATTGTTCCCAGTTCATCATGCTCCTTTGATTTTGATTTATATAAAAAAAGAATCCCAAATATATTGAGATTCTTTTTTAAACGTACATTAATTATATAATTTCTAAGATCCGCACATTAAGCAATCATCATCTGGGCCTCCATTTTTAGAAGAATCTACCATTGCTTTAAATTCTGCAGCTGACATTGGTCCTTCATTAGACACTGGTGCTATTGCTTCTTCTTCTTTTTTGACTTCTTTCTTTTCTTTAGAAAGGGTAAACTGAATAGCGTTTACCGCAGATTTGGTTCTTAGATAATACATTCCGGTTTTTAATCCAGATTTCCAACCATAGAAATGCATGGATGTTAATTTAGCATAATCTGCATCTTGCATAAATAAGTTCAATGA